>OGUO01001116.1_pt1 | contig 18499 bp, 10 predicted proteins | sample 1553641 | NCBI WGS metagenome assembly OGUO01 (sample SAMEA2579980, study PRJEB22360) | human gut metagenome | biome: human gut; feature: human-associated habitat; material: faeces | place: Denmark | collected 2008/2010 | reverse complement strand
CAGGACGAGCCGTATAGCTGCGGTGTCATCGGTAAAATTGTCAATGTGACAGCAGATGAAAGCGTTTTGAAAGATGGAAACGTGGATATTTCTCTGGTCAATGCCATTGCATTCGACCCGTACACTCACGGTTATTATAAAGTAACAGAACGGGTCGGCGAAGCTTTTCAGGATGGCAAGAAGCTGATCAAGTAATCTGTTTTTGAAGATTTCTGAACGATTTTCCGCTGTGGCAAAACGGTCGCAGCGGAATTTTTTTCTTTTTTTCGATTTTTTCAAAAAAACACTTGACAAATCACAAAAAGTGTGTTATAGTAAATAACGTTGTGTAATACAACCGAATATCGTATTCTAAAGACAGCTGGTGGTGTTTCACCGTAAGTCCAGCCGAGGAATTGCTTTATCAATGAAAGATACTGCCGCATTCCCTGTCGAATGGCGGCTTTTTTTGGATTGTGATGGCATTTCTTTGATACGATAACAATAGTATCGGAGGTGAATTCACATGGCAAGTGAAAAGATTCTGGAAAGCAAAAAGGCAAAGGTTGCTGCTTTGACTGAAAAGCTGCAGAACAGCGTTTCTTTCGTTCTGGTTGACTACAAGGGCATTACCGTTGAAGAAGATACCAAGCTGAGAAAGGAATTGCGGGAAGCAGGTGTTTCTTACACAGTAGAAAAGAACTCGATGCTGCGTTTTGCATTGAAGGAAATGGGAATCGTTGATTCTTTTGAAGATGTACTGCACGGTACAACTGCAATCGCTGTTTCTAACGATGACCAGACTGCTGCTGCTCGTATTCTGGGCAAGTTCGCAGAAAGCAAGCCGGAAACCTTCAACCTGAAGGCTGGTTATGTAGACGGCGTTGCTTATGACACCGCTGGTGTTATGGCTCTGTCCAAGATTCCGTCCAAGGATGTTCTGTTGGCACAGCTCGTTGGTTCTCTGCAGGGTCCGCTGCGGAAGCTGGCTGCTACACTGCAGGCTCTGGCAGACAAGAAGAACGAAGAAGAAGCTGCATAAGGCAGTGCTCGTTCCCACATACCGCTGCTGCATGACAGCATAGCGGATGATGAAAATATTACAAAGGAGATTATTATCATGGCATCTGAAAAGATTACAAAGTTTATTGACGATATCAAGACTCTGTCCGTTCTGGAACTGTCTGAACTGATCGACGCAATTCAGGAAGAATTTGGTGTAACTGCTGTTATGGCAGCTGCTCCGGCAGCTGGTGCAGGTGCAGCTGCAGCAGAAGAAAAGACCGAATTCGACGTTGTACTGGCTTCCTTTGGTGACGCTAAGATGGCTGTTATCAAGGCTGCTAAGGACGTTCTGGGTCTGGGTCTGAAGGAAGCTAAGGAATTAGTTGAGGCAGCTCCGAAGGTAGTTAAGGAAGCAGCAGCTAAGGCTGACGCTGAAGAGCTGAAGAAGAAGTTAGAGGAAGTTGGAGCAAAGGTTACCTTAAAGTAATTTGTGCTTAACATTAGGTTCTGGAATCCTTGAAAAACAAGGGTTTCAGAACCTTTTTTTGTTTATCTGACGGATATTTGATAGATATTTGTTTCAAAAGAGCAGGCAATTGACTTTAGAAAGACAGCTGCACATGTAAAGTGCAATAAAAAAAGACCGGTTTTTCCGGTCTGATAAAAGATAAGGTCAGATAAAATTAAATAAAATCGGGGCGACAAGACTTGAACTTGCGGCCTCATGAACCCCATTCATGCGCGCTACCAAACTGCGCTACGCCCCGACGCTCACAAGTAAAAACAATTATATCAAATAAGCAGAAGTTTGTAAAGAAAAAAGTTAAAAAAATCAAGAAAACGGCAAAAAAATAGTTGACAGTCTGCCTATGCTATGCTATAGTGATATGTGCACTATCATGGACAAAATCGCTTTCTATGCTTTCCGTATAGAAGACAATGGTGTCTGCCAATAGACATTGAGGCAGCATGCCGCGCAGATATGGATCGGATAGAGGCACAAAATATATTTATCAGGGGTGAGCAAACATGGAAAAAAACAGAATTCGACCAGTCAAATCCGGCAGAACCTTCCGTATGAGTTATTCCAAGTCCAACGAAGTTCTTGAAATTCCGAATCTGATTGCGATCCAGAAGGATTCTTACCAGTGGTTCCTTGGCGATGGACTTAAAGAGGTATTTGATGATATCTCCCCTATCGTAGATTTCAGCGGCAATCTGGAGTTGCGTTTTGGCAAATTCCGTCTGTGCCCGGATGAAATTAAGCACACAATCGAGGAATGCAAGGAACGTGATGCAACATATTCCGCACCACTTAAGGTTGAGGTCAGACTTCATAATAAGGAAACTGATACCATTAAAGAACATGAGATTTATATTGGTGATCTTCCGTTGATGACGGATACAGGCTCCTTTGTAATCAATGGAGCAGAGCGTGTTATCGTTAGCCAGCTGGTACGTTCACCTGGTATTTATTTTACTATCGACCATGATAAGACCGGAAAAGAGCTGTACTCTTCTCAGGTCATCCCGAATCGTGGAGCATGGCTTGAGTATGAGACAGACTCAAATGATATTTTCTATGTAAGAGTCGATCGTACACGTAAGATACCGGTAACTGTTCTGATCCGTGCATTAGGATGGGGCAGCAATGAGCAGATTTTAGAGATTTTTGGCGAGGAGCCAAAGCTTCTTGCAACACTTGAGAAGGATGTCAGCAATGATTACAAGAGCGGTCTTCTTGAATTATATAAGAAGATTCGTCCAGGCGAGCCGCTTTCTACCGACAGTGCTTCCAGCTTGCTGCAGGGTATGTTCTTTGATGTAAGAAGATATGATCTGGCACGTGTAGGCCGTTATAAATACAATAAGAAGCTTCATTTCCGCAATCGTCTGAATGGACATATTTTAGCAGATGATGTAGTAGATGTTTCTACAGGCGAGATTATTGCTGAGGCAGGTACGACCTGTAATCGCGCAATCGCAACAAAGATTCAGAACTCAGGTGTTCCGTACGTATATGTTGATGCAGAAGGACGCCGTGTAAAGGTTCTGTCTAACCTCATGGTAGATGCTTCTGAGTATCTTAACCTGACAGAGGAAGAGCTTGAAGCTGCTGGAATCAATGAGCTTGTTTATTATCCAGTACTGACTCAGATCTTAGAGAAGGGTCTTGAGGGTGATGAGCTGATGGCAGAGCTTCGTGCAAATAATGCAGAGCTGATTCCGAAGCACATCATGAAGGAAGATATCTTAGGTTCTATTAACTACTGCTTAAACTTAGAGTATGGCATAGGACAGGATGATGATATCGATCACTTAGGAAATCGTCGTATCCGTGCTGTAGGTGAGCTGCTTCAGAACCAGTATCGTATTGGTATGTCCCGTATGGAGCGTGTTGTAAGAGAGCGTATGTCTACAAACGATCCGTCTGATCTGACACCACAGAGCTTAATTAACATTAAGCCTGTTACTGCTGCTGTTAAGGAGTTCTTCGGAAGTTCCCAGCTGTCTCAGTTCATGGATCAGAATAACCCGCTTGCAGAGTTAACTCATAAGAGACGTCTGTCTGCGTTAGGACCTGGTGGTCTGTCAAGAGACCGTGCCGGATTCGAGGTTCGAGATGTTCACTATACTCATTATGGACGTATGTGCCCAATTGAGACTCCTGAAGGTCCTAATATCGGTTTGATTAACTCACTTGCAACATATGCAAGAGTAAATAAATATGGATTTATCGAGGCACCGTATCGTATCGTTGATAAGAGTGATGCCCAAAATCCGCGTGTAACTGACGAGGTTCGCTACTTCACAGCTGATGAAGAGGATGATTTCGTAGTAGCACAGGCAAATGAGCCGTTAGATTCAGAAGGCCATTTCATGAATAAGATGGTTTCAGGTCGTTTCCGTGAGGAGACTTCTGAGTTTGAGCAGAAAAATATCGACTTGATGGATGTTTCTCCACGAATGGTATTCTCTGTCGCAACTTCCATGATTCCATTCCTGCAGAACGATGATGCGAACCGTGCACTTATGGGTTCCAACATGCAGCGTCAGGCAGTTCCGTTAATGTTAACAGAGGCTCCGGTAGTTGGTACCGGTATGGAAGATAAGGCAGCATACGATTCAGGTGTTTGCGTAGTAGCAAAGCACGCAGGTGTTGTTGAGCGTTCCTCCTCTAAGTTAATTATCGTTAAGTGTGATGATGGTACAAGAGATGAGTATCGTCTGACAAAATTCTCAAGAAGCAACCAGAGCAACTGCTACAACCAGAGACCAATCGTTTTCAAGGATGAGCGTGTTGAGGCTGGACAGGTTCTTGCAGATGGTCCGTCCACAAAGAATGGTGAGATTGCACTTGGAAAGAACCCGTTAATCGGATTTATGACCTGGGAAGGTTATAACTACGAGGATGCTGTCCTTTTAAGTGAGCGTCTTGTTCAGGAGGATGTATATACCTCCATTCATATTGAAGAATATGCAGCAGAGTCCCGTGATACAAAGCTCGGACCGGAAGAGATCACAAGAGATGTTCCTGGTGTCGGCGATGAGGCTCTCAAGGATCTTGATGACCGTGGTATCATTCGTATTGGTGCGGAAGTACGTGCCGGAGATATTCTGGTAGGTAAGGTAACACCAAAGGGTGAGACAGAGCTGACTTCTGAAGAAAGACTGCTTCGTGCAATCTTCGGTGAGAAGGCAAGAGAAGTTCGTGATACATCACTGAAGCTTCCACACGGTGCATATGGTATTGTTGTTGATACAAAGGTATTTAACCGTCAGAATAGTGATGAGCTGGCTCCAGGTGTAAATCAGGTAGTACGCATCTATATCGCACAGAAGAGAAAGATCTCTGTCGGCGATAAGATGGCAGGCCGTCACGGAAACAAGGGTGTTGTCTCCAGAGTTCTTCCTGTAGAAGATATGCCGTTCCTTCCAAATGGACGTCCTCTGGATATCGTATTAAACCCGTTGGGCGTACCTTCTCGTATGAACATCGGACAGGTGCTGGAGACTCATTTGAGTCTTGCTGCAAAAGCACTTGGATTTAATATTTCTACACCAGTATTTGATGGTGCAAGCGAGAGTGATATCCTTGATACTCTTGATCTGGCAAATGATTATGTTAACATGGAGTGGGATGAATTCTACGAGAAATATAAGGATTCCCTGCGTGAAGATGTTATGGATTACCTTGGCACTCATCTGGAGCACAGAGAGCTGTGGAAGGGTGTTCCGATTCGCCGTGATGGTAAGGTAAGACTGCGTGACGGCCGTACCGGTGAGTATTTCGACAGCCCGGTAACAATCGGACACATGCACTACTTAAAGCTGCATCATCTGGTAGATGATAAGATCCATGCACGTTCAACAGGTCCTTACTCACTTGTTACCCAGCAGCCTCTTGGTGGTAAGGCACAGTTTGGTGGACAGCGTTTCGGAGAGATGGAGGTTTGGGCTCTCGAGGCGTATGGTGCCGCTTATACACTGCAGGAGATTCTGACTGTTAAGTCTGATGATGTTGTAGGACGTGTAAAGACATATGAGGCAATTATCAAGGGCGAGAACATTCCTGAGCCAGGTGTACCGGAGTCCTTTAAGGTACTTCTTAAGGAATTACAGGCACTGGCACTTGATGTACGCGTACTGGATGCAGATAATAATGAAGTAGAAATTAAGGAAAGCACAGAGTATGGCAACACTGACTTCAGAAGTATTATGGAAGACGGTGGAAAGCGCCATTATTCTGAGGAAGAATTCCAGAGAAACGGTTCTACCATTCAGGAAGTAAAGAATGGAGAGATTGCAGACGTTGATATGGATGCTTCCAATGCAGATGATTTTGATAAAGATGATATGGACGGGTCATTTGGGTCTGATGGATTTGATGCAGATGATTTTGATGATTTAGGAGACTCAGATAACTAAGAGCCAGAAGGGAGAACCATTTATGCCGGAAAATAAAACCGATGGAGGACAGTCAATTGCTTTTGAGTCCATTAAGATTGGTCTTGCTTCCCCTGAGAAGATCAGAGAGTGGTCAAGAGGCGCTGTCACAAAGGCTGAAACAATTAACTACAGAACGCTGAAGCCGGAACCGGATGGCTTATTCTGTGAGCGTATTTTCGGACCGCAGAAGGACTGGGAGTGTCACTGCGGAAAGTATAAGAAGATTCGTTACAAGGATATGATTTGTGATCGTTGTGGTGTTGAGGTTACAAAGTCCAGTGTCCGCCGTGAGCGTATGGGACATATCGAGCTGGCAGCTCCGGTTTCCCATATCTGGTATTTCAAGGGTATTCCGAGCCGTATGGGCCTGATCCTTGATATTTCACCAAGAAATCTTGATAAGATTTTATATTTTGCATCCTATGTCGTTCTTGACAGGGGTGAGTCTGATCTGAATTATAAGCAGGTACTCTCCGAGAGAGAGTACCGCGATGCAATCGAGCAGTACGGCTATGGCAAGTTCCGTGTAGGAATGGGTGCCGAGGCAATTCAGGAGCTGTTAAAGGCAATTGACCTTGAGAAGGATTCTGAGGAACTTCGCGCAGAGCTTAAGGATGCATCAGGCCAGAAGCGTGCTCGTATCATCAAGAGATTAGAGGTTGTTGAGGCATTCCGTAATTCTGGAAATCGTCCTGAGTGGATGATTCTTGATGCTATCCCGGTTATGCCGCCGGATCTTCGTCCTATGGTTCAGCTGGATGGAGGAAGATTTGCAACATCTGATTTGAATGATCTGTATCGTCGTATTATTAATAGAAATAACCGTCTGGAAAGACTGCTTGAGTTAGGCGCTCCGGACATCATCGTGCGTAACGAGAAGCGTATGCTTCAGGAGGCAGTTGATGCCCTGATCGATAACGGTCGTCGTGGCCGTGCCGTAACAGGACCTGGAAATCGTAACTTAAAGTCTCTTTCTGATATGTTAAAGGGTAAGCAGGGACGTTTCCGTCAGAACCTGTTAGGTAAGCGTGTTGACTATTCTGGTCGTTCCGTTATCGTCGTAGGACCAGAGTTAAAGATTTATCAGTGTGGTCTTCCGAAGGAGATGGCAATCGAGCTGTTCAAGCCTTTCGTTATGAAAGAGCTTGTTGAGAATGGTTCTGCTCACAATATCAAGAGTGCAAAGAAGATGGTAGAGCGTCTTGAGACAAAGGTTTGGGATGTGCTTGAGAACGTAATTAAAGAGCATCCTGTTATGTTAAACCGTGCACCTACACTTCACAGACTTGGTATTCAGGCATTCGAGCCAATCCTTGTTGAAGGTAAGGCAATTAAGCTTCATCCGCTTGTTTGTACCGCATTCAACGCCGACTTCGATGGAGACCAGATGGCTGTCCATCTGCCGCTGTCCTTAGAGGCACAGGCAGAGTGCCGTTTCATGCTGCTGTCCCCGAACAACCTGTTAAAGCCGTCTGATGGAGGTCCTGTAGCAGTTCCTTCTCAGGATATGGTCCTTGGTATTTATTACCTGACTCAGGAAAGACCAGGTGCAAAGGGCGAGGGCATGTGCTTTAAGAGTATGGACGAGGCACTGCTTGCATATGAGAATGGCTGCATTACATTCCACAGCAGAATCAAGATTCGTGTAAGAAAGACAATGGCAGATGGCACTGTTCTTCAGGATACACTTGATACTACACTTGGAAGAAGTATGTTTAATGAAATCCTTCCACAGGATTTAGGATATGTAGACAGAAGCATTCCAGAGAACGCATTAAAGCTTGAGGTTGACTTCCATGTCGGCAAGAAGCAGTTAAAGCAGATTCTGGAGAAGGTTATCAATACACACGGAGCAACAAAGACTGCTGAAGTTCTTGACTCCATTAAGGCAATGGGTTACAAGTACTCAACAAGAGCAGCTATGACCGTATCCATATCTGATATGACAGTTCCGCCGCAGAAGCCAGAGATGATTAAGAAGGCTCAGGCAACTGTTGACCAGATTGCAAAGCACTACAAGATGGGTTGGATCACCGATGAGGAGCGTTACAACCAGGTTATCAAGACTTGGGAAGCAACTGATAAGGAGCTGACAAAGGCACTTCTTGATGGTCTTGATAAGTACAACAACATCTTCATGATGGCTGACTCTGGTGCCCGTGGTTCTGATAAGCAGATCAAGCAGCTGGCTGGTATGCGTGGACTTATGGCAAACACAACTGGTAAGGCAATCGAACTTCCTATTAAATCAAACTTCCGTGAAGGTCTTGACGTATTGGAGTACTTCATTTCCGCTCATGGTGCAAGAAAGGGTATGTCCGATACCGCACTTCGTACCGCTGACTCTGGTTACCTGACAAGACGTCTTGTTGATGTATCTCAGCAGCTTATGGTTCGTGAGATGGATTGTTGTGAAGGAAAGAACATTCCATATATGGAAATCGGTTCCTTTATGAATGGTCAGGAAGTTGTTGAGCAGCTTCAGGAGCGTATGACCGGCAGATTTATCGCAGAGACAATTGTTGATCCTGATACAGGAGAAGAAATTATTCACGAAAACTGCATGGTAACACCAAAGCGTGCTGCAAAGATTATGAATGCACTTGAGCGCATGGGCAGACATACAGTAAAGATCCGTACTGTTCTTAGCTGCCGTTCCCATGTGGGAATTTGTGCAAAGTGTTATGGTTCCAACCTGGCAACAGGACAGGCTGTACAGATCGGTGAGGCTGTTGGTATTATCGCAGCTCAGTCTATCGGTGAGCCTGGTACACAGCTTACCATGCGTACATTCCATAGTGGTGGTGTAGCCGGTGGAGATATCACACAGGGTCTTCCTCGAGTAGAGGAGATTTTCGAGGCACGTAAGCCTAAGGGACTCGCTATTATCACAGAGTTCGGCGGAATTGCCACAATCAAGGATACAAAGAAGAAGCGTGAGGTTATCGTTACAAACAACGAGACAGGCGAGACAAAGGCTTACCTCATTCCTTACGGCTCACGTATCAAGGTTGTAGACGGACAGGAGCTTGAGGCCGGCGACGAGCTTACAGAGGGTTCTGTAAATCCACACGATATTCTCAAGATTAAGGGCGTTCGTGCGGTTCAGGATTACATGCTCCGCGAGGTACAGCGTGTTTACCGTTTACAGGGTGTTGAGATTAACGATAAGCATGTCGAGGTTATAGTTCGTCAGTGCTTACAGAAGATCCGCGTAGAGGAGCCGGGAGATTCAGATTTACTTCCGGGCAGCATGGTTGATGCCCTTGACTTCTTAGAGCTCAACGAGAAGCTTGAGGAAGAGGGCAAGGAGCTTGCAGTTGGCTCACAGGTATTACTTGGAATCACAAAGGCATCTCTTGCAACCAACTCATTCCTGTCAGCAGCTTCATTCCAGGAGACCACAAAGGTTCTTACTGAGGCAGCGATCAAGGGAAAGGTACTCTACCTGCTTTCTTAGGATTCGGTTTTCTATTCTATAAGGATGCTTTTAGCGCTTTTCCTGCAAGCATAAATATGGTAAAATAGAAAAAACGCTATGGATATGGGTGACGGTGAAGATTAATGCTGAAGATTGCAATCGCAGAGGATGAGACCAGCGCGCAGACTGCATTAAAGGAATATCTTGACCGCTGGCAAGCAGAAAACGGCCAGCCGGTGCAGGCGGTGTTTTTTGAAAGCGGCTCTCAGCTGCTGGAAAACATTCCCCAAGGGTTGCAGCTGGCATTGCTGGACATCCAGATGCCAGGGCTTTCCGGCATGGAGACTGCCCACCGCCTGCGGGGAACGCTGCCGGAGTTGGAGATTGTGTTCATCACCAGCCTTACCGGCTATGCGCTGGAAAGCTACGAGGTCGCTGCACTGGATTATCTGGTCAAACCGGTCAGCTATCCGCGGTTTTGCCGCAGCCTTGAGCGTGCCTGCCGCCGGATCTGCCAACAGGCAGAGCACATCCTGACCATTAAAAACAACGATGGGGTATTCCGTCTGCGTGCAAAGGACCTTGTCTATGTGGAGGTGTTCAGCCACCGGCTGGTACTGCATACCACAGCGGGTGTGGTGAGCTACAGCGGCACCCTTGCCGCACTGGAAAAGGATTTAGGAAACGGATTTTTCCGTTGCCACAGCTCCTTTCTGATCAATCTTGAGCAGGTGACCCGGCTGGACGGTGCTGATGTTGTGCTGGGCAGTGAGCGATTGCCGGTAAGCAAATACCGCCGCAAGATGCTGCTTGCCGCGCTGGCAGCCTGTTGGGGGGAGGCACTGTGATGACCATCAGCCTGTGTACTTTTTTGCGGGCAGTCAGCTATGGACTGCTGCTCCCCTTTTACGTCTGCGGCACCGAGCTGCGACGCAGTCTGCAACGTCAGGGCTTGCAGCCGGTGGTGCTGGTGCTGGCACTGACGGTGATATTGCAGTGGGAGCAGACCTTTGCCACCCTCGGTGGACAGTATGTCGGCATCGTCTGCTCCATCGCCCTTTATGCCATTACTGCCTATGCCCTGCTGCGCCGTAGCATCGGGCTGGCCCTACAGCAAGCACTGTGCTTTTTTCTGCTTACCGACTGCACCGACACCATCATGCGGTTTGCTAATATGCGGCTGCTGGGATACGACCCTCTACGCTCCGGCACATTCTGGGCGGCGCTGCTGGCGTATCTGCCACTGACAACCGTGCAGGGAACGCTGCTGTGGCTGCTGCGCAGTTTCTGCCCGGCTGAAAAGCTGCGCATCCTTCGCAGCGCTGCACTTGCATTGTATGTTCTGGCCGCTGTTCCCTATCTGTTTGTCTGTCGGCTCACCTATTGGCTGCCGTTGACCAATGAAGAACTGACCACCGCCGTGCCGGTGCTTCTGACCGGGTGCTGTGTGCTGGCGCTGCTGGTAAACATCAGCTTTCTGAGCTATGCCATCGCTGAGGAGGAAAAGCGCACCATGCTGCAGCTGCGCATCGCCGCAGAGCAGCAACAGCAGCAGTATCTGCTGCGCAAAACAGCGGTGGACTCGGTACGGCGCAAGTACCACGACCTGAAAAATATTCTGCTCTATCTGGAGCAGAGCAGCGATCAGGCAACCGTGCAGGCGCACATCCGGCAGATCTTGCAGGAGGTGCAGCCCTATGAGCAGATGACCGCCACCGGCAACGAGACCGTGGACATCCTGCTGGGTGAAAAGCTGGCACGATGCCAACAGGCACAGATCGCCTGCACCATTACAGTGGACGGCAAGCTGCTGAATTTTATACAGCCCATCGACCTTTGCGTCATTTTTGGCAACGCCATGGACAACGCCATCGAAGCCTGCTCTGCGCTGCCGGATCCGGACAGCCGCGCCCTGAGTGTGCGATGCCAGAAGCGGGGCGGGTTTGTGGTGCTCAATTTCCGCAACGCCTGCCTGCAGCAGCATCTGCCGGTAGATGCCCTGCCCAAAACCACCAAGGACGACCCGGAGAATCACGGCTTCGGCCTTACCAGTATCCGCTCGGCCACCGAAAAATACGGCGGACAGATGAGTCTGCGGAGCGAGAACGGAGAGTTCGTGCTCACCCTGCTGTTCCCGGAGAAAAAATAAAACCAGAGGTCGCTGCGCATTTATGCAGCGGCCTCTGGTGCCTTTTATGCCCCGGTCACCGGCTTATACAGCAGTTCCGGCTCCTGCGGGTGCAGGGTGTACACGGCAATATTCTCTGTGGTGCGGGACAGACCTCCGTCTACCCGGGTGGTAGTGCCCGGGCCAAAACTCAGGTAGTTTTCCGTGCTTTGGCGCGCCAGCAGGTCCCGGCATTCCTGCCCGGGTTTTGCCCAGCGTCCGGGCAGATACTCATGGTAGCCCTTCTCGGTCAGATGGCGGGCAGCATAGTCCAGCATCGCCGGAACCTCGTCCCTGCACACGGTTTCTTCCACGCCCTTCGGCAGGGTCAAGGGGTCCAGCCGCAAGGCAGACACCTTGTACTTGACTGCGAACCGCAGGCTGGTGGCAAAATTTGCCGCCGTCTGCCCCGGAATCCCATACAGCAGCGTTGTCTCATACCCGGGCAAATGGAACAGCTGCGGAAGGATCAGGCTGGTCTCGGAACTAGGCATATTGTTTGCGCTGCCAATGCGTTCCAGCTCCGGGATGCGAGCAGTAGCCAGCCCCAGCACCAGCCGGTTGACTCCGGTGTTCTGGAAGGCGACCATCCACGAGGCATCCACACGGTTGGGCAATGCTTCCACGGTGACCTCGGTATCCGCAGACAGAGAGAACAGCTCCCTGATCCGGCGCATGATCCGTGCAAAATCGTCCTGCGACAGCGCCGTAGGGCTGCCGCCGCCCCAGTAGACCGTCTGCACCGGGTCGCCGGAAAAATCCGGTGCGGTAGCTTCCAGCTCAGCCAGCAGTGCATTTGCATAGGCCTTACAGGTCTCCTGCGTGGCGGGATAGATTTTTTGGTTGCAGAAGGTGCAGCGCCGGACGCAGAACGGAACGTGCAGATAAAGATGCAGCGGGGCAGACATGGCAAAACTCCTTTCGCACAAAGACAGCCGGACAGGGAAAGCTGCCCCGATGCGCAAACGACACCGGGGCAGCTCTCCTGAAAAAGAAGAAAAAAGAAAAACGCTCAGAAATGCCGCTTTTACAGTGCAGCAACGTACTGACCAACCATCATACCCTGCGTGTTGGCCAGACCCAGACTCTCGCCGGGGATGGAGGTAGAATACTGGAAGCCAAAGCGGCCGCCGCAGTTGTTGCCAGCTGCAAACAGACCCTTGATCGGCTCAAAGTCCTCGCCCAGCACCTGACTGTTATCATCGGTCAACAGGCCGCCGGTGGTCACCAGCATACTGCCCATGGATTTCTCAGCACCGTAGGCAAAGATATGCTTGCCGTTCAGCGGACGCAGCAGCACCGGCTCCTTAGCAAAATCCTCGTCCACGCCCTTTTCACACAGTTCGTTGTAGCGTGCTACGGTGGCAACAAAATTTTCCAGATCGGTGCCGGTAAAGCCCAGACGCTGACCCAGCTGCTGGGCATCCTCGCCGGCATACACGGTTACAGTGCTCATGCCGGTCACCTCGTAGCCGGCATCGCCGCCGTCAATAGCACCCTGCATGATATCATCCAGCTTCTCGTCCTCGCCGTTGGCATAATCAACAGCCATGTGGCCGGGTGCCTGATAGGTAAGATCGGTGCGGATGGTATCGTTGAATACCGTAAAAATCTTACCCTGCGGTTCCTTTGCACCGGCCATAGCTGCAAGCACGATATCGCCAAAGCCCTCATTGCAGTAGCGCTTACCGTGGCAGTTGACCCACAGTGCAGCGGTGGTGCCAATAGGGTCTCCGGGGCTGTTGCAGGGGTAGACGTAGTTACCGCCCATGCTGGACAGCGGACGGCTCTCCAGACGGCCGCCAGCCCAGTAGCCCAGCTGAATGCCGGAGCCATCGTCGTCCATGCCGCCAATAGCGGTATCGTCAGAGCAGTAGTCGCTGATCTCAATCAGCAGGTCACGGCACATTTCAGCGTTGCCGCCAAAGCCGCCGCCGCAAAGGATCACGCCCTTCTTGGCGGTGAACTTGATGTAGCTGCCATCGGCCTCCTTGCCCACCACGCCAACAACGGCATCGCCGTCCTTGATCAGCTGGCAGGCCTTGGTGCCAAAGTGGTAGTCTGCGCCCTTCTCGCGGGCGATCTCCATGCAGCGCTTGACCGGCGAAGCATCACCGTTCAGGGTGGGGGTGCCCACCCAGGTGCTGATACCGCTCTTCTTCTGGGTGTAGTTGCTGCTCAGCGGCCACTGACGTACACTCCAGCTGTCCTTTTCCTCTGCAGTAAAGCTGTCGGTCATCCAGTCAAAGCACTTGCCGCTGTTCTTGGCATAGGCCATGATCAGGCCGCAGCGGCTGCGATTGTTGGTGCGCAGCTGCCAGTCGGTAACAAACTCCTGTATGTCGATCCGGGGAATGCCCTTGCTGGCCAAAAACTCGCTGTTCAGGTGGCCGATCTGTCCGCCGCCGCGGAAGCTCATGGCGTCCTCGGTCTGGCTCTCGATCACGATCACGCTGGCACCGGCTTCAATAGCGGCACGGGCAGCCGGCGTACCGGCCTGACCGCCGCCCACGATGACAACATCGGCGGTGTACTCCTTTGCAAATTCGGTGATCGCATCGGGAGCGGTGCGCCAGCTCTCACCTTCTGCGGTGCTCTGGCCGGGAGTGGTGCTGACCACCGGTTCGCCCTTGGCCTGTGCCACACAGTTTGCAACAGCATCCTTAACGGCATCCGAGGTAATGGTCGCACCGGAATGACCGTCGATCTCGGCGCTCTGAGCCTTGAGGATCTGCTCCTTCAGCTCATCGCCAATGCCCTTGCCAAAGCCCTCGGTTTCACCGGAAACATCAATGGTCACATCCGTGATGCTCTCAGCGTCAAAGGTCATGGTGACGGTAACGTCTGAGCTGATGCCCTTGGAGGTAGCAGAATAACTGCCGGGAGTGTAAGTACCGCTGGCAGAAGCAGTGCTGGAACTGCCGGAGGAACCGGAGCAGCCCACCAGAGCCCCTGCCATAGCAGCCCCTAGCGCACCAATGGATGCGGTGTGCAGGAACTGTCTTCTGGAAACCTTGTTTGCCATGAAATCTTCTCCTTTTGGTATGTTGTTCCGTTCGTATACGGCGATTGACAAAAGAATAGCAATTTCAGGAAAGAGTTGCAATCATCCTGCGCAACTGGGCGTTTCCATTGCGTAGTTGGACAAAAAGCCCTGCGTAATGGGGAGGTATGCCGGGGCAGATGCGCCGAAGTCACTGATGAATCTGTATAGCGGAATAGCGAGCGTCTGTAGTTTCTATATCCTCTTTGTTTTTCCAGAGGTTTGGACGGTAGTTCGGGTCATAAGCAATGACAGCGCTCAGCTTTTTGGTGCAGACGGCAGCATCCAGCGTAGCGGTGCGGAAGGGGTCAGGTCGATCAAAACTTCACCAATCGTTACAATATCCATGGCTGCTCCTTTCAGCGGTGCACCAGCAGCGCCTGATACGGTTCCAGCTCCACATCCGCCAGCCAGACAAAAGTGCCCTCCGGGGTGTGATACGCGCCACCCAGAACGTCCAGACTGGCCCCTGCCGGGTACTCGGTAAAGTTCCATGAACAGCCATTCCAGTTCGTCCTTGTGCTTGGCGAACCGGACTGCAAAATTATCTTGACTTGTCATCTTTCTTTATCCTTTTCGCGTAAGATGAAGCTGCACGCTGGGGTAATCACCAAACAGCTGCGGCAGGACAAGTCCCGCATACAGCAGAGTGCTGCCGCTGAACCGCATCCCCTTGTGAATGCCGTCCTCTACGTCGTGGGCATACCGGGAGCCGAAATAGTCGATGCCGTCCAGTTCATACACAGCATCTTCTTCCAGTCCACGGAAGCACAGGTGGATGGGCAGCGGATTCGCCTGCGGATGGGTCACCACCAGATTCAGCAGTGCCTCGCTGCCGTCCTCTGCGGCAAATTGCCATGCCGTGAAATATGCGTTTTCTGCCGGGTCGGTCAGCCGGTAATAATCGCCGGTACGGATCAGGTCGTTCAGCCGCTTGAACCGCTTGATCTGGTTTTTCACTGCGGTGCACTCGGCGCGCTTCAATTTGCCCAGATCCAGCTCGTAGCCAAAGGTGCCGCTCATCGCCACCACAGCACGGGTGTCGATGGGCGTAGTACGGCCGGTCTGGTGGTTGGGGCAGGCAGAAACATGGGCACCCATGGTGCAGACCGGATAGCCAAAGGAGGTGCCGTGCTGGATGGTCAACCGTTCAATGGCATCGGTATCATCACTGCACCAGATCTGGGGATAGTAGCACAGCATTCCGGCATCAAAGCGTCCGCCGCCGCCGGCACAACCCTCGAACAGCACCTCCGGGAAGCCCTGCGTCAGCCGCTCTGCCAGCGCATAAACGCCCAGCATATAGCGGTGCATGATCTCGCCCTGCTGTTCGGCAGGGAAAGCACGGCTGTACACATCGCTCATGCTGCGGTTCATATCCCACTTGATATACTCAATGTGATGCTCCCGCAGCAGCTTGCCGATAACCCCTGCCAGATAGTCCACCACCTCCGGGCGGGAAAGATCCAGCACCAGCTGGTTGCGCCCCATGGCAGGCTTGCGTCCGGGCAGGGTCAGCGCCCAGTCCGGGTGGGTGCGGTACAGCTGGGAGTTCTCGTTGACCATTTCCGGCTCGATCCACAGGCCGAATTTCATGCCCAGCGCATTGATCTGCCCGATCAGCGGGTCCAGTCCGCCGGGCAGCTTTTCGCAGTTCACAGTCCAGTCGCCCAGACCCTGATTGTCGTCATTCCGGGTGCCGAACCAGCCATCGTCCAGCACCATCATCTCCACGCCGAGAGAGGCCGCTTTTTCAGCGATCTTTACGATCTTTTCGGTGTTGAAATCAAAATAGGTAGCCTCCCAGTTGTTGATCAGCACCGGGCGGCGTTTGTCCTTCCACGGGCCGCGGCAGATGTTGCGCCGCAAAAAGCGGTGGTACTGCTGGGAAAGCGGGGTCAGACCCTCTGCCGCAAAGGAGAGGATCACCTCCGGGGTGTCAAAGGTCTCGCCCGGCTTCAGGTTCCATGCAAAGCGCTCCTCCTGAATGCCGCTCACTACCCGGACAAGCCCGGTCTGAGAGCGCTCCACGTCCATCTGGTAGCTGCCGGAATAGACCATCATCACCCCGTAGCAGGCACCGCTGGTCTCCGTTGCATCCTGCTGGCAGAGGATCAGGAAGGGATTATTGTGGTGGCTGGAGCTGCCCCGCACCGAAGAGATGGTCTGGATATTGGTGCCCACAGCTTCCCGCTCCAGCTGCCGTTCCATAGCGTGTCTGCCATGGAAATGCAGCAGATCCCATCTGCCAAAGGGCAGATCCAGACAGGCAGATGCCGCCTTATCCAGCCGCAGCGGGGTATCTCCGTGGTTTGTCAGCCGCGCCGCACGGGTGATGACATCCTGCTGTGCAAACACGCCGTACAGCAGCTCCAGCGTCAGACCGGTGGTCTCGTCCTGCATTCGGACGATCAGGGTCTCGGCATCGTTTTCCTCTGCGTGGGCACAGGGCAGACCGGTCAGCTGATATTTGCCCGCCTCCACCGTATGGCTCACATAGGTAAAGTCCGCGCCAAAGGCGCCACGGCTGTCAACCACCGTCAGGCAGGACAGACGGAAATCGCCCACATTGCAGCCGGTATACTCCTGCGGGAGCAGATCCGGAGAAATGCCCCGGTGGGTGCGGTAAGCGTAGTAATCCGGCGAAAATCCCCGGTCTGTGCGGGGATACAGCTGCATCAGGTCCCCGGTGCCGATGGTTTTGCCGTAGTACAGATGCAGCAGGTGCCCCAGCGCATCCACCTTCATGTGGTAGCTGGTATGGGCAGTCTCCAATACAAAAATGCGGGTCTCGGAATCAAATCGAATACTCATGGATCCTATACCTCAACGAGATTATTTTTAAGGCAATACCGCATAATTCTAAGTGCCGATACGGCGAGTGAGGTGCGGCAGATGCTAAGCCAAAAGCACAGATAATACTTTGTGTATTATCGAGCATTTTGGCAACGCAGATGTCGTGCCGCAGCCGCCGGAGTGGTGCTTAAGCCGTAAGGCGGAAATTGTGCGGTGTTGCCATAAGGAAAGCAGAGGGAAAGTAGTATGCTGAACGAGACCTACCGCGCTATGCTGAACAACAAAAGCGTCATCCGCGAGACCTTCATGTATGGCAGACAGCGTGCTGCCCAGATCGGCAGCGAGAATGTGTTCGATTATTCACTGGGCAACCCCAGCGTGCCCTGCCCGCCGGAGTTCACCGAAGCCATGCAGACCCTGCTGGCACAGGAAGAGCCGGTAAGCCTGCACGGCTATTGCCCCAGTCAGGGCGACCCGGGCTTCCGCACCGCTGTGGCGGAGCATCTGACCGAGACCTTCGGCCTGCCCTACGCGCAAAAGCACATCTTCCCTACCACCGGCGCGGCGGGTGCCATCGCCCACGCCATCCGGGCGGTGACCCAGCCCGGGGACGAGGTGCTGACCTTTGCGCCTTACTTCCCGGAGTACGGCCCCTATGTGGCGGGCACCGGCGCAGTGCTGCGGGTGGTCCCGCCGCAGGCACCCACCTTCCAGCCCAATCTGGATGCCTTTGCACAGATGCTGACCGAAAAGGTCACCTGTGTGCTCATCAACACCCCCAACAACCCCACGGGTGTGGTCTACTCTGCCGACACCCTGACCCGCATGGCGGCGATTCTGACCGAAAAGAGCGCCCAGTACGGACACAATATCTTTCTGGTCAGTGACGAGCCTTACCGGGACATCGTGTTTGACGGCAAGACCGTGCCTTATCCGGCGGCGTTCTACCCCCACACCCTGACCTGCTTCTCCTACTCCAAGAGCCTGAGCCTGCCCGGCGAGCGTCTGGGCTATGTGGCGGTGCGCCCGGGGTGCGAGGGGGAGGACATCCTTGTGGACATGATGAGCCAGATCTCCCGCTTTACCGGCCACAACTGCCCGCCCAGCATCATCCAGCGGGCGGTCAGCCGCTGCCAGA
>OGUO01001115.1_pt1 | contig 18508 bp, 13 predicted proteins | sample 1553641 | NCBI WGS metagenome assembly OGUO01 (sample SAMEA2579980, study PRJEB22360) | human gut metagenome | biome: human gut; feature: human-associated habitat; material: faeces | place: Denmark | collected 2008/2010 | reverse complement strand
TCCGCAGGTTCCTTTTATGTTCTTTCTTATCATACATTACTTTGAAAGACCTGCTTCAAGTGTCCGTCTCGTGAAAGCCATTCACCTTCGGGCTTTGCCGCAATATTGGCTTATCCATTAGCTATAACACGTTTTACATAATATCCCGTGTAGGACTGCGGGCACTCTGCCACTTCTTCCGGCGTTCCCTGCGCTACTACTGTTCCTCCGCCGTCTCCGCCTTCTGGTCCCATATCAATAATATAATCAGCTGTCTTTATTACATCTAAGTTGTGCTCGATTACAATTACAGTATTGCCGTTTTCTACAAGCTTTTGCAGCATTTCTGTAAGCTTGTGAACATCTGCAAAATGAAGTCCTGTCGTCGGCTCATCTAAAATATAGATTGTCTTTCCTGTACTCTTTCGGCTTAACTCAGTCGCCAGCTTAATACGCTGTGCCTCGCCGCCTGAAAGCGTTGTGGATGGCTGACCTAATCGTATATATGAAAGACCTACCTGATACAATGTCTCAATTTTGCGGTAAATAGACGGAACATTTTCAAAAAATGTAAGCGCCTCTTCTACTGTCATATTAAGCACATCATAAATGCTCTTTCCCTTATATTTTACTTCCAGCGTTTCTCTGTTATAGCGTTTTCCCTTGCAGACCTCACATGGCACATACACATCTGGCAAAAAGTGCATCTCAATCTTTACAATACCATCACCGGAACACGCCTCACAGCGTCCACCCTTTACATTAAAGCTAAAACGGCCCTTATTATAGCCTCTCGTCTTTGCATCAACTGTTGAAGCGAAAAGATCACGGATCATATCAAACACGCCAGTATAAGTTGCCGGATTAGAGCGCGGTGTGCGGCCAATCGGACTTTGATCTATATTTATTACCTTATCAAACTGCTCTATGCCCTTAATCTCTTTATATGCACCTGGAATGGTTCTCGCACGGTTTAGCTGCTTTGCAAGCGCCTGATACAAAATCGAATTGACAAGGCTGCTCTTACCAGAACCAGATACACCAGTTACGCATGTAAAGACTCCCTTAGGAAATTTCACTGTGATATTCTTTAAATTATTTTCCTTTGCTCCCACTACAGTCAGCCAGCCCTGCGGTTCTCTTCTTGTATTTGGAACTGGAATCTTAAGTTCACCGCTCAAATATTTTCCAGTTATGGATGCCGGATTTTTCATAAGTTCTTCTGCCGTGCCTGCTGCAACAACCTGACCGCCATGTTCACCTGCACCAGGTCCAATATCAACTACATAATCGGCAGCACGCATTGTATCCTCATCATGTTCAACGACAATAACAGAATTGCCAAGATCACGAAGATGCTTTAATGTGCCAAGCAGCTTGTCATTATCTCTTTGATGCAGACCAATGCTTGGCTCATCTAAAATATAGGCCACGCCGACAAGACCAGAGCCAATCTGTGTTGCCAGACGAATACGCTGTGCCTCACCGCCTGAAAGCGTACCAGTTGCACGCGACAGGCAAAGATAATCAAGACCTACATCAATCAAAAACTGTACGCGTGCTCGGATTTCCTTTAAAATCTGCTCACCTATCAGCTGCTGCGTCTTAGTAAGCGTCAAATTAGATAAAAATGATGCGAGATCACGAATAGAAAGTTTTGTCACCTCATAAATATTTTTGTCTGCCACTGTCACGGCAAGTGATTCTCTTTTCAGACGCATGCCCTTACATGTAGAACATGGTGTGATGCGCATAAATGTTTCGTACTCTGCTTTGATTGTTTCCGAACCTGTCTCACGGTAACGGCGCTCTACATTTTTAATTAAGCCCTCAAATACAATATCATACACGCCTTCCCCGCGCTGTCCCTTGTAGCGCACCTTTACACTCTTATTAGTTCCATGTATCAAAATATCATGAATTTCTTTGCTGTATGACTCAAATGGCACATCTAGCGTGAAATGAAACTCCTCTGCAAGTGCATTTAAAATCGCTCTTGTAAAGCTGCCTTCATCGGTACATGACTGCCATCCAGGCACAATAATTGCCCCCTGATCAATGCTAAGCGACTGATCCGGAATCATGAGCTGCTCATCAAACTCCATCTTATAGCCAAGTCCAAAGCAAGTCGGACACGCACCAAATGGATTATTAAATGAAAAGCTTCGCGGCTCAATCTCATCGATGCTTATGCCGCAATCAGGGCAGGAAAAGTTTTGGCTAAACGTCATTGGTGTTCCATCCACAACCTCCACAAAAGCAAGACCATCTGCCAGCTTTAGCACATTTTCCAGTGAATCGGCAAGACGCTTTTCAATACCCTCTTTTATGACAAGACGATCTACAATAATCTCAATATTATGCTTTATATTCTTATCAAGCGTAATCTCCTCTTCCAGATCATACTGACTGCCATCAATGCGCACACGCACATAGCCACTCTTTCTTGCCTGCTCCAAAACCTTCTCATGACGGCCTTTCTTTCCGCGCACAACAGGTGCCAGCAATAAAATCTTCGTGCGCTCTTTAAGTGCCATCAAACTGTCCACCATCTGATCAACAGTCTGACGGCTTATCTTTCTGCCGCAGACAGGACAATGTGGAACACCAATACGCGCATATAAAAGACGAAAATAGTCGTAGATTTCCGTTACGGTACCTACCGTAGAACGCGGATTTCTATTAGTAGATTTCTGATCAATGGAGATTGCCGGAGGCAGACCTTCAATACTTTCAACATTTGGCTTTTCCATCTGGCCTAAAAATTGTCTTGCATAAGATGATAGCGACTCCATATATCGCCTCTGACCCTCTGCATATATTGTGTCAAATGCAAGTGAGGATTTTCCTGAACCAGACAATCCAGTCAGCACAACAAGTTCATCTCTTGGAATATCCAAATCAATGTGCTTTAGATTATTCTCCGCTGCACCGCGGATTCGGATAAATTTCTTATTTTCCATATTTATTATTTTATGCCTTTCTTTTAATCATCTAAATATTTCTTCAGATTTCTCATCTGATCACGAAGTTCTGCCGCTGCTTCAAAGTTTAACTCAGCAGCTGCCTTATTCATCTGTTTTGCTACCTTTGCAATCAACTTTTCGAGTTCCTGCCTACTCATTGATTCTGGATCCTTTGCAAGCTTCTCATCAGCCTTCTCTGCTGCCTTTGAAATTGAAATCAGATCACGGACAGCCTTCTTTATAGTAGTAGGTGTGATGTTGTGCTCTATATTATACTCATTTTGAATCTCGCGTCTTCTTTTTGTCTCCTCAATTGCATTTCGCATAGAGTCTGTTATCGTATCAGCGTACATCACAACATGACCTTCGCTGTTTCGTGCTGCTCGTCCAATCGTCTGAATAAGTGACGTCTCTGAACGCAGAAATCCTTCCTTATCAGCATCTAATATCGCCACAAGCGCAATCTCTGGAATATCAAGACCCTCTCTAAGCAAATTGATGCCCACCAACACGTCAAACACATCAAGACGCATATCGCGAATAATCTGTGCGCGCTCAAGCGTATCAATATCAGAATGCAGATAGCGCACGCGAATACCTGCATCGCGCAGATATTCCGTCAAATCCTCTGCCATTCTTTTTGTTAAAGTCGTGACAAGCACTTTATTTTTTGACCGCAGCGTTTTTCTAATCTCGGCAATCAGATCATCAATCTGCCCCTCAACTGGACGCACCTCAATCGGCGGATCTAAAAGTCCTGTCGGACGTATAACCTGCTCTGCACGCATCATCTCATGCTCACCTTCATAATCGCCTGGTGTTGCCGAAACAAAAAGCATCTGGTCAATTTTGCTTTCAAATTCACTAAAATTCAAGGGGCGATTATCAAGTGCTGATGGAAGACGAAAGCCGTAATCTACCAGTGTAGTTTTTCGTGAGCGATCTCCTGCAAACATACCGCGCACCTGCGGAAGTGTAATATGAGACTCATCCACAATAATTAAGAAATCATCTGGAAAATAATCAATCAGTGTAAACGGCGGTGAACCAGCCGGAAGTCCTGCCAGATGACGCGAATAATTTTCTATTCCAGAGCAAAAGCCAGTTTCTCTCATCATCTCAATATCATAATGAGTGCGTTCTGAAATTCGCTGTGCCTCCAGCAAACGGTCATTTCGCTTAAAGAAATCTACACGTTCCTTTAGCTCTTCTTCAATATCAGTTGTTGCGCGAAGCATCTCCTTTGGGTCAACAACGTAGTGAGAGGCCGGGAAAATTGCGATATGCTTTAGACGGCTTCTTACCTGTGCTGTCAGCGGATCAAACTCACTTATCTGATCAATTTCATCACCGAAAAACTCTACGCGCACTGCAGTCTCACCCTCATTTGCCGGAAAAATCTCTACGACATCACCGTGCACACGAAATGTACTTCGGTGAAAATCCATATCATTTCGCTCGTACTGCATCTCAACAAGCTTTTTGATTACTTCATCGCGATCCTTTATCATTCCTGGACGAAGTGATAAAATCATATCCTTATAATCAACAGGACTTCCCAGACCATATATACATGAAACAGATGCCACTACGATTACATCACGCCTCTCAGAAAGTGCTGCCGTCGCAGAAAGCCTTAATTTATCAATCTCCTCATTGATCGCAGAGTCCTTCTCAATATACGTATCAGATGAAGGCACATAAGCCTCAGGCTGGTAATAGTCATAATATGAGACAAAATATTCAACTGCATTCTCTGGGAAAAATTCCTTCATCTCACCATATAGCTGACCGGCAAGCGTCTTATTGTGGGAAATAATCAATGTTGGCTTATTTAATGCCTGAATGACATTTGCCATAGTAAATGTCTTTCCCGAACCAGTTACACCGAGAAGTGTCTCGAACTGATTTCCCTCTTTAAATCCTTTTACAAGCTCCTCAATCGCCCTTGGCTGATCGCCAGTCGGTGCATACTCAGACACCAGTTTAAAATGATCCATATTCCCGCCTCCATCGTACATTATTTTTTACAGTTCTGTATTCATACGCTGCTGTGCTGTTTGCGGTACCTCAAGCACACCAAAGCGCCACAGCATAGGGTAAATATAAGAAACACCGCGAATATCGCCAAGCGCTTTAGGGCGATCTGCACTCTTTATTTTCATTGCATTTGAAAATGCCAGTCTGATACTGCTCCACGCCAATGACTTACTATTCTCCCGTCTGTCAATCCATAACTCTTTTGTCAGTTCTCCATTTCGTCCACGTTTAATAGTATAGGAAAATGGAAGACCTGACACAGTCTTAAACGGGCAGTTCTGGCAATCAATTACAAGCTGCCACAAAAGCTCACTTGCCTGATTTTCATCACCTGCCTTAACAGCTTCAATTAATTTTTGTTTAAGCTTCTCGTCCATATGACACCCTTCTTATATTATAAATACTTGTAACTATTCAGAACCCCATTCGCAAAATCGCATCTTCGATGCTTCTATTTTGCATGGCTCTGAATAGTTACACATACCTCATCATGATCGGCACAAGAATGTTCATATCAATCGGCTTGGAGACATGATCATTCATACCTACATCAAGCGCCATCTGTCTATCCTCTGTAAAGGCATTTGCTGTCATTGCAATGATAGGAATTTGTGCCTTATTTTGATTTTTCATTCTGCGAATTTTCCTAGTAGCATCATAGCCGTTCATGACAGGCATCTGAATATCCATAAGAATCATCGCATAATATGAATTATCTGCCTTTTCAAGCATATCAATGCACTCCACACCATTGCATGCCCTCTCTATAATGCAGCCTTCCTCTTCTAGAAGCTCCGTTGCAATTTCTGCATTAATATCATTGTCCTCTACCACCAAAATTCTCGCACCAACTAAGCTGGCTTTATCATGAGTTCCTTTATCCCGCTTTGCAATTGATTCCTCTTTTGATGCAATTTTGCATGGGATAGTTACAGTAAATGTAGAGCCGTCGCCAATTTTACTTTGCACATCAACACTGCCATCCATCAGCTCAACAAGCCTTTTCACGATACCCATTCCAATGCCGCTTCCTTCTACACGGCTTATCGTTGAATTGCGCTCTCGCTCAAATGGTTCATAAATATGCTTTAAAAACTGATCTGACATACCAATTCCATTATCTTTTACAGTAATAATAACATCGCACCAGCCATTCTTTTTGCCAGGCGCCTGCGAAATATCACAGTTTATCACACCTCCATTATTAGTGTACTTAATTGCATTGCTTATGATATTAATAAAAATCTCCGATACATGAGAAACATCCATGTAAACATACGGATAAAGCAAATGCTTTGTCTCAGTAATTGTCTGTTTCTTTTCTTCCGCCTGATTCAAAAACATCATAACCCATGTTTCAAAATCTGCGCCGATATCTGAAATTACATATTCCATTTCTGTCTTATTATTTTCAATTCTGGCAAGATCCAGCACATCATTAAGAAGAGACAGCAAATTCTGGCCGCATGACTGAATATTTTTCATATATTTTTTAAGTCTTTCTGCATCATCTATATGCCTAGATGCCAGATCTGCATATCCGATAATTGCATTCATTGGCGTCCTTATATCATGCGACATATTAAAAAGAAACGTCGATTTTGCATTATTTGCACTTTCAGCCTTTTCTACTGCCACCTGCAGCTTTTCATTAAGCTCCTGTGTATTTATTGCTGCCCTCGTTGCAATAGCCTCGGCCTTTCTTGCCTTTCTTAAAAGCACAAGAATCACAGTCATAACACTTAAAACAGTAACGACACTTACAATAGATACTTTTAACAGATTGTGTTTTATATAATCTTCCAATGTTATTTTTCTTGAATTGTTCTCGTACCTGGCAAGTGAACTCGTAAGCATATTATTTGGCATAGCCTTAAGCGTTTTATTTAGTATTGCCAGAAGATTTCTATTTCCGCTTTTAACTGCAAAGGCTGCTTTCTCAGAGTATAACAACGGCACACTGTAAAAACTTGGATCCCTGCTGTATTTTGATGCAAGAGTTACACTAGATATAAAGAAATCGGCCTCTCCAGACTTCACTGCTTCTGCCATCTCTTTGTCTGTATCATATTCTAAAATTTTCCAATGAGGATAATAATATTCAATATGTTCCCTGAACGACAGACTATCTTTTTGTATTGCAACACGTTTTTCATCATTTTCATTAAAATGAGGCTTATTCGTGACTGCTACCAAATTATATGTCCACGTTGTATTTGTACATGCGAAATGATATTTCTCCATCACATTTGGATGCTGATAGAAATGAAAAATCATATCAATCTCTCCAGCTTTTAGCGCTTCTATCTCTTCTTCATAGCTGTCATATCCCATAAGCGTAAATGTCAGTTCTTGTTTTCCAAGACATTCTACTGCATACTGAACATAATCAGTAATTGCACCAGTAAGTGTCCCACTTGACGGATCTATAACGCTCGCGCCAACATCATTGGCTAAAAATCCCATTCGAATTGCACCATGTTCTTCCAACCATGATTTTTCCTCAGATGAAAGAACAGGTGTATAATCCGATGAAAAATATTGCCTGTACAAATCTGACAGATAAAATGGCCGTTCCTCCTCCAACTGGTGCATGACAAGATCAAGCTCTTTTTTTATCTCTGGATGATCCTTATTAATTGCAAAATAAATATTTGATTTGCCAATTCGTGTAATAATCGAGACATCTTTATCAGCCCAAAATGGTTCTTCCAACGAAATAAAACAGTCAATCTCTCCATTTTCCAGTTTTGCCAGTGCCTCTTCTTTACTTTTTATATTTATGTGTATTGTTTTCAGTCCATTTTTTAACTCCCATTCATTCAACATCACTTCTGGCTTTGCGCCTATAAGGACACCAATACGCTTTCCATTCAATGTCTTAAAATCAGCAGAAGAAATATCGTCGCTTAAAAAATCTGCATACAGATAATATTTCTCTATACCCATAGGTTCATCTGAAAACAGCATCCTGTCTGTGCGTTCCTCTGTATAGGCAATATCTCCTAAAATGTCTATTTCACCATTTTGGAGTTTTTCAATGCTATTATTCCAATTACAGGCTACATACTCAAATTTCCACCCGGTATAGCCTGCCAGCGTCTCTAGCAGCTCATAACTATACCCCTTTCGCATCCCATTTTCAGTTACATAATTAAATGTATCCCCAAGTGTGCCCACGCGAATTATTTTTTCTGGTGCCTCTTTTTCAGCTGCATTTACCGTTGTAAAAAAAGATAGCAGCAAGGCTGCACATACAATCATATATTTGACTTCTTGGCATACAGTAACTACATATTTTTTCATAGTCATCTTTTTCATCAGTCTTTCCTCATGATCTAATACTTTTTTCGTTCTAAGTATACTCGGTCACATGGTGTTTTGTCAATTTCCTTCACATTAAAAAAGGGCACGACCCTAATTGAGTCATGCCCTGCTTTAAATATTATTCAGAACTTATTCGCAAAGTTTTGAAAATGCATCAGCAACAAACTGAACTTTTGTTCCGACAATTACCTGTACGGAAGTCTTTCCAGGCTTGATTACTCCTGCAACACCTGCAGCCTTGATTGCCTTATCATTTACTGCAGTCATATCTCTTACTTCAAGTCTAAGTCTTGTTACACAGTTATCGATGCTTACGATATTTCCCTTACCACCGCAGCCTGCAAGAATCTTCTTTGCGATTTCTGTGTAATCATCACTTGCTAACTGAACATTCTTTTCTTCCTCAAGATCATCATCTTCTCTTCCAGGAGTCTTTAAATCAAACTTCTTGATTGCGAAGAGGAATACAAAATAGAATACAACGAATGCTGCGATTCCAAGCGGAATGATCAGCACTGTCTTCTGCGCTGCCGGAAGTGTAGATGAGAACAGAAGGTCTGTAGCACCTGCTGAGAAACTGAATCCTGCACGGAAGCCAAGCGCAACAGTAACAATTGTGAAGATACCATAAAGTAATGCATAAATTACATACAGACCAGGTGCAAGGAACATAAATCCAAATTCAAACGGCTCAGTAACGCCGCAGACAAATGAACAAACTGCTGCAGAAGCAACAAGTCCGATTGCAATCTTCTTTCTTTGCCGGCTTCGCACACTGAATCATTGCAAGTGCTGCACCAGGAATACCGAACATCATACATGGGAAGAAACCTGACATATACATTCCAAGGCTCCATGTTACATCTGCAGATGTCTCACCTGCCCAGAAGTGCTGCAAATCACCAAGACCAATAGTATCAAACCAGAATACGTTGTTTAATGCGTGATGTAATCCAGTTGGAATCAACAGACGGTTTAAGAATGCGTAGATACCAGCACCCACAACATCCATACCTGCAACTGCATCGCCAAGTGCAACAAGTGCTCCGAACAGCAATGGCCATACAAATAATAAAACAGCAGATACAATGATAGAAACTAAACCAGCAATAATAGCAACACAGCGCTTGCCGCTGAAGAATGCCAGCCAGTTCGGAAGCTTAGTGTTCTTGAACTTATTGTAGCAAGAAGATCCGATAACACCAGAAAGGATTCCGATAAATGGGTTTGCAATCTTATTGAATGCAAGTGTCTTAGTTGCATTGTCTGCAATTGACGGAATCAATGTGGTAACAACACCAGTAGAAAGAAGTGTTGTGATCATAAGCCAAGATGCCAGAGCGGCGATTCCGCCGGTTCCGTCGTTCTTTTCTGACATACCGACACCAACACCGATTGCGAAAAGAATTGCCATGTTTTCAATAAGAGCTGATCCTGCCTTTACCAAGAAGAATCCGATCAAGTTTTTTATACCCTCGACTTCTCCTCCCTGCATTGTCGCCGGACATAAATAATAACCGATGCCCATGAGAATACCACAGATTGGCAGCACTGCTACTGGAAGCATTAATGCTTTACCTAGTTTTTGAAGAAATTTCATATATTTCTCCTCCTTTAAATTATACTTAATTGAATCACTCCAATCAGTTTCATGAGATTTTTAAAACTGCCTCGTCTAGTAAGACATCGCCTTCCTTTTGAAGACTGATCTTTTCATAATCATCCGTATTGCAGATTAAAACTGGTGTAATTGTATTTAATCCAGCCTCTTTAATCTTATCCAGATCTACGTCCATCAAAAGATCACCCTTCTTCACCTTGTCACCAGCTGCAACATGCGCGGTAAACGGTGCGCCCTTAAGTGTAACAGTATCCAATCCGATATGAATTAAGATTTCAGCTCCCTGGCTGCTAGTCAGCGTAATTGCATGAAGTGTATCAAATACCATGGTCACTTCAGCATCTGCCGGTGCATACACTTTTCCCTCGGTTGGGATCACTGCAAAACCGTCTCCCAATAACTTTTCAGAAAAAGTTGGATCTGGAACCTCTGTCAAAGGAACTACTTTTCCTTTGCAAGGTGCATAAAGCACATTTCCCTTTTCTTTTCCCTTAAAAAATTTGAACATAACGTCTCCTTTTCTTTTCGCCAAAAAATGTTTACGTTTGTATTCCGCAGTTACCATTTATTGAATGGTATTTTGCATAATTTTCGCACGTTCTTTCCTCAGCATTTATATATATTTTAGCCACTAGTTCCTGCTTTGTCAACAGTTTTATCGTTATTTTTCCCATTTTTATTTATTTTATGTACTATTTTGACTTGTTTTTGTCTTTCATCTCCTTTAATCCATCTATATGAAGTGCCTCTAACTTCTCATAAGCTGCAGTCTTGTCAATAATCGTCTGAATCAGCTGCTCAAGCTGCTGACCTTTTCTATAATCTGCCGGGGCGAAATAACGTATTCTGTTATCGCGCATCATACGATAGACTTTTTCTTTATTGCCCGTGACAGGATTGTACACGCCAATTGCATGACCGCCATATGTGTTTACAAGCTTCATGCTCGGAATATCTGTATCGCTGTCACCAATATAGACAATATTTCTAAATGGCACACGCATCTTGTCTGCCGGAAAATAGTCATTTACTGCAGTATCATTTACATCAAGTATTCCCTTTTCTATGCGAAATAAAAACTGTGTTTTGCTCGTATAATTTACTGCCTGTGCCGGCCAAATTGCCACGCCATTTTCATCATAATAAAAGGCACTCGCATAAATCTCTTCAAAGGAGCCACGCTTTGCAATCTTAGTTCCCTCTATCATCTCCTTTAAACCTGATGAAATAATATAATGCTCTATAATCACTCCATTTTTATCGCCATACTGGCGCACGCGCTCAAACCACTCATCTACACCAGGAAACAATTCTACCTTTGAACCATACTCCTCAAGTGCCTTGCGGCTCAAATCAAAATGACCTTTCGCCTCGCGAACCATCTTATACATATAGGCAAGATTTGAATCCATGCCGTTTGCTCTTGCCATTTCGTTTGACTCTGCCCAGAAACGGTCCACATGATAATTTACAGACTGAATATAGCCCTGTGCCTGCATATCATCCGGCGATAATGTCTTATCAAAATCATAGCAAATTGCTAGTACAGGCCGCTCCTCCTTCGACTTTCTCTTAAAGCCATATGGATTATCTCTTTCTTCTGTTTTATAAGATTCATTTATTTCGTATTCTTCAAATTCCTTTTTCTGTCTGCTCACAAAATACTCCTTTCCAAACACTATTATTGAAAAATGGCGGCACGAAATCCACTTTTTCGTGCCGCCATTTTTCTTATGTATTATAATTTAATTCTTTAATCACTTCTTGTTTACTCAACTGTAACACTCTTTGCTAAGTTTCTCGGCTTATCTACATCAAGTCCCTTTGCTACACTGACATAGTAGCCCATAAGCTGCAGTGGAATAACTGCAAGACTAGTTGCAAAGTGTTCGTCCGTCTTTGGAATATATACAGTAAAGGATACAGTGTCCTCAATGTTATAATTTCCATATGTTGTCAGTCCCATCAAATAGGCACCGCGGCTCTTGCACTCTACCATATTGGAAACTGTTTTCTCATAAAGCTCTGACTGAGTTAAAACACCAATTACAAGAGTTCCATCCTCAATAAGACTTATAGTTCCATGCTTTAATTCACCTGCCGCATAGGCCTCAGAGTGGATGTAGCTTATCTCCTTCATCTTAAGACTGCCCTCAAGACTGATAGCATAATCAATTCCTCTGCCAATAAAGAAAATATCACCTGCATTTGCCTGTTTTGCCGCAAACCACTGAATGCGCTCCTTATCCTCTAAGATCTTTGCGATCTTATCTGGAAGCTGCTGCATCTCGTCAATTAAGTGCGCATACTGTGTATCATCAATGCTTCCTCTGACCTTTGCAAACTGAACAGCCAGACAATATCCTGCAATAAGCTGAGTGCTGTATGCCTTTGTAGTTGCTACTGCAATCTCTGGTCCTGCAAGCGTATAGAAAACATTGTCTGCCTCTCTAGCAATAGAGCTTCCGACCACGTTGACAATACCAAGCGTCTTCACGCCCTTTTTCTTTGCCAGACGAAGCGCAGCAAGACTATCTGCCGTCTCTCCTGACTGACTGACAATTATGACAAGGCCATTTGGATCAAGCACCATTTTGCGGTAACGAAATTCAGATGCAAGCTCCACGCGAACTGGAATCTCTGCCAGATCTTCAAAGACATACTGACATGCTACTCCAACATGATAAGCAGAGCCACATGCAACAATATAAATCTGGCTGATATTTTTGATCTGCTCCTCTGTCAGTCCAACATCAGACAAATCAATAGCGCCATCCTTTACAACTGAATTGATGGTGTCATGAACTGCCTTTGGCTGCTCATGAATCTCCTTAATCATAAAGTGCTCAAAGCCAGCTTTCTCAGCTGCCTCTGCGTCCCACTCGATCTGTGTCGGCTGCTTCTCAATCTCATCACCATCCAAATTGTAAAAGGTGATCGCACCATCTGCCATACGTGCCATTTCAAGATTGCCAATATAATAGACAGTACGTGTGTATTTAAGGATTGCCGGAACATCAGATGCCACAAAGCAGTCACCATCTGTCACACCAAGGATCATAGGGCTGTCTTTTCTTGCCACGTAAATCTCGCCTGGATAATCCTGAAACATCATAGCAAGTGCATATGAACCGCGAATACGCACAAGTGCGTGATTGATCGCGTCAACTGGTGTGTGCTCATACTTCTTATAATAATAATCAATAAGCTTAACTGCAACCTCAGTATCAGTAGATGAATAAAAGCTATAGCCCTTGCGAATAAGCTTTTCCTTTAACTCCTGATAATTTTCAATAATACCATTGTGAACACCAACCACATTGCCATCATCTGACATATGCGGATGTGCATTAGTCTCGCTTGGTTCACCGTGCGTTGCCCATCTGGTATGACCAATGCCACATGTACCAACAAGTGCACGACCGTTATCTGTTTTTTCTGCCAGGGATTTTAATCTCCCCTTTGCCTTAACAATCTCTGTTTTCTTTTCTCCATTGCGAACAGCAAGTCCTGCTGAATCGTAGCCTCGATACTCCAGTTTTGACAGGCCATCCAAAAGAATAGGAGCAGCCTGAAGATGTCCAGTATAACCAACAATTCCACACATGATGTCTCTCTCCTCTAACGCTTACGTTTCACATGCAACTTTTTTTACAATTTCCACACCAACCTCAACTAACTGCTGTCGTCCAAACATTTCCAGATTCAACCATGCCTTTCGTTTGTGACGATCAATCCTTTGGATAGTTGACTCCATTCCCTTAAGAGGACCTGACAAAATGACAACCTTATCACCGATAATCATTCCCTGTGACATCTTTACAAGCTCCTCATCACCCGCAAAACGAAGTAAAAAATCAATTTCATTTTGCGTCAGCGCAATGATATCATCTCCAGCCCCCAAAAGCTTTGTCATCGCTTCTACTCTTTTTAACTGCTCATGCAGCTCATCCAAATTTTCTGATATAAGAAACAGATATCCCGGAAACAGCTTTTTCTTCTGAATATGCCACTGTCCCTTATACTTTATCTTCTCCTCATACAACGGAAGAACACAATGTGAAAGCACATCCTTACTTATGCGCTGCTCACACTCCTGCTTTATCTTTTCTTCCCTTCCAGTGCTCGTCTGAATGACATACCACATAAAACCTCCCATTAAAAACGGCAGCAGATACGTCTGAATGGTTCCTTGCGTGCACGCTTATCTCTCAACAAAATCGTGATCCGGTATCACCGCAATATTTTCTACATCCATAGCATCAATGCGAATCCAGCGGTGCCCATCTAAAAATTGGATCAGCGTATCAATTTCAGCTTCTTTTCCCTGCACCTCCATCTCTACGCTTCCATCATCTAAATTTTTTACCCAGCCGGCAAGGCCAAGAAGCCTTGCCTTATAAACTGAGAAATAACGAAAACCTACATCCTGCACTCTGCCGTAAAAAATGATATGCTTGCGAACTACAGTATCTGCCATATACTTTCTCCTTTACATCACTTAACCGTGCAGACTGCTCTGAAATTTTTACAGATGCAGGTGACGCGGCACACCATCTACATAGAATGGATGCAGCTCTGCCTGAATTAACGGTCTTGCATAACGTGCAAACTCTGGTGTTACATGCATGCCATCCTCACTAATCCACTCATCCGGCACACATTTTTCCTTGTTTGCCACACGGCTTACATCAGTCAGGCCCGTCTCTGTGCGGTACGGAATATCTGATACACGATAAATCGTGCACATCTTTCCAGTTTCACCGCGAAAAGCAGCTTCCACAGCAGCACCGCCTACCTGATATGCCTCTGTCACATCAGTACGGCTTGCAAGCGGAGAAGCACAGCGCTGCAAAACTGACAGCTCAACTGCTCTTGTCTTACATCCAAGATGAGCCTTAATCAAGTCTGCAAGGTAACGAGCCGTACCGGAAAGCGCAGCCTTGTGACCAAATGCGTCCACCGCACCAGGTCCAGATACAAGATCACACAAAAACTCACCATCCTTGTTTTTCACACCCTCGCTCACTGCAATCACAAGCGTATGACGCTCTTTTTCAAGCTGTGAAACCTTTGCAAGAAATGCTTTCTCATCAAACGCGCGCTCCGGCAGAAGAATCATATCTGGTCCATTGCAGTCTGCACCTGCTGCCAGACTCGCTGCTCCTGCCAGCCATCCTGTATGACGGCCCATAATCTCAACTACTGTTACACTATTCAGGTTATAGACACTTGAATCGCAGATAATTCCTTTGATCGTTGCCGCAATATACTTTGCCGCACTTCCATAGCCCGGTGTGTGATCAGTAAACATTAAATCATTATCGATTGTCTTTGGAACACCGATAAAGCGAATGCTGCTTTTTACCTTAGCACCATACGCTGCCAGTCTCGCAATAGTATCCATCGAGTCATTGCCACCGATATAAAATACAGCGCCAATCTCGTATTTTTCAAATAAGTGAAACAGCTGTTTATATGGTTCCTCATCCACATCCGGATTTGGCAAACGAAAACGACAGCTGCCCAAATAGCTTGCCGGTGTACGCTTTAACAGCTCAATATCCATCTTATCGCTAAGACACTCATTTAAATCAACGATCTGCTCCTGGAGCAGTCCCTGTATTCCATAGCGCATACCATATACATGCTCTGCGCCCATCGCCCTTGCTGTCTCATAAACACCTGCAAGGCTTGCATTAATTACTGCCGTCGGTCCACCTGACTGTCCAACTAATACATTCTTGATTGTCTCCATAAAACATACCTCCTCAACGAAAACAGTATACATTGTTTTTAGTATTTCAGCAAGACTTTTTTGTTTGGTCGGTATACACAACGCCTTTTTTAAGATAATATTGGCATAAGGAAGCATCTGTCAAATTAAACTTTGACAGATGCTTCATCAATTACTTTACTCAAATGTAATAATCTGATTGTCTCCGTAAAAGCTAAATGCATTAAGTCTCTTAAGAGTTCCTGCCCAAGGATCCACAATCTTGAAATCACTCAGTGATGTTCCACTTCCTGTATATGCATATGCAACAACATAATGTGTTCCATATGGAGCCCAATTCACGTGAATAATTACAGGCTTCTTTTTATCGATATATTGTCTTGCTACTGCCAGTACATCAGATGGATTTCTCGAAGTACCGCCATGCTTAGCCCAGTTCGCTCCTACATTATTCAGCCAATATGTCGTTGGAGCACTCCTATCACCATACAGATAATATCTTACATATCCCATACAATACACAGAACACATAATACTATAATCGTCATATTTCTTATCAGTTTGTTTACCCATTACACTAACTACATTAGTCATTTCACCATCTGTAACATGAGATACTGTTGGTGTCACCACTGTAATATCTTCAAATACCCAATTCTGATTTGTTCCCCATAAATCAAAATCTGCAACATATACATTAGATCCACTTTCTGTTCCCGCAGCCGTCAGTGTAAGACTTGTTCCTTTTAATACAATTCGATATGTACCATCCCACATTTTATATGCAATCCACAGCTGAACAGAATGATCATTAAATTGCCACATATCTACATTTTGGCCTGCTGCTACTGCACTGTTTCCACGATATATATCCAATACATAAGGACCTTCACCATTTGGTGCACACATTGCATATCCACCATACTGATTGCGATAATCGTGCGCTGCCCATGCCTGTGCTTTTGAATCATTTGATCTATAAACCTGAACATTGACACCATTAAATGCATTTCCGCCATTTACATCCAGAGAACAATTTGTTCCTGTAAGACGAATTCGCTTTAATCCAGTAGGGAAAGAAGCGCCAGACTGATAGACATATACTAACATGCTGGCTGACTTTCCATTTGCTGTTGTTACAGTAATTGTTGTAGTACCTGCTCCGTGCGCTGTTACAACGCCATTGGAATCAACTGTTGCAACAGATGTATTCTCACTGCTCCAACTTACATTCTTATTCGTTGCATTTGACGGTGATGTTGAATAAGATACCACATGATGAGAATCTGGATATGAACAATCCATTGCGACTTTGGCATCATTTGTTATAGAGATACTAGAAACTGCAATCTCTGGATCGTAAACTGTGACCTGACAAGTTGCTGTATAACCTCCCAGCGCTGTCTTTGCAGTAATTACTGCTGATCCCACATTCTTGGCCGTAATCGTACCATTATTTACCACAGCAACTGAGGAATCACTTGAACTCCATATAATATCACGGTTATATGCATTTGAAGGCAATGCAGATGCAGTAATCTTTGTACTTTGGCCATTTTTCAATGTAACAGCATTCTTATCTAATTTTACACCTGTTGTCATAAGACCAACACGTACACCATTTTTCACATAGTAAACCGTTTTGCCAGATGTAACTGCTCCTGTATAATTCCAATGCAAAAATCCTTTCTGCACATAATACCAAGTTCCATAATACTCAACAAATCCTGTATAATTCCAGTTTAATACACCCTTTTCAATATAATACCAGCCACCTGCATGCTTAAATAAGCCGGTATATTTCCAATTCAATACACCATTCTCAACGTAATACCACGTTCCATAATAATTCGTCAATTCAGTGAACTTCCAATTTAGTACACCTTTTTCAACATAGTACCACGTTCCATAATAATTTGTCAGTCCCGTATATTTCCAATTTAATACACCATTTTCAACGTAGTACCACGTTCCATAGTACTTTGTTAGACCGTTGTATTTCCAATTTAATACACCATTCTCAACATAGTACCACGTTCCATAATAATTTGTTAATCCAGTATACTTCCAGTTTAATACACCTTTTTCAACATAATACCATGTTCCATAGTACTTTGTAAGACCAGTATAATTCCACTGAGTTACTCCGTTAGACTGATACTGCCACACATTTCCACCACAATTCACTAACCCAGTGTAACCAGCATCATAAATTGACTCTGTTTCTTGTTCATAGCTTACCTCTGTTTGAGGTTCAGTAACCAGCTGCTCTTGCTCGTTTTCCAACACTGTTTCGCTTACTTGCTGTAAGTCAGCCTCGCTTTCCTGCTGCGAAACAGTCTCACTTATCTCTTCTAAAATACTTTCAGATTCCTCCTGGACTGTCTCGCTCTCTGACTCCTGAGTTTCTTGCACTTCCTGTTCTGTCTGCACATTTGCATACTCTGTCTCAGACGCTGCTACACTCATCATAGCTGACATACTCATACATCCTGTTAGTACAATTGAACAAACTCTGTTAAATAGTCGCATTCTGTTATCCTCCTTTTTCCAATGCAATGATTAATTTTTACATTCAGATCTATTTTTCCTCCCTTCTGCGATCTGATATGCTAGTGGTAAAATAACAACTATATTCATGCTACCATTTTCTTATTTATTATTCAATTGCACCAGCAAAATTGGTAATCTTTACGGCAAAACTGGTAAGGCAGTTCTTCTTCAAAATAACACACATTTGCAAATTAATAAATTTGATGCTAATATAGCTGATATACACCTAACTTGATTGGGTTGATAAAAAAGGAGTCCCATTTTGAAACAAAAACATTCTAATCG
>OGUO01001112.1_pt1 | contig 18523 bp, 9 predicted proteins | sample 1553641 | NCBI WGS metagenome assembly OGUO01 (sample SAMEA2579980, study PRJEB22360) | human gut metagenome | biome: human gut; feature: human-associated habitat; material: faeces | place: Denmark | collected 2008/2010 | reverse complement strand
CCGCTACTGGCAGGCATCCGGCGAAAGTCTGAAAACCTCTGTCCGTACCCGGACAAGGCTGGAACAGCTCACCGGGGAGGGACACTACACGGGCGGCACCGTGGCTTTTGGCTACAAGCGTGTCCGCCTTGGTCGGGTGAACAAGAAAAATCAAGAGGTCTGTGACCTTGTGATTGATGAAGCGGAAGCTGAGATCGTCCGGCTGATTTTCCACAAGTACGTTTACGAGGGCTACGGCGCACAGAAGTTGAGCCACTATCTTTATGAACAGGGAGTCGTAGGACGGAACAACAAAAATATCCCCAACACCAGCATCGTTCGGATGATCAAGAATAAAGGATACACGGGGTACCTCATCAACGGTGCGGTGGAAACCGAGTGCCCACAGCTCCGCATCATCGAACCAGAGCTGTTCGAGCAGGCACAGGAACTGCGGCAGGCACGCACTTGTGAGCGTGGCGGTACTTCACTGGGCACCAGCTCCAAAGCCCTGTTGACCGGGCTGGTCTACTGTGCCCACTGCGGCAACCGCCTGAGCCTGACCAGCAGCGGCCGGACGCATACCTATGCCGATGGGCATACGGTGAAAGAAGTCCGGCCCCGGTATAGCTGCTTTTATAAGATTCGGCATCCGGGTGACTGCGATGGGCAGTCCGGCTACGGTGTTTCCAAGCTGGATTCCATTGTGGAAGAAGTTGTCCGGCAGATCTTCGCACAGTTCCGGGAGGTTTCCCGGAAGAAGCTGCTGGAATCGGTCAAGACCAACGATGCCGCCCGCATCCAGAAGAAGGTCAAGAAAATCCAGAAAGACTTGGAAAGCAAGCAGAAAGAACTGGACGACCTGAAAGCCGAAACCATCCTCGTCATCCGGGGCGTAAGTGCCTTGGACAAAGAACTGCTCAGCACACTGGTGGCCGAAGCAAAAGATGCACTGGAAACCCTGGAAAAGCAGCTCGTGCAGGCGCAGGAAGAATACGAAGAAGCCACCAAAACAGCAAAGCGTAGCAACTACATCTGCAACGAGCTGTTCACATGGGCGGATGTGTATGACACTGCCAACCACGATGAACGGCGCGCCATCTTGCAGCAATTCATCAAGGAGATTCGCGTCCGAAAAGACTATGAAATCTCGATCACCCTGAACGCCAGCTTCAACCAAGTGGAACAGCTCAAGGCTGTGTCAACCTACGATGGTGCGGAAATTTTTGAAGAAATTTCCGAGAAGGGGGCATAAAAGCGATGCGCTTGCCCGCAGCACTCTGCAAAATGCAAAGAAAGAAGCGTGAAACCGATGGATTTTCAAAAAGTACATGGATGACCCCGCCCGGTTCGCATCCGACTTCAGGGTTCGGAGCCCGGCACGGTCTGCCAAAGTTTTTTAGGCATAAAAAACGCCGCATCGTACAAAACGATGCGGCAAATTGGTGGACCTAGAGGGATTCGAACCCTTGACCTCTCGGATGCGAACCGAACGCTCTCCCAGCAATATCGCTTTTGTGCACACCTCGCACACCGTGAGAAAGGAAAAATCAACGTGTATTCGTCTATATAAAATATCCTGCCATCCCAACGACCTTTCTCGGTCGCAAGTATGGTCTCCAAGCCGCGGATTTTCGAGATGATGCAGTTTGGGGCGTAATATGGTTGGCGGACAAGTGAGCTACAGACCCTTGAGATGTAACTCACATGGGGTTCAGATGTATCACATCCCAATTTGCAATAAAATACGATGTACCGTAAAAGTGCAAATGCTAATTTACACAACCCGCAATTCATGTATTGCTGAAACCGCAGTTCATGAGTAACTAAAAATGCAATCTAATAAAACCAAATAAAACTGAAAAGAACCATTCTTTCTTTCCGGATGAAACGGATAGGCTGACCTGGAGAAACCGGCATGAAGATTATTTTATCAGACATTGGAAGTTGAACTGCTGCTCCAGCTTTGCCCGGATGATAGGAATGTGATTTATCGGATTGTGGACTTAATTGTAGGTACTTATTCCGCCAAGCACAAGATGTTGAAGGGGTTCCAAAAAATGACACAGCATTTGGGCGACTTCTATTTTCAGTTGGGTATAGACTTCTAGCTTACGCTTAGTGCTTTCATGGTAGCTGATGACATTTATCGTTAACGCATTTTATTCGGCCGCCTATTATCGAACGGCGGGTTGTCGTGTTCGGTACCAGATTTGGGATACTATGACATAAAAGCTTCCATGGGGAGAATGATAAACTACACACGAAGGCTTTTTAAGTGAAATATAGAAAAGAATTCCTGTGATTTTTGAAGTCTCAAAACAGTCTTACGATTTTGGAAATTTCATTCTTTCTACAATGTCTAATATACTGGCCTCTTTAGATTCCATATTTTCCGCAAACTTTTTCTGGTTGGCTTCCTGGATCTTTAGGAAATTTTCAGAAAAAATCATGTCTCTGGCGGATTTGTCAAGATCTTTATATGGAGGTAATTTTTGAACATATCGAACCATCTCCTCCCGCATCATCTCAAGTGTGGTACTATGTCTCACCCACGTTTCCTGCTTTTTATCCACCGCGATACGTTTTCCGTTTGCGTAAAACGCACCAGCCTGAAAAACGCTAAAGAACACAGCACCTGTTATCAACTCGCCTCCCTCCAATTTTAAGGTTCCCTGAATAGCAGAATAAACCAGAAAAACACACTCCGCCCACAAAACGATCTGAACGGCAGCAATGAATAAATGCTTTTGCAAAAAGTTTTCCTTTTTATTTTTTTTCGCGCCCCGATAAGAAGCCTGATAACTGATTATCACTAATTCCCAAATGATATCTTTATTTTCCCACGCTTTTTTCCAAGCGTGCAAAATATTATCTTCTTCAAATCGCTCTTTCTTTTTACACATTTTGTCACATCTTTTCTTCTCTTCGGCAGCTATAGTTTTTAAAAATCTCCTTCTGGAAACCCCTGTTCATTTCCCATTTTCCGAATATCATCCAGCCATTGATAGATTCGAGTCTTTGGATAGGGTTGTGCGCTGTTTTCCAAGGCATTTGCCATTAACGCATATTCATTTCCAAGGTTTGTAAAAAATACGCCGCTATCATCTGTATTTATGGAGACATTCAGCTGGGGGCATTCTAATTCATCCTCAAACGAAACGAGACCACGGTTATAAAAGGCTGTGAGGGGATGTTTTTCATAGTTTCGGAATGTGCCGATCAGGACATTTGACGAAGGATTTGTTTCAATAGAAAGTCCTCTTCGTGCAACATCCATCTGCATCATTTTTTGAATCAGAGCGCAACCGTCTATGTAAACCTTTGGTATATCGACCGTAATTTGCTGAGCACCTTCGGATTTCACCTGTGGATCGTACTGATAGAAGTAGTTCAACAATGCAACTTCCGGAATATACCGAACATCAAAATACGTCGGATATGCAAAATTAGTTGAACTCATATCCCACGGATCGTCTTCCGGAGGAGGATTGTAAAAACCTTGTCTGTAAAGTTCTGGATGATCGCCTCTTAGCGCCCACGCTTTATAGTACTGGTCGATATCAAAATTGCAGTCATGCATTCGATATTCACTTTTTCCAGACAAATCTCGATAGGCAGCGGTTGCATTTTCCATGATATTATGAAGCTGCGCACTGTCCATAAAGCTGAGGTAGCATTTTGAAAAATAATAGCGGAACTGTTCCAGCAGATAGTCCTTTAATACCTCACATCCTTCGATTTTATAACGTTTCAAGGCATGGTACATCCATGCAATATTATCCAAATGATCCTGGGTCGAAAGCGATATCTGACAGCATTTTCCCTGGTACCACTCTGCAACATTTACGCCCAATGCCAAAGCATGACCTATACGGTCTCCACAGTCCAAGTTCAAAAAGCGAATTGCTTCATCAATGGCGCGCAAGCCATCTACTACATCAAGAAAATCTTCTCCCGCATGATATGTTTTTCCTAAAATTGGAAGATATGTGCACTCAGGAAACTCGTCTTTTTCCACATGGTGTGTACTGAGTCTCCGAAATATCGGGCCAAATATTTCCGGTCGGCATCCAATTTCCTGCGAGGCCGCATCAATTCCACGGACACGCATTGCTGTTTCCGAATACCGCTCCCGAAGTTCCAGCAATGCATCTGCCTGTTCTCTCAACCGGGCACGAAGATGGTAGTGCCGATACTCAACCGCTGAGAGCAAAAAATCCTTGTCATCTCGCCGCCTCTGCAGCCGGGCAAGCTCTGTATCCGAACGCTTGATGAAGTGAAATACATAATAGAAACGCTTTTTCAGCGATTCATCCTGTTCCTCTTTTCCAAAGTCTTCCGGTGCAAGTTCATTGCTGAGAATCATATCATCCAGGCGATGCAGCCAGATGCAATTTTTCTTTGCTGTATCCGATGGCGAGATGCGTGTCTCCAGTTCCAACAGATAGGGCATCATTTTTAACGGTTCCCGAACGGCCATACGGGTTGCAAGTTTTCCAGCTGGAACAAAATACAGCTTTCGTTTCTCATATTTTTGGAAGTTATCAAACCCCACATGGCGGTTTGTTTGCACGATTTTCTTTCGAAAATCGACCTGAAACCGTAAGTACAAATAAAATAAGTTCTGCTCTTCTCGCGATAATATTGCCCCATGACCAGAATGGTAGATGTCACGAAGTGCAGTGTAAAGGAACCATCTCTCACCGCGCAGGTGGGAAACTTCTCGATTGCAGAATCCATTCTGTCCAGGTGCAAATAACAAAGCATAGTCCCTTTCTGGACTCTCATTTGTTTCCTGAAGTGCTATCACATCACTCTGAAGGTGATCCACATTAAGGATCAGCATTGTTGGATCACGCAGCAGTGCTTGTAAATCGCGCAGATTCTCGATAGGTTTTGGCAGTTCCCGTCCTGCTAATTTTAAAATCAGATATAAGCGAATCACGGCAGCCCGCATGCAGGCATTCTCCAATGGAGAACTTTCCGGTTCCTCTTTTATAACGTTGTCCACCAGCTGTTCGATGTAAGTGATGCGGTGCGGTATACTGAGTTGCTGTTCGATTCTGCGCAAATTTTCGCGATAGGCATTTGTCTGGAATCGATTCATCAGGTTCAGCCAGGCAATCTGAAAATATGGCATCGATGCAAACAGATGAAAATGATGCTCCGAAATGCCGCGTTTTACCAGGGCATTCAACTGACGATTATTGTGGTTGGTTACACAATCCCAATCAAAGAATTGACGATGCGCGTTGCCATTCAAGATATCAGTTAGTGCGTACTTAGCGGCCACTGGAATATCTTCACCAATCTCGCGCACAAGTTTTCTCCACAGAAGGATCGTTTCGTATCGACAAACTACAGTGTTTTCCATCTTTAACAAAAGGTTGGCTGTCTCAAACAGCGCATAAAACACATGCAGTCGCCCGCGTGGCGAACAGCGAAGATGTGGTTCATCCATAATGTTCAGGTATCTTCCAATATTTTCTGCCATGTTCCGGCATTCAACGCCACTATACGGAAGAAAAATATCCTCTTCCTTCTGCATATACGCTTCTAAAACGGGATACTGGACGTCATCAAAAAAGAGTTGATTATTTAAAATATCAGTTGCGGGAATGCGCCCAAGCAAAACGCGCAGCATTTCAACGCACTCGTCTGTAATGCTTTGTTTTGATGCCAAGGTTCACACCACCTTTTTATATCCGCTTTTTCTTTTTATAGCGCAGTGTACATTTTAGAAGAGGTTCTTCATATCTTTAACATACTCTGCACTATTTGCAATAAGCACAATATTTTCAAAAAGCCTCTTTAAATCTGTCGCATAAGACGACTTCTGACTAAGAAGGACTTTGACAAAAGGACATTCAACAAATATCTTTTCAAACGTATTTTGGGTCTGATACAGTTCATCCTGCTGCTTGAGAGCATTTGTGATGTTCAGCAGAAGCTGTCTGTAATACTGATGAATTTTATCTGCTGACACGTTGAATTTTCCTTTGTCTGAAAGAACAATCGGTTCCTTCGGCATTCCATTTTTACTACTGTCAGCAAGCCGCTTCAAAATATTATAGGACATATCAAAATTTTGCACGGGAAATACAAGGCAACCGTAAGTTTCATTCCATTCCTTATATTCCTGATAGAATGTATCTTCTTGTGCAATCTTTGTAAATGCGGCATCAAAATTCCGTATCTTTTCCACAGTTTCTTCGTCGCATTCTTTCGGCTTTTCCCACTTTGTATCAAAAAGAAACTGTCCCAATGCAGCTTTAAGTGATTTATGGATCACCGGGAAATAACTTTTCCACTTAAGGGAGTTGATACAAAAATTCAGAATATTGTAACACGCAGTTACATCTGATTTTCCAATCGTCAGCATTGCCTCAGAATCAGGCGATTCCGCGTTCCGCGAAATCTCGAACTGATAGCCAGCATCATCAAAGTCGGATACTTCTGTAAAGAACATGCCCAGCCATTCCGTACGGCGAATCAAATCTTTTAGAAAAGCAGCCGAGAAAACTTTCGACTCTGAAAAATCCTTTGGCAGCCTTATAGGAAGCTTCCATGCATTTACTAATTTGTCAACAAAAGCTGAGCCGATTCCGAGCGGTTTGGAAGTGCCATCAACGCCCTTTACCACTCCCTGAACGATCATTTTATTTGCCCAGCGGCCTGCAATGGAAGATCCCAAAGTATCGTAAAAATAGCCTTGCGCATCCTGGCTTGCATCTTCATCCTCTGCATACAGGCTCTTCCAATACAGATTGCTCAAGGCAAAAGAATAGGTTGAAAGAATGCAATGTACCATGGGCTTTGATAAAAACGGGTCCCGCCCAGATTGAGACAATCCGTACGAGTGCTGACCTCTTGTAGAATGATAAAGATACTGCAGCATTTCGCCATAACTGTATCGATAGGACTGATAAAGTTCAGGATTCGGTTTTTCAACATTTTCACGAATTATATCTAAGATTTCTCGACTTCTTCTGGGAAGAGGATAGGTCATCCATTTTTTAAATTGCTGTTCCTCCTGAACATTCAACACACGCAAAATGAAAGAATTATAAAGATAATTAAGCATTCTTGTGCGATTCTGCGCAAAAATCTGCTCTTTTTTTGCTCTATCCGTTTCTTTTTCTGGTGAGTCCAACTCTGTGATAAGCCGCAGGAAATCATGCAGCTCGCGCAGATTCCGCTCCTCAAAAAAGTGCTTTTTCTCGCCCGCAATATCGAAAAACACATTCGTACGCTGCGCGATCAATCGTAGAATGAGTTCCTTTGAGCCAAGAATAAGATTGTTCTCCTGGTTTGTCCCAAATAAATTCTTCTGCTGCTCAGGCTGCAAACGAATCTTCATGATGGAGTTCGGTTGGTCGGCTTCTGCAATATCAATATTCTCGAAATCAGGTAGATAAATATGCCGATGCGTCGGGAGAACTTTCTGTAAAAACTGCTGCGCTGTATACTGCGCTTCATCGTCAGCAATCTCTTTATTTTTAGCATTACTCAAAAAGTAATCGACACATTCTCTTTTCAGGCGGCTTTCATCACATGCCACAAAAACGATCACATTAGGAATCGACAGAAAATCATAGATCTGTTTTAATAGATCGTATGCATACTTTTCTTCATTTTTATACCGGGGATGATACAAATCAACATCATCAATCGTGATAACGAGATAAGATTCTCTTACATACGCATTGTCCTGAATACTCCTATAAACCTCGAGATACTTCTGTACCAATTCGCGGAAGTCCCTCTCTACTGTGTGGCTGCCCGAAAGTTCCTTTAATACATGAAGTGCTGATTCACCAGCTTCCAAGGGTTCCGCCTGATTTGTCCGTAAATATCGCAAGTTCTTGAATGTTGTATCGAACCTTCGGTACAGATCCCGAAGTGGTTCCTGAAGATGATCTGCTTTTTTCGCAGCCGCCAGAATATTATTTAGCATCCGTGCCAGGACAATCTCCATGATATCCTCGTGATATCGCAGAATTTCAGCATCAATGGGGCTGAGGACAATAAATTCCGTTCTTTCCAATTCTGGCGCCATAGGCGTCATAGAGGAACAACTCCCGGATTTAAGATTCTCCAGAAAAGAAAACATAACGGAAGTTTTTCCGGTGCCACGTGCTCCCATGAACGAAATGATATTGTGTATCAGCTCATTTACCTTTTTGCTTTCGCGTGTAGAAGCTATACTTGAATTTTCTTGAAGAATGCTGATGATGTTCTCTCGTGACAGTTGATAGCACGCTGCAAATGGGTCGTCTATTTCAATCGTTTTCTTTAGAACATATCCATCCAACAAAAGATCCTGGTAACGAAACGATTTCTGATCCTTTTTCATTTTCTGTTCCTCTTTCACGAGATGAGAATGTCGTTTACTCCAAGTAACGACTCATTCCGGTAATCTCTTCCCACCGCTGTAAAGTACCTCTTAATAGATACACAGGCATACCATTTTGATGATACTGCAGAAACGACTCCCTTGTCAATCCCCCTGCTGCAGCTGGCTTATCATCCAACAGCTGGGTAAGACATGCATTCTGCTCGTACATCTGTTCCGCAACTTTTGCGTGTGTCAAATAATACCAAGTGTGCTCCGGGCCTTTTGTATTCCATTCGATTTTTGCAAGCCAGATATTTGTTTTGTAAATATACTGCCACTCTTTCAGCGATAAACATTGCGCGTTTTTCGGGGAACCTAACTCCCGAATTTTTAATCCCTTTGACAAAATTGTCATCGTTTTCTGAAAACTTTCCGCTGCTTCCTGCAGTTTTCCGCATTGAGCTAAATAACATCCGTTTTTGAATGTAGCTTGATAGCAATTGGCGTTTTTAAGAACTGCGTTTTCATAAAAAAGTGCAGCTCCACTCTCACGTCCAAGAACTTTTTCGTAAAAGGCCCCCAGTTGATAGTAAACAAATGCATAGAAGTCACTCCGTTCCCCAGACAGTTGACCTGCAATTTCCAGTGCTTTGTTATAATACTGTAGTGCTGAAAGTTCTAAGTTTTGATCAGACAGACAGATAAATGCAGCTAAAAAATATCTTGCGCAATAGCTAGGAGAGAGACGTTCAATTTTTTGCAGATCTTTCAATAGACTTTTCGAAGAAGCTGCATGAATCAACCCCTTTTGTTCATTTGGATTCATCAATTGGAGAATTTCCCGGATTTTTCGTTCCGCATTGATACTTGCATAAATAGTATAAATACAAGTTTCGTTCTGGATTTTTGATGATACATTGCGAAATGCACGCAGCATCTGTTTGACAAAAGTCTCATCCTGGAGGTAGCATGTTTCTTTTTTCAGGGTCATGGTTTCGCCCATCCTCATGATGCGAAAAGCCCGTTTGGATTGCAAATAGAACAAAAGGTCGTTTTTATGATAAATATTGCTTATTTCCAATAACTCGTTTCGATGAAATGACTGTGCCCCCCAAAGCACTTTAATGATGTCATCAATCAGTTTTTTCTCATAACTTTTCCCGTATTTAAACTTCCTTGCCTTGAATGCATTGTCTCGCCTTACGATTCTAAAACGGTGTACTGCTGCATTACAAGATAGATACAAATACGGATCCAGTGGCACACGTTTCATGAACCATACAGTATTCAGGGCTTTTCCATCAGAAGCTGCCGTTTTTTCAGATCTCAAAATGATTTGGACGCCAGCATTGTTGTGCTCAAAGATTTTATCAAAGCTTGAATTCGGTGCAATTACCTGTTCATATACCATGCATCCAACAAAGCGAAAAAATTCCTTGATTGCTTCCTTTTCTGATGAACAGCATGGGTCATACCACAGCCGGATTTCCTGAATTAATTGAGTTGATATTGCCGTTTTTGCTGACCGAGGCGGTTGCTTGATCGGTCTGTTGTTTGCCACAGGACTACCTCCATTCGTTGTGGTGGGTTTTGGTTGCTGACGCAGTTATCTTTTTTGAAGGATATTTTTGAGGAGAAAGGGTGAAAGTAAAATAGATAGTCTTATTTATTTTACTATATTTCTATGAATTTGTCAATTTGTTGAATTCTGATAGTTTGACTGCTTTTGTATTGGCACTTTTGCTGATTTTCATCAATATGGACTTATTATATGGATTTGAGAAATCTTCTGACGGGATAAACAGAAACTGTGCTTTTTCTTTTGATAACAAGTGACAACTTTGATCGCATTGGCAATGGTCGGGCCAGCTATCAGCAAATCGTGAATGAACTGCGTGCAAAGTACGCAAAGAAGGACTGATTATGTTCACGAAGTATGATGTCTACACCACAGTGCAGTCCATGTACTGCTATTTTCCCTTGCGCTTTTGCTGGAAAACAGGTATAATATTCTCTGGATAAAAGGGAGTAAGGGGCGTACTTTAGTTGAAAAACGGGTGCGCTGTGCTGCAGCGACACCCCCGGCAGAAATGCCCGATGCAGTACCGGATGCTTGAGACTTTTATCACATTTTCCCGTTTTGGGCTGGATGTGATAAAGGTCTTTTTTTGTGCCTCTGCCGCTATTATTAAAAAGGAGAGATATTATGCTGATCCCTGTTCTGTTATTTATCGTGGGTCTGCTGTGCCTGATCAAGGGCGGCGACTGGTTTGTGGACGGTGCCACCGGCATCGCCCGCCGCTTCCATGTGCCGGAGCTGCTCATCGGTGCTACGGTGGTGTCCATTGGTACCACCCTGCCGGAGGTCATGGTGTCCACCACCTCTGCACTCACCGGTCACGGCGAGATCGCCTACGGCAACGCCATCGGCTCGGTCATCTGCAACGCTGCACTGATCGCCGCCATCACCATTGCGGTGCGCCCGGGCAAGGTTGACCCCAAAAGCCTGCGCACCCCGGTAGCCTTCTTCTTTGTGGCTGCCGCTTTCTATGCCGGTGTGGCTTACACCACCGGCTCCTTCACCCGCCCGGTGGGCCTGATCCTGCTGGCGATGTTCGTGGCTTACATCGTGTGCAACGTGCTGGCCATGAAGAACGCCCCCGCCCCGGAAGAGGAGGAGCAGGCAGAGGAAGGGTCTTTTGCCAAGGAGCTGGGTCTGCTTGTCATCGGTGCAGTGCTCATTGCTGTGGGCGCTGACCTGCTGGTGGACAACGGCACCCTCATCGCACAGGCACTGGGCGTGCCGGAGTCGGTCATTGCGCTGACCTTTGTGGCACTGGGCACCTCGCTGCCGGAGCTGGTCACCGCCATCACCTCGCTGGCCAAGGGTCACGGTGCGCTGTCGCTGGGCAACGTCATCGGTGCAAACGTGTTCAATCTGGTGCTGGTCAGCGGCGTGTCTGTCACGCTGGCACCCTTCAGCATTCCGCAGAACTCCACCATCGCAGGCATGAACGCCTCTCTGGTGATGGATATCCCGGTGATGTTTGCCGTGATGCTGCTGCTCACCCTGCCCGCGCTGATCAAGGGCAAGCTGAGCCGCCCGCAGGGCATTGCACTGCTGTGCATCTATGCTGCTTTCTGCGCTGTGCAGTTCAGCATCTGATCCAAAGTTTTTATGATCAAAGAACCCCGGAGCGTCTGCGGATGCTCCGGGGTTCTTTTTTGCAATAATCATCCCCGGGCGTCCTGCCGGGTGGTGCTGAAATATTCCTTGGGGGTCATGCCGTACTCTTTTTTAAAGGCACGGAAAAAGTGGTTGTAGCCGCCAAAGCCGCTGGTCTTGTACACCTCGGTGATGGGCAGCCCCTGCTCGATGAGGGTGCAGCAGCGGTCCAACCGCGCCTTTACGATGTAGCGGTGCACCGTCTGCCCGGTCTGGCGTTTGAATTCCCGGGCAATATGCTCCCGGGAGACGAAGAACTCCTTCTCCAGCCGTTCCAGCGTCAGCTCCTCGGTAAGATGCGCCTGAATAAACAAAAACACCTCGTCCAGCATCAGGTGGTGGCGGCTGACCGATGCGGTGTGGAACTCCGCATGGATGCAGGCACGCAGCGCCAGCACCACGAACATCTGCAGAATACCGTGCTCGAACACCGCTGCGCCGAACTGGGTGCGCTCCTGCGGGAGCATCAGCAGCTTCCGGGCAAGGTTTTTCAGCAGCATATAGATCTGGCTGTCCGGGCGGACAGCCACCTGCCGGAAGGGGACTACGTTGAAGCTTTTTTCAAGGTCGGTGTCTGCATCCGAAAGCTGTGCCAGCGTCTGGGGGGACAGCTGTACCCGGATAAGCTCCAGCGGGCCGTAGGCACCGGCATATTCCAGCCTGCCACCCTGACCGGGCTTGAAGATGATCAGGTTCTGCTGTTGGGCGGGCAGCACCACCTCACTGCACCGGAACACACCGCTGCCCCGCATGACCAGAAACAAATCATAATACGCGCCGGAATAAAACTCCCGGACGGCGCTCTGCTCAAAAAAATAACGCTTGACTGTATAGTTCACCAAAAAAACCTCCGTGAAACTGTCATGTGCAACAATTTGTTGTACACAACAGAAAAGTACAACTGTTATAATTGCATAATACATCAATTCGTGATAGTTTTCAATCATTTTTTGGATATGTATTGATGGAAATTTAACGTATAATGCAAAGTGTAGAAAAGAGACTTGTGCGAAAAGTCTCGTGGTTTCACTGTTTTTAAGGAGGATAAAACACAATGGACCAGAAAAAGACCGTCCGACCCTTCTCCATGAAGGACAAGATCGGCTATACACTGGGCGATCTGGGCTGCTGCTTTACTGAGCAGTACCGTGCCATGTATCTGTCGATCTTCTACACCCTGATCCTGCAGGTCAACCCCTTCCATGTGGGTATCCTGCTGCTGGTCACCAAGATCTGGGACGCCGTGAACGACCCCATCATCGGCGCGATCGTGGACTCCCGCAAGGCCACCAAGGGCGGCAAGTTCATCCCTTGGATCCGCGCCTTCTCCTTCCCTATGGCAGTGCTGTGCATCCTTGGCTTTGTCAATGTGGGCAATATCAACTACGGCCTGCGTCTGGCCTACATGTTCGTCACCTACGTTCTGTACGAGGCACTGTACACCTGCGTCAACGTGCCCTTCGGTACCCTGTCCAGCGTGATGACCGATGATGTCAGCCAGCGCACCGCACTGTCCCGCTACCGCAGCCTTGGCGGCACCATCTTCATGACCGTCATGGTCATGATCGGCCCCCTGTTCCTGTATGTGGACAACAAGCCCGTGGCTGGCCGCTTCCTGATGCTGGCCTGCATCTGCGCTATGCTGGGTCTGCTGTGCCTGCAGATCACCTGCGTGTGGTGCAAGGAGCGCGTGGAAGTGCCCGAGCGTCCGCAGGGCGAAAAGCTGAACTACCTGCACGTGCTCAAGGAGATCTCTCACAATAAGGCTCTGCTGGGCGTTATGTTCTTCAGCCTCACTGGCATGATCGGTGCTTCCGTGGTCAACGGCCTGAACACCTACCTGTACAAGGACTTCTTCGGCAACGTTAAAATTCAGGCTGTCTCCGGTATGCTGAGCGTTCTGTACGCTGTGCTGTCCTTTGCCATCACCCAGCCTCTGGCCAACAAGTTCGGCAAGAAGGAGTGGTGCTGCATGGGTGCCGGCTTTGCCGCCATCGTGTTCGGCATCCTGTTCTTCTTCCCCGTCCACAACCCTGTGGCCTTCATCGTCATCAACGGTATCTGCTATCTGGGCGCTTCCGGTATGCAGGTGCTGATCTGGGCCATGGTCAACGACGCCATCGACTACCATGAGCTGCAGACCGGCGAGCGTAACGAGGGCATCGTTTACTCCACCTACTCCTTCTTCCGCAAGCTTGCAAGCGCCATTTCCGGCAGCCTGTCCAGCTTTGTGCTGGGTGCCATCGGCTACAACGTGACCGCAGGCGCTGTGCAGACCGCAGGCGTTGTAAACGCTATCTGGAAGAGCTACACCGGCGTCTACTTCCTGGGCTACGGCATTGCAGTTGCCATCCTGTTCTTCGTCTACCCCCTGACCAAGCAGAAGACTGCTGAGATGCTGACCGAGCTGAAGGCTCGCCGCGCCGCAAAGGAGAGCAAGTAAACCATGAAGATCTTACAGGTTCAGTTTAAAAACCGCAATGGTCACACCCTGCGCGGCATCGTGACCCTGCCCGACACCGAGGGCAAGGTACCCTTTGTGGTGCACCTGCACGGCTTTGCCGGCAGCTGCAGCGGCTACAAGTCCATGTACACCCACCTGTCCCGCGCTTTGGCAGCGCAGGGCATCGGCAGCGCCCGGTTCGATTTCTACGGCAACGGCGAGAGCGACGGCGAGTTCGAGGATATGAGCTTCGACGGCCTGCACACCGATGCACAGGATATCTTTGCATGGGCCGCTGAGCAGCCCTATGTGGACAGCGAAAAGCTGTTCCTCTCCGGCCAGAGCATGGGCGGCTACATTGCCGCTTCCTGCGCACCGGTCATCCAGCCCCACGGCCTGATCCTGCTGTGCCCGGGTGCCGGGATGTGGTTCGGCTGCGCACAGCGTGCCGACGGCGTTGTGCAGACCGGCAGGGACTACACCGACATGGAGGGTCTGTGCTACAAGATGGCCTTTAACTACGAGATGGCAAAGCACCCCGATCCCTTTACCGAGGCCAAGGGCTACAACGGCCCGGTGCTGCTGCTGCGCGCCGACGATGACCGTCTGGTGGACGAGGGCACCTGCAGCCGTTACGCACAGGTGTACACCGCACCCGAGGTGGACACCATTGCAGGCGGCGGCCACAACTTTGCCACGCTGGCAGCCCGTGCCGCCGTGGAGGAAAAGACCGCAGCATTCATCAAAGCAAATCTGTAAAGCAAAGCGTATCTGCAAGGAGGCTTTTGTATGGAAAACGTAATTCTGCAGCCCATCGAGGTGGGCGGACAGACCTTTAAAAACCGCATCATGTTCCCCCCGCTGACCACCGGCTACGAGAAAAACGGCATGATCAGCGAGCAGGACATGGGCTTCTACACCCGTCTGGCAAAGGGCGGCGTGGGCTACATCGTTATGGGCGATGTGGCACCCATCAACAGCTTTTCTCCCACCCCCAAGCTGTTTGACGACAGCCAGATCCCTGCCTTCAAGGCACTGGCCGACAGCGTACACGCCTACGGCACTAAGCTGGGCGTCCAGCTCTTCCACCCGGAGTACGATGTGGACGCCATCAACAGCCTGTTCATGCAGAAGAAGTTTGACGAGATGCGTCAGCGCCTGCATCACGACATGATGTTCTTTACCGATGAGGTCAGCGAGGAGATGCTGATGGCCATCATCGATAAGATGTGCGCCTGCGCAGTGCGTGCCCAGAAGGCCGGTGTGGACGTCATCCAGATCCACGGCGACCGCCTGAATGGCTGCCTGTGCTCCACCCGCATGAACCACCGCACCGATAAGTTCGGCGGCAGTCTGGAGAACCGCGTCCGCTTTGCCCGGATGCTGACCCGCGCCATCCGCAAGGCTGTGCCGGATATGGTCATCGACTACAAGCTGTCCATCGTCACCCCGCAGCGCGGCAAGGGCGGCATTGACGAAGCCGACGCCGTGCAGTTTGCCCAGTGGCTGGTGGAGGACGGCGTGGATATGTTCCACGTTGCCCAGGCCAACCACACCGGCAACATGGCTGACACCATTCCTCCCATGGGCGTGCAGCCCTACGGCTTCTTCGTCAAGATCGCCGGGGACATCAAAAAGGCCGTCAATGTGCCGGTCAGCGCCGTGGGTCGTATCGTGGACGCCGACATGGCTGCGCGTGTCATCGAGAGCGGCATGGCCGACATGGTTGCCATGGGTCGCCCGCTGCTGGCAGACCCCGACTGGGGCACCAAGATCGCTGCCGGGAAGGCCTGCGATATCCGCCGCTGCATCAGCTGCAACAAGGGCTGCACCGATGCCATCCAGAACCGTCAGTTCCTCTCCTGCGTGCTGAACGCGGAGAACGGCTACGAGAACACCCGCAGCATCCAGCCCGCAGCGCAGAAAAAGAAGATCGCCGTCCTTGGCGGCGGCCCTGCCGGTCTGGAAGCCGCCCGTGTGGCAGCGCTGCGCGGCCACGACGTGACCCTGTTTGAAAAGACCACCTCTCTGGGCGGTCAGCTGAACATTGCCTGCGTGCCTCCCCGCAAGGAGGAGATGCGCCGCGCCGCACAGGATCTGATCCACGCGGTCTGCAACGCCGGTGTGCACCTGTGCATGGGTCAGACCCGTACCGCCGAGCAGCTGAAGGACGCCGGTTTCGAGGCCGTCATCAACGCTGTGGGCGCACACAGCGCCGCACCCCGCATCCCCGGCATTGACAGCGTGAACGTTGCCGACGCGTGGAAGGTTCTGGCCGGTGAGCAGCAGGTGTACGGCACGGTGGCTGTCATCGGCGGCGGCATGGTGGGCTGCGAGACCGCAGAGTATCTGGCTGCCCGCGGCTGCAAGGTGTCGGTCATCGAGATGATGGACAAGATCGCCGCAGGCGAGAGCGTCACCATTCTGCCCACCCTGCTGGAAAACTACAAGACCTACGGCGTGGAGCAGTACCCCAGCCACAAGGTCAAGGAGTTCCGCATGGACGCCGTTGTCTGCGAGAACAAGGACGGCGCAGAGGTGACCATCCCCTGCGATTACATCGTGCTGGCCATGGGCGCACGCTCCAACGAATTTGACGCTGCTGCGCTGGAAGCTGCCGGTATCCCGGTGTATTCCATCGGCGATGCCGCCGGCAAGGCTGCGGATATCTCCAACGCCATCCGCACCGGTTACGATACCGCTTGCCAGCTGTAAAACAAAAAATCGTTCTATTTGTGGGTCAGAAACATCTGTGGGTGTTTCTGACCCACTTTTTTCACCCTCTCAGGCAAAGCCTTGACGGCGATGACTGAAAGGGTCATGACGCAATGCCTTTTGCAATATTTCCCCCGGTTAAGCCCGGATATAGAAATCCAACGGTAGTTGTGGTAAAATAAGGCATCCGGGAGCGCCGGGCGCTCCGCTGCAACATGAAAAATGGAGGTTTTCTATGAAAAAGACCTATCGCTCGCTCTTTTGCCTGCTTGCAGTGCTGCTGCTCAGCGTCAGCGTGCTGCCCTCTGCTTCGGCGCTGTTTTCCAAAAAGCTTTACTATTATGGCACGGTAGAGGGCGTCAGCCGCACCGTGGAGGGCAAGGTGGAGTCCATTCTGGTTTCTGCGGAAGAGCAGGAGACCTACCAGATGATCGTCACCGACAGCACCGTTTGGCAGGATCATGACGAAAAGACCACCTCCGACCCCGCCACCCTTGCGGTAGGCGAGCAGATCTGCGTGGTGCACGACCCGGCTGTGATGATGTCGCTGCCGCCGCAGTCGGTGGCGTATACCGTCATCCGCAACTTCCCCGCAGGCACGGATCTGGAACAGGAAGCCCGCGATGCCGCCTGCCCGGTGAAGAAGTTCTTTGCCGACACCCGCAAAGCCATTTCGGACTGGTTCTACCAGACCATGCCCATCTGAGCGTAACGTTCCTTCTATAACGCAAAAAATCTGCTGCCCCGCACCGGATGCCAGAGCGTCCGGGCAAAGGGGCAGCAGATTTTTTATGCAAGGTTATGCGGCGTTTTGCGGCAAAAACGCTGTATACCGCTATTTATTTTCGGGGGGGGGTAACGCGGAAGCGCTTCACCACCTGTTCCAGTGCGCTGATATCCACAGGCTTGGACAGATGCTCGTCCATGCCGGCTTCCTTGCTCTTTTGCATATCCTCAAGGAAGGCGTTTGCCGTCATGGCAAGGATGGGAATGGTTCTGCCCAGCGGGTTTTCACCGCTGCGGATGCGGCGGGTGGCTTCCAGACCATCCATCACCGGCATCTGGATATCCATCAGGATCATGTCATAATCGCCGGGCTTGACGCTGGCAAAGGCATCCACGATCTCCTGACCGTTGGGGCAGATGGTGCAGCCTGCGCCTTTTGTTTCCAGCAGCATCTGCAAGATCTCGGCGTTGATGGCGTTATCCTCGGCGCAGAGGAACTTCATGCCGGACAGGGGAGAAGTGGTCTCTTCTACCTCCGGGAGCGCCTGCGCCTTTTGCACCGTGTCCGCTTCGGTATCAATGGGGAATTCCAGCACTACCTCAAAGCGGGTGCCCTTGCCGGTGGCACTCTCTACGCTGATGGAGCCGCCCATCAGGTCTATGACGCTTTTGGTAATCGCCATACCCAGACCCGTGCCCTGCACCTTGTTGATGCCGGAGCGCTCCTCACGGGTAAAGGGGTCAAAGAGAGTCTTTTGGTAGTCTGCGCTCATGCCGATGCCGTCATCCTGCACCACAAAGCGGTACCGGGCGTAGTGCTCGTTCCGGGGCAGCTCTTCCACCTCGAACCGGATATGCCCGCCGGTGGGCGTATACTTGACTGCGTTGGAGAGGATGTTCATCAGCACCTGATTCAAACGGTTGGGGTCGGCCAGCACGTTTTCGTGCTGCAGATTGGTGCTTACCGTAAAGGTCTGACTGCGCTGACCTGCCTGCTGCCGGATGATGCTGTCCAGCTGACTGATCTGCTGGGGCAGGTTCATCTTTTCCACATTCAGGGTGGTCTTGCCGCTCTCGATGCGGCTCATATCCA
>OGUO01001106.1_pt1 | contig 18602 bp, 17 predicted proteins | sample 1553641 | NCBI WGS metagenome assembly OGUO01 (sample SAMEA2579980, study PRJEB22360) | human gut metagenome | biome: human gut; feature: human-associated habitat; material: faeces | place: Denmark | collected 2008/2010 | reverse complement strand
CCGAAGCGCCGGCAACCAGCGGTTTACCGACATTGTCGCGGCCGGACGCGGGCAGCAGTGCCGGCGGCAGCTTTCCGTCCCCCTTTTGCAAACCGCGGCGAGTCGCTTCCGTCCGCGCCCGCAGGATTCCCTCCGCGTCGACAGGCTCAAACAGCGGCAGCCGGATCAGCAGTTTCGCTCCTTCCGGCATCCGGTCGATTTCTTTCAGCTGAGGAGCAAAAATTTCCCGGTTGATGCGTATATGAGTCGTTTTGTGAAGCACCGTCAGATTGGTAAAGGAATTGACGTCTTCGGATTCGCTGCCGGCAATCGGAAAGATATGATGAACGTCCAAATCGGCCGGCAGGTGTCCGAGCTTGGCCTCCTCAATCTCCCGGTCGTTCAAAACCCCGTCAAACTGGTTGGTGTAGGCCAGATACTTGATGAACATCCGGCGCACATGCCGCTCGAAGAAACGGCGGTTATGCCTTCTTGTTTCAGGAGAAACCTTGGTAAATACAACTTCTTTAAATTCCATTGCCGCCGTCCGTCCGCCGTTGTCGTGATGAGCGAGCTTAACCCGGTGACATCTTCCCGTCCAGACATTTATTGTTTTGTCGACAGCTTTTGCCGCTTGCCGCGGAAAAACGCCTTCAGCAGCGCCGACGCCTCGTCCGCCAGCAGACCGCCCTCGACTTCCGGCCGGTGGTGACAGGTCGGCGCCTGGTAAAAGCGGACGCCGTTTGCCACCGCACCGCCCTTGACGTCTTCGGCGCCGAAACGGATTTTCCGTATCCGCATCAGCGAAGCCGCCGCCGCGCACATCGTACAGGGTTCCAGCGTAACGTACAAGTCCAGCCCCCACAGGCGGTTCTGCTTCAGTTTGCGGCAGGCTCGGCGCATTGCCTCCAGCTCGGCGTGAGCCGCCGCGTCTTTGCCATGCTCTCCGAGGTTGTGGGCTTTGGCCACCACCACGCCGCCGACCGGATCGACGATCACCGCGCCAACCGGCACTTCGTCGGCGCGAAAGGCTTTTTCGGCCTCTTTCAGGGCCATTTTCATATAATCTTCAGGATTCATCTTTATTTTTCTTTCTTTTCGTTTATTATAGGCACAAATTTATCAAGGAAGCATTAAAAAATGAGCGAAAGACTGGCCAAATTCATTGCCCGCTCGGGGGTCTGCTCCCGCCGCGCGGCAGAAGAACTGATATTGCAGAAAAGAATTACCGTCAACGGGGAAATCGTCGATTCCCCCGCATTCAACGTTGACGGCAGCGAAAAAATCCTGCTTGACGGGGAAAAGCTGCCGACGGTCGAAACCACCCGGCTGTGGCTCTATTACAAACCGGTCGGCCTGGTCACCACCCACAAGGACACCGCCGGCCGTCCGACGGTGTTCGACAATCTGCCGGCAGGCCTGCCAAGGGTCATCTCGGTCGGCCGGCTGGACCTTAATTCCGAAGGCCTGCTGCTCCTGACCAACAACGGCGAACTTTCGCGCATGCTCGAGCTGCCGCAAAACGGCTGGAGCCGTCGTTACAAAGTCAAAGTGCACGGCCGCGTCAGCCAAAACAAAATCGATTCGCTGGCCGGCGGCGTCACCATTGACGGGGTCAATTACGGACCGGTCAAAATCGTTTTGGGCGAAAGCCAGGGAACCAACAGCTGGCTGACAATCACCCTGCAGGAAGGCAAAAACCGCGAAATCCGCCGCCTGATGAAACATGTCGGTCTGGAAGTCGCCCGCCTGATCCGTCTTTCCTACGGCCCTTTCCAGCTCGGCGGCCTGAAAAAAGGCGAAGTCCGGGAAGTGCCGCAGAAAGTTTTGAAAGAACAGCTGGGAGAAAAATTCAAATTATGAGAATCATCGGCGGCCTCTACCGCGGCAAAAAGCTGTTGTCTCCGCGTTCGGCAAATATCCGTCCCACCGCCGACCAGGCGCGGGAAGCCGTTTTCAACATCCTTTCTTCCCGGCTTGACAAACCGTGGAACGAACTTTCAATGGCAGATGTTTTTCCCGGCAGCGGCGCCTTTGGCCTTGAAGCCGTATCCCGCGGCGTGCGCGACGCAACGCTGGTCGACCTCGACCTGACCGACGCCGCCCGCAACGCCGCCCTCTTTCCGGCGGAAAAAGGGAAAATCCGTCTGCTGAAGGCCGACGCCGCCCGGCTGCCGGCTGCTCCAACGCCGTTTGACCTCATTTTTCTCGACGCCCCCTATCATAAGGGACTGAGCGAAAAAGCGCTGGCCTCGCTTTCAAAACAAAACTGGATCGGCCCGGATTCCCTTTGCGTGGTCGAACAGGCTCGCGATGAAAAACTCCTTTTGCCCGGCGGTCTGGAAATCGTTGACGAACGCGCCTACGGCATTGCCCGCTTTCTTTTCATACGTAAACAAAGCGCCTGACTTCCTCCGCGGATAAAATACCCGGCTTCTACCGCAGACAAAGCGCCTGACTTCCTCCGCGGATAAAATACCCGGCTTCCTCTGCCGACAAAGCTCTTGACTTTTGTCTAATTTTTCACTAATGTTTTCTCAATTCACCAAACTATTTTTTATATTATGATACCTGTAAAAGATTTTGCGGAAGTTCTTTCGCTTCACGCAGCATTGTCGCTGTCCGTCGTTCTGGCTCTTTTGGTACTGTATTACGCAATATCTCCGGCAACGGACGATGACAATGGCAAGTTATGGAAAAATATCAGGCTGTTGCCCGATTGTCCCCGGCTTTATCAGTTATTGCTGCTGGGACCGAACATTTTGTTCTTCTGGTGGCTGATATGCTTGAAAGGCTGCTCTTTATGGTGGCTTTCGGCAATTGTCGTCGGTCTGCCGCTCAGTGCCTTTCTCATCAGAACGGCAACGAGTTTTCTCGCGTTTGTCATATTGGCGGCAAAACGGGTGATCGGATACTGTTTCGGTCTGTATCCCGAGAGATGGTTCTGAAATCAACTGATGTTTCACATTCATTAAATTTTTTATTATGATTACAATTTCTTTGAGAAGCGTTGCCGAAGCATTTGTCGGTTTCGCCTGGTGGGCCAGCTTTTCGGTTCTGGCACTGATGGTTGTTTTAAGCGTCATCGCCGTTGTCTGCGGTCATTACGACGACAAAGGCTATTGGCCGAAAAAAGCGTTGAAAATCACCGTTCTCGGCAAAAACCGGCAATGGTTCCGCGTCACGCTGCTGATCACCAACATCGCATGCTGCGTATGGCTGCTCGGCTGCCACGACTATTCGCCCTGGATACTGGCGGTCCCGCTGGTCAGCTATCCGCTGAGCGGCATCGTCGTTACCTGGGTTACCCGCCTGCTGGCCGTTTTCAGCTGGCTGTTGGCCAAAAGCATTGAGTACTACCTGAAGATTTTCCGGTTAAACTGGTTCTGATTCAGGAAGTATCCGCAACAAAACACCGCCTGCCTTCCCGGCAGACGGTGTTTTTTTCGGCGGCCGTGCTTTGTCCGGCCTTTTTCATGTCAGGCCTTTTTCATGTCAGGCCTTTTTCTCTTTTTCCGCCGCCAGATTGACTGCCGTATAAGGATAATTTTTTACCGTTTCGGCATTCAGTTCGGCGCATTTGGCCTCGATTTTCGCCTGAAGTTCCTCAATAAAAGCGTTCTTGTCATCACCGGGCATCATCGGTTCCATGAACTCGACAATCACTTTGCCGGGAAAATGCCGGGTTGAGCTCCGCGGCCAGAACATGCCGGTGTTAAGCGCCACCGGAATCACCGGCAGTTTCAGATTCTGCGCCATGAACAAAAAGCCCGGCTTATACTTCTGCGTGGTTCCCGGTTTCATCCGGTGTCCTTCGGGGAAAATAATGATCGGGCGTTTTTCTTCCACCCGTTTTTTGGCCGCCGCCAGCATTTTCTTCATGGCCCGCGCGCCCGCGCCGCGGTCGACCGGGATCAGCCCGTACAGCCACTGCGCCCAGCCGAAGAAAGGAATATAGGTCAGTTCCTTTTTCAAAATCATCACCCCGCGGGTAATGATGGTCGTCATTGCGTAAGTTTCCAGCGCCGATTCGTGCTTGCTGGCATAAACCGCACGCTCCTGATCAATATACTGCCGGCCGCGCACTTCAATCTCAATGCCGCCGAAAACCCGCAGTCCCCACAAAGCGATCCGCAGCAGCAACCGGTTCCAAAAGAAAACCACCCACTTTTGCGGCACAAACCAGCCGAACACACAGGTCGCTACCACGCCGAATCCGATCCAGAAATAAATCCAGATTGTTCCCAGCCACGAACGAATAAAAAACATTTCAGTCCTCCTTCAGTCTGCCGATGCGGTTTTTAATCCACACGTATAAAAACTTGTTGTATTCCGATGCGATCAGAACAAAGCTGCGCCAGCTCCGCCACCAGTTTTTCCGCACCCGTTCCGAATAAACCGGATGCGCCAGAATCATCACTTCCCGGTTGTTGGCGCGAAACTCCGCCATGCTGCGCGGCATATGGTAGTTGGACGTCACCAGCCGGATCGAACGGATGTTGTTTTTTTTCACCCAGGCGGCCGCCTCAATCGCATTTTCCACCGTATTGGTCGATTTCTCGTCAAGCGTAATCTCCCGGGAAGTGGTAATTTTGACATCTTGGCGTTTTTTCAGGGTTTCCAGCGAAGTGCCTCTCGACACGCCCGAAATCAAAAGCTGTTCGGCGCTGCCCCGGTTGAGCAGCCGCACCGCCTCGCCGATCCGGTTGCGGCCGCCCGGCCAAAACACGATCGCGTCGGTTTTGGCATCGGCGTCCGTCCGCAGATGGTTGATGGTATAGCCGAACCCGATCATGCCGCCCAGCCAAACGCAGATTCCGATAAGCAACGCATGACAAACGGTTCTTTTTAACATCGGCTTACATCATCTTTTCCAAAGTGCGCTTGACCGTATAATAAGCGGTCTGCATCGCCACCAGCATCGAAAACAGCGGCAGGCTGAAAATCACCGTCCAGGCGCCCCAGGACAGCCGTGCTTCGTTGATGATGCCGCCTTCGATCTGCTGCGCCAGATGGGCGATGACAAAAATCGTCGGCACCGCGAACACCACTCCGATCAGCCCGCCCCAGAACCCGAGCACCGCGGTTTTGGCCGCATACTGCTGGGCAATATAAGTATCCTTCGCGCCGAGCAGGTGCAGAATTTCGATAATGTCCTTATGCAGTCCCAGACTGGTCTGGGTGGAATAGAAAATCGCCCCGGAAGTAATGCCGATCACCAGCGCCAGAACGCTCAGCGCCAGCATCTTCAAGCCGCTGGCAAAGTTGATCAGCTTGTTTAACCACAGCTTGTGGTTGTCAAGCGAAGCCTGCGGCGCCACCGTCGCCAGTTTTTCCGCCAGCGCCATAAAATTGATTTCGGCGTCTTTTTTCAGTTTGACGTCAATCAGCCGCGGCATCGGCAGATTGCTGAGGTCCACGTCGTCGCCGAGCCAGGGTTTCAGCAGCCGTTCCAGCTGGCCGTCGTTCAGCGGAGTCACCTTCTGCACTTCGGGCATCGCCTCCAGCATCGCCGCCGCCCGCTGTTCCTGAATCAGAGTTTCGTTTTTGGCTTTCAGCTTGTCGACGCCGTTGACCGGAATGATCTGCACCGTCAGCGAACCGAGAATGCTGGAATTCCAGTTAACCAGCATCGAATTGATGGAAAGCACGCCGGCCAGCGTCACCGCAAACAAAAACACGGCGATTGAAATCATCACCTTCAAAAACAGGTTTGAAGAATCGGTGGAAAGCGGCAGTTCCCGATGGCGCATGTTGTTATATCTCAGCATATTCGTCTCCGTCTTCCGGATTAATGATCGACAATCCGTGATTTTTAAGATGAATGGTCGGATAACGGAATTCCTTGATCAGGTTTTCGTTATGGGTGGCAATCACCACGGTGGTTCCCAGCTTGTTCAGTTCAACAAACAGTTTCATCAGTTTCGGCGCAATGTCGTTGTCAACGTTGCCGGTCGGTTCGTCGGCCAAAAGGACGTCGGGCCGGTTGATCACCGCGCGGGCAATCGCCACCCGCTGCTTTTCGCCGCCCGAAAGCGTCGACGTGATCGCCGAGGTGCTGCGGTCGATTTCCACCCATTTCAAAAGCTCGTTGACCCGTTTGCGGATTTCCTTTTCGTTCATCCCGCAAACCCTGAGCGGCAGCGCCACATTGTCAAAGGCGGAAGAATGCTCAAGCAGGCGGAAGTCCTGAAACACCACCCCGATTCGGCGGCGGAACATCGCCAGCGAATTGCGGTTGGCGAAATTGACGTTGTTGCCGAACACGCTGACGTTTCCCCGGCTCGGTTTCTGCGCCAGATACATCATGCTTAAAAGCGAAGTTTTGCCGGCGCCGCTCTTGCCGGTCAGGTAATGGAAAGAGCCCCTTTCCAGCGACAAATTGATATTGCTTAAGATTTCCGGTCCGCGCCCGTAGCGGATGCCGACATTTTCCATCTCAATGATTGGCGTTTTGCTCATTTCCGGCGAATACTCCTTGGTTTTTTGCTGACTACATACTATAATAATATTATCTTTAATAAAATCTTTTTTTCGGCAATAAAAAGATTTTTTACACTAACCGTCAGTTTTATAAGGAAACAACATGCTGATCAAATGCCCGCAATGCCAAACCGTTTACCGCCTGGAAAGCGAAAAGCTGCCGGAAAACGGACTGAAAATGCGTTGTGCAAAATGCCGCTGCGTCTGGCGCGCTTACAACGATGCCGTCAAAGAAGAGGAAAAGGAAAAGACCTCTGCCGACGCTCCGTCGTTTGACACCGACGCTTTCCGCTTTGCCTTCAGCCGCGAAGAAAAAGAAGAACGCACGCCGCCGGACGACCGACAGGAGGCAACGGCCGACGGCATGCCCGAAGACGTCCTCCCCCGTCCGCAGCAACAGAAAAAAACACCGGCGCTTCTGCTTGCCCTGCTCGCGGCAGCCGCCGTCGCCGCCCTCGGCTGGCATTTCCGCGCACAAATCGAACGACTGCCGGAAAAAGCCCGGCCTCTGACAGAACAGACCATTGCCCCGCTGCTGCAAAAGGCCGATCCGCTGCTGCAAAAGACCGGCGCATTTCTCCAACGACTGGAAGACGCCTTCCGCGAACAGGGACCGAACCTGAAAATCAACGGACTGATCTGGAATTATGCCGACAAAGACGGCACACCGTCCATCCGCCTGCGGGGCGAAGTCGCCAACCCTTCGGAATGGCTGCTGAATATTCCGACCATGAAAATCCGTCTGCTCGACCGCGAAGGAAATCTTTTGCGCGAAACCGACATGGCGCCGGAAAGAAGTATGATTGCACCGGGAACAAACGTCAAATTTGAAATCGACATCGACGCGCCGCCGCAAAACGTCAAACAGGTTTTAGCCTATTTTGAAAAATAGGCGTGCGCAAACGCCGGACACGCAGCTTTTTTGCCTTTCCGGAAAACAAAGGCAGACAATTAAGAACCGGCAATCCCCGCATCAGACGGCCATATTCCTCTCCTGCAATGCCCATAAAAAGACGACAGCAACCTTTGCAAAATTAGATGCCCAAGAAAAGAAGTACATGAATTTTGCGAGACTGAACCAAACCGCTTTAGACACCCGTTATACGGCTTTTATCCGTAAAGTTCGTTATATGAGGCGGATAATAGGATTTAAGGAATTTTTCCCGCGCGGTGTACTCAAGACGTACATAAGCGGGAAAAATATCCGTAAAATCCGTATCACCCGCATGCCCTTAAAAGCCGGAGAACGAGATGGATAGAGCGGTTTGGAAAGCGAGCAAAATTTTAATGTACAAAGAAGTACATGAATTTTGCGAGACTGAACCAAACCGCTCTAGACACCCGTTATACGGCTTTTAAGCTTTGAGCATGACTTCGGGCGCCTCAATCCCCAGCAAATAAAGCAACTTGACCAGCACGTCGCGGGTGAGCCTGGCAAGCGCCAGACGGGAAGCGGCAATCTCCGATGTTTCGGCGCCCATGATCGGCGAGGCATTGTAAAAGCTGCTGAACAGCTGCGCCAGCGTATAGGCATAGTCGGAAATAACGCTCGGTTCCTTGTCGGCTTCCGCCCGGAAAACGACGCTGCTTAATTGCGTCAGCTTTAACCCGAGAGCGCGTTCTTCGGGGTTGGTGATGACAACCGCGCCCGGCACCAGATTCTGATTTTTGCGCATGATCGAATTGATTCTGGCCACCGCATATTGAATATAGGGACCGGTTTTGCCGTCAAAGTTGGCGAAGTCGTCCAGTTCGAAGACATAACCGGAGGCGATGTTGTTTTTCAGATCCTGAAACTTGATCGCGCCGACGGCAATCTGGGAAACCAGACGGTCGATATATTCCCGGGTAATGCCTTTGGCTTCGTCAGGCGCCGGCATCGATTCGGCAACTTTGTCTTTTGACATTTTAATCATGTCGGCAAGATTCATCACACCGCCGTCCCGGGTTTTAAAAGGCTTGCCGTCGGCGCCGTTAACGGTGCCGAAACCGATATGCTGCAGTTTAACCCCCGGCGCGATGCCCAGTTTTTCCACAACCTCAAACACCTGTTCGAAATGCAGCGACTGCCGTTTGTCGACAAAATAGATAATCTCGTCGGCATACAGATCGTCCACCCGCATTTTGATGGTGGCAATGTCGGTCGCCTGATAGGTAAACCCGCCGTCAGATTTTTCGATGATAACCGGCGGTTTGGGTTTGTTTTCCTCGTCCAGACGGATGATATAGGCGCCGTCGTCATATTCCAGCAGACCTTTTTCCTCGGCAATTTTCTTGATTGCAAAACAGGTTTCGTGCGCATCGCTTTCACCCAGCCAGAGGTCAAAATGCACGCCCAGTTCGCGATAGTTTTCCTTCACCGCCTCGACCGAAACTTTGCGGATATGCTGCCAGGCCTTGCGGTAAACCGGATCGCCGTCCTGAAATTTGGCGGTAATCACCCGCGCGGTTTCCTTGGCTGCCGGATCCTCCTTGCAGCGGACGTTGGCCTGTTTGTAAAAACGGGTAATTTCCGCAATGTCGTAAGTTTCCATCTTGTCAAGGCTGCCGTCGGCGGCGATCACTTCCGCCAGAATCATGCCGATCGGGGTTCCCCAGTCGCCGAAATGAACGTCGGCGACCGGTTTGTTGCCGACAAATTCTTCAATCCGGCGCATCGATTCGCCGATCACTCCCGAACGCAGGTGCCCGACATGCATTTCCTTGGCAACGTTCGGCCCGCCGTAATCCATTACCACGGTTTTCGGATTTTCCTGCAAAGCGCAGCCGAAACGTTCGTCGGCTGCCATCTTGTCCAGCACGCCGGCCAGGAATTCGTCGGTCAGAGTCAGGTTGAGGAACCCCGGGCCGTCAACCGAAACCCTGGCAAAATCTTTGTCCTCGCGCAAACGGGCGGCAATTTCCTCGCCGATCTGACGGGGATTTTTCTTTTCGCTTTTGGCCAGCGCCAGCGCGCCGTTGCATTGAAAGTCGCTTAAATCCGGCCGGTCGGAGGTTTTGGCCGCCGCATATTTGGTGTCAAGGCCCAGGCCGGCAAACGCCGTTTTCAGTTTTTGATTGATAATTTCATCCAGTACGTAACTCATTGATCAGTTCTTTCCGCTTCTTCTTTTTTCACACATTTGAATTTCCAGGCCGCCGGCGTCAGCAGACGGCAGGTAAAAACGTCCTGCTCCACCGGTTCGGCATAATCGCCGGTCTGGTGTTTGACGCATTCGGCATCGGCCATTTTCTGCAGTTCGTCAAACTTTGTTACCCAGCCGTTGTAGCAGACGACCGGCGCTTCCGGCCGCGACTGCCCGACATAAAGTTTTCCTTCTTCCGCGCCGGCGTTGCGGCGGCGGTCGACAAACGGCTGAACCCACGAACAACCGGCCAGCACAAGCAGCAACAGGGCGCACCCCGGCAATTTTATCCTAGACAATTTTTAAATCTCCATTAAATTAAGGACAGCATCCGAAATTTAATTTATATATGAAGAAGTTAAAAATGCAAAGTCAAAATAAATACATCGGCGACGATAAAATGCAGAAAATGCTTGACCACTATCACTGCGAAATGCCGCTTGAAGCGGTCAAAATGCGTTTTGCCGGCGCCGTTTGCAGCCCCAACATGGAACTGCGGCCGACCGACGTCATTTCCTCACTGTGGCCCGAAAACCGGGAACCCAGGCTGCAAACCAAGGAAGAAGCGGAACTTTTTTTCAAGTTTTTCATGGGGCTGTGGGACGAAATTTTCGAACAGGTCCGGCACAACGAAGTCAGACTGCCGCCCTACCTGCCGGAAACTTCCCGTGAATATTGGCGCGAACTTTGCCGACGCCGCTCCGAACAGCTGGAACAGGGATATGTCGAAGGCTTCTGGGGCGGACGCAGCGACTTGAAAATTTCCGCCGGGCTGGCCGAACTGATCGATTCGCTTTCCGATCTTGCCGCGCTTTATCTCACGCTTGCCGGCCGGCTGGAAAAGGAAACAAACATTGAAAATCTGATTGCCGCGGTCAAAAATACCGACAAAACGGTCAACCGGGCGATTTCCTTTATTATTGAAAACACGGTTCTGCCGCGGATGACGGAACCGCACCGGCAATAAACACTTTTCTTAACAAGGAGAACAATAACATGGAATTAATGGAAGGGCTGTTAACCCGCCGTTCGATCCGCAAATATCAGGATAAACCGATTGAACGCGAAACCATGATGGAAATCATCAAGGCTGCCCAGTATTCGCCCACCGCCCACAACCGTCAGCCGTGGGAATTTCTGGTCATCGACGACAGGGAATTTCTGGCCGAACTGCGCCATATCCAGCGCTGGACGTCTTTTGCCAAAGATGCGGCCTGCGTGGTTATCGTCTGCGGCGACACGGAAAAATCTTTCAGCCGCAGCAAGGAAGACGAAAAATGGACCTTCATTGATGTCGACTGCGCCATCGCCACCGAAAACCTGATGCTGGCCGCCTGGGCAAGAGGGATCGGCAGCTGCTACTGCGGCGCCGCGCCGATGCAAAAAGTAGTCGATGCCTTAAAAGAGCGTCTTCATCTCCCCGACAATATCCGTCCGTTTGCCATCGTGCCGATGGGCTATCCGGCAGAAACGCCGAAACAGCCGGAAGACCGCTACCACCCGGAAAAGATACACTGGGGCAAATGGTAAAAATCCGTACGAAAAATCCGGCCGCGCCGGATTTTTTCGTTTTTCCCGAAGTTTGCGCCGCACCGCAAAAACTGCTTGAAAAAAACTCAATCGGTGATACATTAAGCACGAAAAATTCATGCCTGTGCGGGGCGTTCCGCACACTAGTTTATTTAACAAGGAAGGATAATAACATGACAATTCGCGTCGGTATTAACGGATTCGGCCGCATCGGCCGCCTGGTTTTCCGTGCTGCCCAGAAAAGAGACGATATCGAAATCGTAGGCATCAACGACCTGATTGATGTTGAATATATGGCTTACATGCTGCGCTACGACACCATGCACGGCAAGTTCGACGGCACCGTCGAAGTCAAAGACGGCAAACTGGTCGTCAACGGCAAGGCCATCCGCGTTACGGCCGAAAAGAACCCGGCTGATCTTAAATGGGGCGAAATCGGTGCCGAATACGTCGTTGAATCGACCGGCCTGTTCCTGACCAAGGAAAAAGCTCAGGGTCACATCGACGCCGGTGCGAAGTATGTGGTTATGTCCGCTCCTTCCAAAGACGACACTCCGATGTTTGTCTGCGGCGTTAACACCGATTCTTACGTCAAAGGAACCCAGTTCGTATCGAACGCTTCCTGCACCACCAACTGCCTGGCTCCGATCGCCAAAGTTTTAAATGACGTTTTCGGCATTGAAGACGGCCTGATGACCACCGTTCACTCCACCACCGCCACCCAGAAAACGGTTGACGGTCCGTCGGTTAAGGACTGGAGAGGCGGACGTGCCGCCGCCGGCAACATCATTCCGTCGTCGACCGGTGCCGCCAAAGCTGTCGGCAAAGTTATTCCGTCTTTGAACGGCAAACTGACCGGCATGTCTTTCCGCGTTCCGACTTTGGACGTTTCGGTTGTTGACCTGACCGCCAACCTGAAAAAAGCCGCCACTTACGAAGAAATCTGCAAAGCCATGAAAGATGCTTCCGAAGGTGAACTGAAGGGCATTCTGGGTTATACCGAAGACGCGGTCGTATCTTCCGACTTCCTCGGCGACGCCCGCACTTCCATCTTCGACGCCAAGGCCGGCATTCAGCTGACCCCGACTTTCGTCAAAGTCGTCAGCTGGTATGACAACGAATGGGGCTACTCCAACAAAGTTCTGGATCTGGTTGCCCACATGGCCAAAGTCAACGGCTAAAACCATGTTCCCCGCGTTTTGTTCCCCCGTCCGCTTTTTACCGGCAGGGGCAAACGCGGGGATTTTTTTATCAAATCCCAAACGACAGGAAAAACAATGACCGAATATAAGACAATGGATGATTTAGGCGATCTGCACGGCAAAGTCGTCATGCTGCGCGCCGACTTGAACGTTCCGATGGACGAAAACTTTCACGTAACCAACACCGCCCGCATCGACCGTACGGTTCCGACCGTCAAAGAACTGATGGAAAAAGGCGCCAAGGTTGTGGTTATCAGCCACTTCGGCCGGCCGGAAGGCAAAGGCGACATGAAAAACTCGCTTTCGCACATCGTCGGCGACTTGGAAAAGGCACTCGGCAAAAAAGTTGTTTTCGTTGACGACTGCATCGGCGAAAAAGTGGAAGCCGCTGTCAAAGCCATGAGCAACGACGAAGTGCTGCTTTTGGAAAACCTGCGCTTCTACAGCGAAGAGAAAAAAGGCGACGAAGCTTTCGCCAAACAGCTGGTTGCACCGGCCGACGTTTATGTTTCCGACGCTTTCTCCACCGCCCACCGCGCCCACGCTTCGATGGTTGCCGCGGCTAAAGAAAAACCGGCCGCAATGGGACGTTTGATGGAAGAAGAAGTCAAAGCGCTGGAAGGAGCTCTGTCCAACCCCACCCGTCCGCTGATTGCTATCGTCGGCGGTTCCAAAGTTTCGACCAAGCTGGACCTTTTAAACAATCTGGTCAAAAAAGTCGACAAGCTGGTCATTTCCGGCGGCATGGCTCACACTTTCATGAAAGCAAGCGGCATTGATACCGTCAACGAGGCCAACTCGCTGGTACAGATGGATATGCTGGAAACGGCCAAAGAAATCATGGCTACGGCTAAAGCCAACAACTGTGAAATCGTACTGCCGACAGACGTTGTTGTCGCCAACGAATTCAAACCGCATGCCGAACACAAGACCGTCGACCTCGAACACATCCCGGCCGAAGGCTGGAGCCTGCTTGACGTCGGGGAAAAAACAATTGCCGCAATCAACGCCAAGCTGGACGAAAGCAAAACCCTGGTCTGGAACGGCCCTCTCGGCGTGTTTGAGATGAAACCGTTTGACAACGCTACCAACAAGGTAGCCGAACATGCGGCCGAACTGACGGCGGCCGGCAAGCTGATGAGCGTGGCCGGCGGCGGCGACACCGTTTCCGCGCTGGAAAACGCCGGCGTTGCCGACAAGTTTTCCTACATCTCGACTGCCGGCGGCGCTTTCCTCGAATGGATGGAAGGAAAGGAACTGCCGGGCGTTGTCGTTTTGAAAAAATAAACAAAAAACGCTTTTTTAAGAGAAAATCCGCCAAACGGCGGATTTTCTTTTTGCAACAGGAAAATGACCGGCCGAGCCGGCGGGGTTCTTTTTACACATACCGAAAACCCGGGGACCGAGAGCTTATGGCCGCAAAAAAATAAAATGCCTTTGTCTGAATATAATTCCTCGCAATTACAAAAATGAAAACAACAAAGGAGACAAACAAACATAAATACGATACGACAAACAAGTCGCCTCCCAATGCCACCTGTCACGGAAAGTCATTTGATGGGGGACGTCGTCCGGAAACAGGAGATATATTCGGGGAATTGTGCCGGAAAAGAGGAAGACAGAATAAAAGCAGGGGAGTATTCGGGCCATATTCATATGCCGCCGGCAAAGTATTCGGCATCTCAAATCATTGTCCGTCCGAAAGGCAAACAATATAAAAATGCAGGATATGAATACAGGGGCAGACAAATTTGGCGTCATAGGTAACTATGTTGATACAACAGGGAAAACCTTCAAAAAATCACAAAGTATAGAACCGCCTAAAAGAAGACAAGAAGGCAAGTCAGCCGACTACGGATTCTGCCCCGTTTATGATTCGAACGTCTGCATAAGCAGGCAGATGTAGACATACCGGTCCGGCCGTAAGGCTTGCGTAACTTCGGGCCGGGCGTTTGAGTTTCGGGACGGTTAATACCACTTACATTAGCTGGTGGTCGTTTATAATGAACCACATAATATTTGTATGGACGGAATTAATTGCGCCGTCCGGACATGGCCGGAAAGATAGTTTCCTCAGACGTATGAGAAGAACCATCGGCTACACCGGGCGGTATCTTTTTCCCTGCCCGCTCTCAGCCGGACTTTCTCCCCTTTTCTCTTCTGCCCTTGTCACATCTCTTCCCTCTTCTCCTCATACCGCCATCTCCTTCTTTCTTTGCCCCGATCAGCCCCTTTCGCTTTTATCCGGCAACAGGCGTTTCTTCCTGCTTTATCGCAAGCTTTCTCTTGTCCGTCATCGTTTCGACCGCTCCGCTCTGCCTTTCCTCCGCTCATTTTTGCCTCACTTTTTCTCCGCCGCACCGCATTCCTCCTGCTTGCACCATATTCGCTTTCCCCCTTTTCTTTTCCTTTCCCTGCCCTTGTCACCTCTTTACCGCCCCTCCTTCGCCCGCTGTTATCAGCCCTCTTCTCCGCTCACCTCCATCGGCCGCTTTTCCGCCTCTTCCGCTCTCTTCCTGTGACACAAAAAACTTGATTTTTGTCTAAAAAAATCTATATTTAAAACAAAAGCTATTATTAACCCTAAAAATTATTCGTATATGGAAAAAGACCATCGTTTAAGAAAACTGGCGCAAAACGTTTTGCAAAACTCCGTTTGTCTGCAGCCCGGCGAAAAGATTTACATCGAAACTTCCGGCACGCTGACAACCGATTTTTTAACCGTTTTGATCGAAGAAACGATCAGACTCGGCGCCGTTCCGTTCTATTATTACAACGACACGCTGCTCAGAAATGCGCTTCTCTGCAATGCCTCGGAGCGGCAAATCCGCGAACACGCAAAACTGCATGCCCGGATTATGGAACAAATGGACGCCTATGTCGGCATCCGCTGCGTTGACAACCCGATCGACGCCGCCGTGCCGGGCATGGAACAAAACACGATGTTTCACCGGCAGTACGCCAAGCCCGTTCATTTCGACATCCGCATTCCGAAAACCAAATGGTGCCTTTTGCGTTATCCGACTCCGATCATGGCGTTTCAGTCGAACATGTCGACCGAAGAGTTTGAAAACTTTTACTTTTCGGCCTGTCTGACGGATTATCGCCGGATGTATATCGCCATGCAGCCGCTGGTAAAGCTGATGGAAAAAACCGACAAGGTTCGGATTGTCGCGCCCGAAACCGATTTAAGTTTTTCAATCAAAAACATTCCGGTTACGGCCTGTCACGGTTTGCGAAACATTCCCGACGGCGAAGTCTACAGCGCACCGGTTATCGATTCGGTAAACGGCAAAATCAAATTCAACACCGTTTGCCCGCAAAACGGACGGATGTTTACCGGCATTTCGCTGACTTTCCGCAACGGAAAAGCCGTTGAGGCCGGCGCCGACAACTATGTCGACGATCTGCAAAAGATACTCGACACCGATTCCGGCTCCCGTTATACCGGCGAATTTGCCTTCGGCCTCAATCCGTTTATCAACCGCGCCGTCGGTGATACGTTGTTTGACGAAAAAATCTCCGGTTCCGTTCATCTGGCGCTCGGCAACTTTTGCGGCAACGCCTGTAACGGCAACCGTTCCGGCATTCACTGGGATCTGGTGCAAATACAAACGCCGGAATACGGCGGCGGCGAAATCTGGTTTGACGATGTGCTGATCCGCAAGGACGGACTTTTCGTTCTGCCTGAATTGCAGGATCTGAATCCCTGAAAAACACAAGGTCAAAAAAGAACAAAAAACTCCCGGAATTTTCGGGAGTTTTTTTTACTTGTCATTATGCAAAAGAAAAACGTCTGCCCTAAAGGGACAGACGTTTTTCTTTCAGCCGGATTTTCTATTCGGTCAAAAACACGCGGATCGTGTTTCTTTCGCTGTGAGTATACGATTTAAACGTTGCGCTGATCCACTGGGCAAACTCGTACTCGCCGTAGCTGCCGTGGTCGTCTTCCCCGGAAGAAACCGGTCGCAGCGCGCCGTTATTCTTAATGTCCGTATACTTTATGCAGGGAAAATCGATTGACGTAAAGCCGTCATTGTAAACCGCCTCCACATGCTGAAAAAGCGTTGACGTCGTACCGTAGTTGTAATGCACGACGAAATAACGTTCATAATAGGAAGCTTCCACGAACTTGTCGCGGGAAACGACCTGCACATGTTCGCGGCTTTTGTCAAAACCTGCGCTTTCACGAACCAGTTTAGTTCCGGTAATGTTCATTTCCGTCAGCGGCTGCATGCTCAGCTTGCCGTACATCAGAACCTCGAAAGTCACGGTGTCTTTTTTACCGCTGTCAAAATCCTGCCGGATTTTGAGCCACGAAACATAAGACGCGTGATTACCTTCGTTTTTAAGATCCCTGATGCCGGAATCCAGCAGCGTGCTTTTAACAACAAAATCCTCACCGTCGGCACCGGCCTGCCGTTTCAGCACAACTGTTGCCGTCGCCTGATAATCCCGGCCGTTGAAACGAACCGAAATCGAATGACGGAACAACTTGCGCGTAAACACTTTGCCGTCAATCGTTTCGCTGTCAAGATCAGTCAGCTTGTAACCGTTGTCGACAACTTCCGGCGCAAAACGCAGATAAGCCATCTGTCCTGCCGTTTTCCCGTCGTTGTAAAACGCGGACTGAAACGGCATTCGGTATTCAAGCGTAAAATTATCGTAGCGGATACGATAAAGCATCAGCGAGTCGGTAACCGTAATATCCTGGTCCTGCCGGCTGTTGACTGCCTGATAATCCATGCTGCCGTTTCCTTCGCCGCAGACGAAGTTTTCGACCCGGACTTCGGTATTCACGTTTTCCAAAGAAGCTTCAAGCGTAATCTCCGCCCGCCGCATTTTGGTTGCCGCCTCCGCCCAAACGCGATATTCAAACTCCGTTTTGGCGGAAGAAGAAGAATCTGCGGCAAAACTCGATTCGTAAAAACCGGTGCGGAAATAACTGTAATCGGGAAGCCCGTGAAAATCGTCAAACTCATGGTCGCAGGCCGCTAAAGCGAACAACGACATAACCGGCGCAATCAGCCGTCGAAAAATTTTTGCTTTCATATACCGTGAATTTTTAAATGATTAATCTTAATTCAAAAGTAAAAAAGCATCCGGCACGATCAATAATAAAACAGACAATTCGGACACAATAATTTTTTACCTGTTTTTCATTATACCCGGAAACGCGTTTTTGTCAAATTCAAACCGCGTTGACAAAAAACATAAAAAAATAAAACGTCAAACTTGTTAAGTTTGACGTTTTATTTAAAAATCGTTCTTCTACTTCATAACAAAAGCGGAAAAACTAACATACGCACTCTGCTTAATATCACCGAAAACAATTGAAATCTGATGATAGTAATCCCAAAGATAACAGGGCTTTCCCTGATAAGTGGTTTCTTCTCCCCCTTCAAACCACATTTTTTCTTCAACCTCACCAAAATCAAGAGCCGGCATTACATGATACGTAATTCCATCGTCGTACACGGGAACATCCTGCATAATATCGTAACCAACATCAAAGTAGTTATAATGCACGATATATTCTTTTGTGTAACGCACAACATCCACGTAATCACAAGGACTGTAAACATTTTCAGAACTGATTTCATTCATTTCTGACGACAGCCTTTGCAAATTGGTGTCCGGAATTACGCGGCTTACCGCTTCTTTACCTCTCGCAAACGAAGTCAGATCAACCGAATAAGTTTCGGTTTTCACCTCCCCCGTAGACCAGCTTTGTTCCACCTTCAGCCAGGAAGAATATTGTTCTCCGTTTCTGACAAGCCCTTCATCAATAATTTTACTGCTTTTAATGTACGGACCGCCACTACTGAGAAAACGCATCAAAATCCGGGTAGAGGTAACATCATAGCTCTCGCCGTTGCAAGTAACGCCGATTGTATGAGTATACTTTTTACGGGCAAAAATATTACCCTTTTCATCGGGGGCAATATCCATATCCTCAATCGTATACCCTTTATCGACGATATTGTCAATGCGATGATAAGGCATTACCTTCTTGGTAATACCATCATCATAAACGGCAACTTGATAAACCAGACGATAATCCAGTGTAAAATATTTATAGGCAACGGAATATACCAAAACGGAATCGGATATAGTTACAAAACCGTCTTTTTTCTGTTCTGCAAGTTGATAACTTACGGAAACTTTCGGGCTGCCCATTTCATAACCGGATACTTCACTGTTCAAAGTTTCGTTGTTATTCAGAGTGTTGTTGAGAGTAACCGAGACTTTGTTGTCGAAGCTGGCGCGGGTAATGCCCCGG
>OGUO01001104.1_pt1 | contig 18607 bp, 18 predicted proteins | sample 1553641 | NCBI WGS metagenome assembly OGUO01 (sample SAMEA2579980, study PRJEB22360) | human gut metagenome | biome: human gut; feature: human-associated habitat; material: faeces | place: Denmark | collected 2008/2010 | reverse complement strand
AGTTTGGAAAGATTTAACAGAAAGCGGCTGGACGAGGCCGCCCGCCGTATTATGGAGATAGCCGAGTGCATCTACAAAGGCGGCGAGAGCTATGAAACGCGCTCTCTGTACCGTTACGATATTCTCTCCGAGGAAAGAAGCGAGGACGGCACCGTAAAAATCGAAGGTCAGTTCGTAAAGGTGAATGCACCGTCCGAAAGCCTTATGAAGCGCCTGCGTGGAAATGGTGTTCCGAAATCCAAACTTGAACTTTACGGGAGGGTTCCTGCATGAAAATAATCTGCTTACTCGGCGCTTTGCTGATGACCGCGGCGATAATCATTCTGCTCGGTCTGACGCCGCAGCGCATAAGCGATGATATTATGTCGCTGCTCCACCGAGAAAAATCTCTCAAGGATAAGGTGCTGACAGCACAGGGAAAGCGCAGGAAGTCAAGGCTCCAGCGGCTTTTTGACAACATGACCAACGCCCTTGCCGCAACACATTCCGAAAACAAATTCACGCTGCTGATAACAGCGGCGGTGATCGGCGGGTGCGTCGGTGTGCTTTTCGGCGCATTGTTCAACAATCTTCTCGTTTCAGTGATTCTCATTGCCGCAAGCCTTGTCGTGCCGTATGTATATGTTAAGCTGCTGCTTTCCAACTACAAAAAGCATATCTCCGAGGAACTTGAAACCGCGCTTTCCATCATTACCACTAACTACATCTCCAACGGTGATATTGCATACGCTGTTCAGCAGTCGATAGACCACATAAACCCGCCGGTGCAGTTCGCGTTCATTAATTTTCTTGCCAGAGTGGACATGATCTCCTCCAATGTCAAGCTTGCCATTGAGCTTCTCAAAGATGATATTGACAACGAAATCTTCTGGGAATGGTGTGACACGCTCATTGAGTGCCAGGACAATTCCACGCAGAGAGTATCTCTCCAGCCGCTTGCTGCAAGGCTTTCCGATATTCGTATCGTAAACGCAGAACTTTCAAATATGCTCATGCAGCCGCGCAAGGAGGTTTTCACGATGATCGGGCTTGTTCTTGCAAACTACCCGCTGATTTTCTTCCTCAATGCGGACTGGTTCTCCGTTCTGACGGATACGCTGTTCGGGCAGATAGTCAACTGTATCGTTGCCGTAACCATAGTTATCGTGATAGCGCTTACATACAAGTACACGCAGCCGATAGAATTCAAGAGGTGATGACATGAGCTTATATGATATTTCGCTAAAAGCCTCTGTATTTCTTGTGTGCGCGCTTTTCTGCGGAGGTCTTTATTTTCTTGCGCTTGTACTTTTCAAGGTACCGTCAAGCAAAACCACCCGTGCGATACGGCAGATAGGACCGCGAAACCGCCCCACTCCGGACGGAATTTCACAGCTCTACAACAACGCTGCACAGTTCCTTTCAAAGATACTTCCTATGAGCAAATACCGCGAACAGCAGCTTGAACAGAACCTCAAAATAGCGCATATCACCATGCCGCCGAAACTCTATGAAGCCAGAGCGATCGTGAAAGCCGCCGGTTATTCTCTGGTCGGAATTCCGGTGTATGTACTGGGCTGGCTTGCTACAATGACCTTTGACAGCCCGTACATCAAGGCAGTTCCCGCCGTTCTGGCTCTGATGTTCGTTGTAGTAGGAATATTGCAATACACCAACGCGCAGGAGAAGATAACCGAGGCAATCAAGATGAAGCGCGAGCAGATCGACTTTGACCTCCCGCGGTTCGTATATGCGATCTCGCAGGAAATACGGATTGAGCATAATGTCCTTGCCATTCTTGAAAAACACAAAGACAGCTTTTCCGACTACTTCCGCGAGGAAATAGAAATCACCATCGCCGATATGCGCTCGTCAAACTGGGAAGCTGCGCTGACCAGATTTGAGGGCAGAATAGGTTCGACCCATCTCTCCGAGGTGACGCGCGGACTGATTGAAATGGTTCGCGGTTCGGACACCTCGGTATATTGGGAAAACCTTTCGATACGCTTTTCTGAATATCAAAAACAGCAGCTTCGCACGATCGCGCTTAAAATTCCGCCCAAAATCAACCGTATGTCTATGGTATTGCTGTTTGTAATGCTGCTACTATATGTTGTAGTTCTCGGCACTACGATGTTCGACTCCTTCGGCACCCTGTTTGCGTTTTAAGGGAGGGACAGAATGAAAAAGCGAATAAAACGGCTCAAAGCCAACAAAGGCAGCACTTACATCAGCGTCACGATTTTCGTGATGATAATGATGATCGTCTTTGTGTTTATAATGTCCGTCGCGCCTGTATTCCTCACGAAAATGACCCTTAACAACTACGCAAACGAGCTTGCGCGCGAAGCGGAGATAGCCGGCAGGATAGGCACGGAAACCACGCACCGCCTTGACCGTCTGAACGAATCCAGCGGACTTACTCCCACCGTAACATGGTCAACCTCCGGCAGAATACAGATAGGCAGGTCATTCACGGTAACGGTATCGGCGGACGTGGACATATCGTTCTTCATTTTTCAGGGACACACGCTGACGATAAGCTCCACCGCAGAGGGGACATCGGAGGTGTACTGGAAATCATGAGAATACTGAAAAGACTTCGCTGCAACCGTGGATTTTCCTATGTCATGACCTCGGTTATGATGATAGTCGTACTGCTTATCGGTATGGCTGTCTTTGAGATAATCAGAGTGAACGTCGAGGCTGCCGCAGTACGCGACAAATTTGAGGACGCGATAATCTACGCTTCCGTTTCCAACTACTCAAATATGTACGCAGATGTCCGCGAAAGTCAGGCGGCGACATGGAGGTTCAATGGTCTGACCTGGACGCAAAGCAATACTACTAATCGCAATCAGATACTCAGTTACATGAACCGAGCAATGTCAAACGGCGAGATAGCGCAATGCACTATTGAATCCATGAATTTCAACGTAACTCCTGCGCCCAGAGCGCCGACCGATACGAACACGGCTGACAAATTCGCGGTTGAGGGTACCATGGTTATCACTATTCCGCACGACTTTGCATGGGGCAGCACCGCGCCAATGCGCTTTACGCTCCATGTTAAATCCAAATGGGTGGCTAAATTCTGACGGAGGTATCACATGAAAGATAAGCCCATTTTCACACACCCTGTTACTTTTACTGGCATTGATTTTAATTGGGGAACGAACTCCGAAACGGTGTACGTCCCGGCTTACGCTATGGATTTTGACTCGGTCATATCCACGGATTTCTTTGACGATGAAATAGCAGACAGCAATGAAAAGGTTGACGCAAGGTGCTGCTACTGGCAGTACGATGAAACCGATGGCGGCGAATCCGAATATGCCACCGATGAGCAGCTTGAATATATAAAAGAGCATTGGGACGAGCTTGACGATAATACTCTCACGCTTCTCGAAACCTCACGTGTTTTCATTGAGCCGGAGGAATACTTCAAGGAAGAGGACGAGGCTGAATGCGAGCCGTAAAACAAGCGGGATTACAGAATCAGCACCGAGCATTTCGGCTCGGTGTTGGGGGTTGTTGTTAGAGAACTGCTCGATAAACGGGAATATGTTAATCCACAATACAAAGAGTGCCATCGTCTTTCACTAAAAAGAAAGTAATGCCTGCATTTTTTATTTGTGGAAGTGATACCCATTTTTTAGCAAGCTCGTTACTTTTTTCCGTATAAGATATCGCGACCACTGGCTTTATTCTTTCACCAAACGCACTTCCAGTCATTAGTTGACCAATCGCTTCCCTCATTAAACTGTATCCTTTTTCTTTCGAAAATTTCTTACTCTCAACAATAATGGTACTATCGTCTTTCGTTTCAATAACAACATCACCTATTCCGGATTTTGACGTTACTATAATGTGAGCATCATACCCTTCTATTGCGAATTCACCTTGCCATTTGTCACACTCTGTATCCAACTTTTTAAATCCATTTTTTAAATAGAAATCTTCAATTTCAAAGTGAATTGTATTTTTAGTTTTTACATGAGCTCCATCAATTGATACATGAACATTTTTATCAGTTAATTCGTTTTTTATAAAGTATAAAGCAATATATAAACTTACCTCTGGTTCTGTCATTCTTTAATATACTCCTTATTTACCAAACTGCTTGAAGAATTCCGATTTATCGAGCAGTCTTGCCCGAAGAGTTATTATATAAATTATATCACAACCACCGCTAAAAGTCAACCATGCCATTTTAGACAATGGTTGTTTTCATAGAAAGGAACCATCATGACCTACTCAATCTCAAAAGCTATCTCCCTCGTCAACAAGGAAATCGACAAACGCGCTGCCGGAAACGTAGATTACTACTTTCCCGCCGATTTTTACGGCGAAAGCAGCACTGAAAATTTTGTGCGGTTATGCGTAAAAAGCAATCACCTTGACCGCGTGCTTATCGACCAGTGGAGCGATGGACAGCAGTACATCTATATTCACAATATTCTCCACTTCTGGTACGGTATGCACCCCGAAGAAGCGGATGAACTCCTTAAAATGTGTAATACCCGTGTTCCTGTCGCGCAGCTGTTCTCTGTCACGGAAAACGGTGTTACCCAGCATTTCTATGCTCCGGAACTCGACCGCACGGAGATAATCAGGCGTGTCCTCAAATCCGATGATATGCCCTTTACCCTCCGCTGTCTGGGCAAGCTTATGACCAAAGAGGAATACGACAATACTCTGAACGGCACATCATGGACGCGCTCTCTTGAATTTGATATGGACAAGCAGGTAATGAATGACGTTGAAGTGCTGATGTATGAGGACACCGGTCCGCAGAAATCTGTAACTCCACACAAATTTTCAAGCCTGCCCGCGAACTACGATACAATGTATTATGCCCGTATCGAGCCGCCGGAGCTTAACGGCGAGAGCGTAATAATGCCGAACGAACTCGATGGCGAATGGCAGATAGTAGACGCGCGGTTCCTGCTTTCCGAAAAACCGCTGTACCTCTTGGAGAGCCTTAATTACGGCTTGTCAGACAGCGTGAGATACTGCCTTGTCGATAACGAGGAGAACCTCATTGCCGACGACATACGCAGCATTGACGAATTCATCGGTGAAAACTACGAAAGAATGATACGCATAAGCTATGAAACCGCCACCCGCATGGTGCAGTCCGGATATAATGTGCTTGGACCAGACGGTAAACCTGCCAAGGGAAATCCTCTGCCCATCGGCGAGAACTATATGTACTCCGCAAAGCCGACAGACATTTTCAAGTGCCTCGGAATTACAAAGGAAAGACCGTATCGCGGCGTGTTTGTAAAGGAACACCCGAAAAATCCGGTCATGTTCACAGTCGCGGAGCTTTTTCAGAACAACTGCTGCAACGCTTTTGTGCTTCCCGGTCGAGTTACCGACCTTGAGCAGCTAAAAAAAGGAGATACCCTTGACCGCTTTTTCAGCCTGACCGGTAACGACCGGGAGTTGGTACAGGCTTATTTCAGAGTATACTGCTGGGGACTTGGCTATTTAAAGGCAGCCGAACCGACCGTAGAACAGCTTAAATTCATCAACAATAATCTTCAAGAAGTCAAATGGGAGCCGGACGTGTTCCTCATCGATGATTTGAGCAGTCAGTTCACCCCTAATGCGTTGATCCACGACAACAGCGAGAATATTACTCTTGACGGATACGAAGATACTTACCATGTTATCAACTCTAAAATTATCGAGTACGAACAGGTGTACCTCCTTGAAAGTGAAACCCGCGGCGAGGATGTTCCGCACATCGTCATCAACGCCCACGGAGAGGTACGCGCAGACGATATGTATTCCCTTAAAGAATATAAGCAGGCTATCGACAATCTTGAAATCGAGATCGAACGATAACCGCGGAAAGGAGCATTTATGCAGATAGCCATTGCACTAATAACACTTTTAGCCTGCGGCGGATTTCTCTGGTGGTTCAAGCGCGACCAGAACAAGAGCAAGCTTAGCACCGCTGACGAGGAAGAAGAACGCGCACTCGCAGCCAGAGCCACCGCACAGGAATTTGTCAACGCCCGTGATGTAGGCGAAAACTGTCTTTACACCAGCGATGAAAATATTATGGCAGCCATAAAACTCGATGGCTTGTCCATTGAGCTGTACAGCTTTGCAGAACAGGAGATAATTAAAAACAACCTTTCTGCGCGGCTGTCCTCGATACGTTACCCGTACAAATACATCGCGGTATCCCGTCCTGCGGATATCTCTCTTGCACTTCAGGAATACGGCGATTTATATTCGCAAGCGGTAGGCGGCAGAAAAAAGCTGCTCAAATCCGATATGGACGAAATCGTTGATATGGTCGTATCCGGAGAAACTCTTGAACGACAGTATTACATAGTTTTGTGGAACTCCATCAGGCGCGAGGACGAGCGCACTATCACCGCCAGAGCCGAAGAACTTGCACGGATATTCAGCGAAAACCGCGTTAAGGGTACCGTACTTGACAAGCGCGGATTCGTGAGAATGTGCAACCTCGTCAACATTCCCGCTTATGCTCACATAGAGAGCATGGATTTTGAAGAAAATCTCGCGGTACTAAAACAAAGATAAGGAGAACGCCATGACATTTTTCAAGAAGAAAGAACCCGCAAAGCCGCAGTTTGAACAGAACAACGTCAACACAGCTTTGCAGGCTGCGATAACTCCAATAGGTCTGGAATTCAAACGGAATGAATTCCTGCTCGGCGAGAATTACTGCCGAATTTACGGAATAATCGGCTATCCCGCCGAGGTGGACTACGGGTGGTACGCTAAGCTGACGAACATTCCCGGCACTATCGTCACGATAAACTCGCAGCCCCTTGATAACGGCGCAATGCTCCCGACAATGGCGAAGAACATCAATACTGCAAGAGGTATTGAGCTTTCCACAAAGGACGCGATAGAGCGTCAGCGTGCAAAGAAAACCGCCGACGATCAGGAGAAAATGATACAGGACATGGATCAGCGCAACGAAAGCCTAGGTTCATTCTCCACGCTGATAATGGTGCTTTCGCAGAATGAACAGGATTTCCGCGACCGCTGCACAAGGGTCGTGTCCCTGGCAAATTCGATGGGCTGCCGTATCCGTGCGATACCCAATCTGCAAAAAGAAGCCTATCAGCACCTCTGCCCGACCTACCCGCCTAATGAGCGTATCAACGAAATCACCCGCAGAGCCTTTCCGATTTCATCGTTCGTCGGAGGATTTCCGTTTGCGTCTTCCGGTTTTAACGATGGGACAGGCTTTTATCTCGGAAAGGACAGCGGCGGAGGAATAATTCTGCTTGACCTCTGGAAACGCGAAAAGAGCCGAACAAACTCCAACATCACTATAATCGGCGGCACCGGCACAGGTAAATCCACCGCCACAAAGCACATCGCAGCCTCCGAATATGCCCGCGGAACGAAGGTGATCATAATCGACCCGGAGGGCGAGTACAAGGAAATGTGCCGCAACGAGTACATGGAGGGCGACTGGATAGACGTTGCCGGCGGCAGGGGCGGTCTTATCAACCCATTGCAGGTGCGCCCTGCGCCGAGGGACGATGACGATAATTCCGACGATGGAATAGGCGACCTTGCGATACACCTCAAAACCCTTGAAACCTTTTTCCGGCTGTACATTCCCACTATGGACGACCGCCTGCGCGCACTGCTGAACAAGTCGCTTGTTGAACTGTACGCACGTTTTGGCATTACATGGAACACGGATATCCGCGCTTTCCCAAACAACAGATTTCCGACGATCGGCGACCTCTACAAACTCATTTCCGAAAAATGCGTGAACGACAGGAACAATTCCGTTTACTATGAGGATTTGAAAACCTATCTCGAAAGCGCCGCCAACGGAGCCGACCACGGTCTTTGGAACGGTTACACTACGATAAATCCGCAGAGCAGCTTTGTTGTCCTCGACACGAAATCCCTTGTCCAGATGTCGGGCGCGGTACTCGCGGCGCAGTATTTCAATATTCTGTCGTGGTGCTGGGAGCAGATAACCCGCAACCCCACCGAGCGCATAATGCTTGTGGCAGACGAGTGCTGGACGATGATTGATCCGCAGGTTCCGCAGTCACTTGAATTCCTACGGAATGCAGAAAAGCGCGCCAGAAAATACGAGGGCAGTATTGTAGTGGCAACGCAGTCGATAACTGACTTCCTCGACCCATCAATACGGCTTTACGGACAGGCTGTCCTAGACCTGCCGTCATTCAAGCTGCTGTTCGGCATTGACGGCGATTCTCTCCGCGAAACACAGAATGTATTCGGTCTTAACGAAGCGCAGTATGAACTCCTTGCCGCAAAGCAGCGCGGCATTGCACTGATGAAAGTCGGCTCTCAGGCGGTCAAGGTGAAGTTTGAATTCAGCGATAAGCGCCTTGCGTTGTTCGGAAAGGGTGGAGGAAGATGATTTCTATTTCTGTTATCATCACCGCAATTCCCGTATCGTTCGCCATACTGCTCTTATTGCTTGGCGATGGGCTTTAATAATACCGGCAGGCTTCACCGCCTGTCGGAATATGCGCGTATTCAGCTAACGACTTGATATTTGCTACCAAAACGGAGGTTATTATGGCAGTAAATCCGAAAATAATAATGATGGTCGTGGATACCTTATCCACCGAAAAAGGACGTAACATCGTGCTGAAAATAGTAATGGTGATTCTCGGTCTGATAATGATGATATTCACGGTATTTGCAGGACTTATCAGCGGTCTGCTTGATGTAGTGGAAACCACCGACCTGCAAAACCACTGGCAGTATATCAAGAGCAATTTGAGCGATATATTCAGAGGAATGGAAACCGAAATCGATGACGATGTGAGAGCAGAAGTCTATGATTTTATGCCGGATTTCTCAATAAATCTATCCAAAGCCGCGATAAACAGCGAATTTGACGGCAGCTCAATTATTCTCTACGACAGCGAGGAAATAGAGCGCGCCAAAGCTGCCATGCTGCAATATGCGGAAGAGCTCCGTTCGATCGGCACGGAAAGCGAATTCCAGCAATACATAGCAGCATTTGATGATACGGATATTTCTTTTTCAGACATCACCGATGTTCATTTCAGGGAGGACGCCAATCTCGATAAAATCTCCGAATACAAAGACGGAGTTAAGCGTTTCCTCTACACCCGTGCCATGGAAACCATGCCGAAATATGAATATCTCTATGAAGAAACCGTTACCGAGGACAAGCGACCATGCACTGTTCAGACGCTAAATGTCACGGATTCAACCGGCAGAGAACAAACTGTTGAATATACCTGCATTGGCGGCGGCACAATTTATCTGCCGCGATTTATTGCCCTGTACAACGTCCGGCAAATGCGGGAGTATCTAATGAGTACGCAGAACGAATCCCAGGCGACGGAAAGCCTTGACGCGCAGCTTTCCGAGGCAGTCGGGAATATCCCCGAAACTGCGGAGGAAGCCGAGGAATACATACAAAGCGCATGGAGCGGAATTATCGACGGTCACGGTGCGCTAAAGCTCAATATCTTTGAGGTGTCTAATCTGACTGCGCTTATGGAGAACTCCGTTTATGACGGCAGCGTAACCATCACTACCGAGCGCGCCGACAACAAGCTCTCAATAACTCTGGAATCTCCCGCCGAAGATACGTGGGTTGAGATTTTCGGTATTGACGAATCCCTTACGCAGTATGTGGAGGAAGCGCAGGGTGCAGTCGAGCTTGCTCTCCGTGATGCGGATATTCCGGAAAGCGAATGGTCGTTGAACCTTGACGGAATGGTGCAGGCGGCGCTGTTCGTATATTTCGAGGGTTTCTTTGAACTCCCGGTAGACCGTTCGGAAATTGCCGCAGGAACAAACGGCATAGTCAACCAGCTTGGCGAAACCAGCAGAATACACAAGTACAATTACGGCGGCGTTCAGCATGATCTTCCGGAAGATGGCGTGACGCTCTGGCTTGAAAACGGCGGCGCTCCAGTTTACGCAAATCTGCTGAACTGTGGAGATTGCATACAGTGCGCTTATATCTACGATGTGTGGGATATGGAGAACGGCGGTCATATTGCAAGCGCTGATGTTACAAGCAAGGTGCTGAATTACAGCGCTGTCACGATAGCCTATGTGATAGACACCGACCAATTTGAAAAGGACTACGGATTCCCGTTTCCGGAGATAGACGTAGTGACCTCAAACGGCACCATTACGCTGTTTGTGGAGTATAGCTGCCTGTCAAGCCTTGACGGAATATCTGAGGAACATGATATCGGTAAGGATCTGTTCGACATTTCGGACGGCAGTATCCGCATAGGTTACAGCCACGCTGGAAAGACTGATACAAGCCGGGATTTCATAACCGGTACGAACACCTATTACCACTCATTTCCCGTTGGCGAGGAAATCCCCCATGTAACGATAAAGACCAGCTTCATGAGCGGAGAGGTGTCGCAGCCGCAGTATTCCTCACCGCACTACTACCGGGGGCTCAGCGCCGCTGACCTTGGTGTTGAGGTAAATCCGCGGTTGTGGTTCAAGGGGTTCAGGTCGAATGTTGATGATGAGCTGTTCAGGACTATTGCGGCGGTGGAGCCGTAAAGATGGGTATCACCATTGGGGAATGGGACAAACCTATTGATAAACTAAAAGACGACCTATCTTTTTAAATATAAATTATATTCATATACGTCGCCCTGATATTCTTCTTGCTTCCTAAGCAATAATTCATTAAACCCCAAAGCTTGGTATATATGCATTGCCCTAAAATTATCATCTTCTACTCCAACAGTAAATTCACAATATCCTTTTTCTTTTAATAAAGTTATAATCGCTTTCAAAAAATTTGTTCCATATCCTTTATTCTGGTAATCCTCACGAATCCTAAAAGCAAATAGATATGCCCGCTTGCCTCGTAGCGCATAATTTTCATCATCACTTTCATACATTACATGAAGTTCACCAACCAATGTAGTGTTATCATACATAACAAAGATGTCAATAATATTTTTTTGAATATTCTGCTTACATTCACATATCATTTGTTCAACATCATTGTAATTAAACAACTCCGTCAAAATATCCAATTTATGTAAATCCAATTTTTCTATTCTCACTTATTGCTTCCACCTTTTCTAGCAGTTCTTTTACCATAATTATTATATCACACAACTCAAATTCTGTCAACGAGGTAGATTTTCATGCCCCCAAAAATCATATACAAACAGCGCCACCGCGATCCATGCAGAAAAGGCAGACCCTACACCACCACAGCCAACGCCGAACATTTGAAATATATCGGAACCCGCGAGGGAGTGCTACCAACTGACGAAACTGCAAGCCATCTGAAATACATAGGACAGCGCCCAGGTACGCTTGAAACCGAGAATGCCGCGAATGGACTTTTCGGCTACATCAATGGCGCATTCGCTCCAAGCACAGAAATGACTGCGGCGCAGGGGTATATCCGCAATATCAGCAAGCAGCACGATATATTCCGCTGCTGCTTTTCCTTTACTCCGGATAGCGCTGCGGAAGCAGGACTGCACGCGCTTGCGGACTGGCAGCGTTTCGTTTCATCTAGCATGAATAAAATCGCTAAGTATATGGAAATAAAAATCGAAAACATCGAGTGGTACGCTGCCGTACATCTCAAGGAGGGACAGCCTCACGTTCATATCATGTACTGGGACAAGGAACAGAAAATCAGGCGAAACAAAGTTGACCCCAAAATCTGCGATAATATCCGCATTGATGTTATCAGGGACACCTACCATTCACAGTTTGTTCAGCTTCGCGAGAAAGAAAATCATCTTACATCTGCCTTGCGGGCAGAAGTAAACACCACGGCAAATAACGCTATGCTCCAGAATGATTCAGACCAAAACGCTGAAATCGTTCTGCAAATGCTGAACAGCCTGTACCATAAACTGCCCTCCAAAGGTCGCTTGGTTTACGCCTTTATGCCGCAGGAAATTAAAGAAGAACTCAACAGACTGACTCGTTTCATCATCGACAGCAGCGAGCAAGCCACGCAAACTTATTCAGAACTGCTGCACACACGGCAGATTTACAACGAAATGCTGCACAGCTCCGATACGAATTGGGGCAGATACAATCTCGCCAAATACAAGGACAGGCTATGCGAGGATATTGAGCAGCAAATGGGAAACGTGATTCTGAAAGCGCTCTCCAAAGAAAAAAAGCAGAACAAAACCATTCTCGACAACGATATGTTCAACTCTGAAAGCTATGAGCTGCCTTCCCAGCCAGATGAACCTCAGACAGAAGAAACTACGCCGCCCACAGAAAAGCGTTATTATATCCGTTGGAGCAAGGATTTCAAAGCCGCCAGAGCTGCCGCGCAAGGACAAGACATAGGAAAGGCGCTGCGCTTGTACAAATCCGAAGTCTCCAAAGGAAATGTGCTTGCGATCTACGAAATTGCAGACATATTCCGGCGAGGTCTGGCGACATCGACCGAAGAAAAGATATTTGCTCTTTTCAGCAATGCGCTTGAACGTTTTATGCAGGTGGAAACCACAGCTACGACCATGAAACCATATCTTCAATACCGTATCGGGAGAATGTTCTATGACGGCTACGGAACGAAAACAGATATGGAAACTGCCCTCAAATGGCTTGAACAAGCCGCAAACGGCAGCAACCACAACGCGCAGTATACGGTCGGCAAAATGTACCGTGACGGTACAGGCACAGCTCCGAACATGGAAAAGGCAATCCTCTACATAAGCCGCGCCGCTGAAAGTGGGAACGTCTACGCCAAGGCAGCACTAGCACGGCTTTATCTGCGGTCGGACAAACCTAGCCGGCATTACCAGGCTGAAATTGTTTTGAACCAGCTTATAAAACAAGCGACCGGCGAACAGAAAAGCTACTTTGAAAGTGTTCTGGGCGCTGCTTATTACTATTCCGACACGCTCCGCGATACAGCTAAAGCAAAAGGACTGCTTGAAAGAGCAGCGCAGAACGGCAGCGAATATGCGGCTGTTCTTCTTAGCCGAATTGCCGGGCATGAGCGGAATGCAGTTGACAGCCTGCTTTGCTCGCTTATGGCACTGCTCAACAGTGCAGAACATTACTCCAATTTGGATTTACAAAACGCTTCAAAACTGTTGTTCGGTCGCGGCGACCTCTCGAAAGAGATGATAGCCGAACTGATATACAAACGGCAGGACAAAGAAAATACATCACAACGATAATTGAAAGGAAGTTTTCACAATGCCTAAAATCAAGTTACCTACCCTCTACGCCATTAAGAAGAACGGCGGGATCCTCGACAAGTGGAGCAGAGCGAACGGCGTTTCCGTGCTGTCTTTCATTTACTCCGAGCAGGTCAATCTTCGGGACATTATCAGTGCAGAATTCAAGACGGTCAAATTCCGCGACTGCTATGTTTTCGATGTGCAGTCTTGCAAGGGCAATGACGAGGAATTTCTCACCTGTATGCAGTCCGTTCAGTTCCAGACGGACGCTCGTATAGTTGTGTATGCAGGCGAGCATTATGCAGGCGACGAGCTCCTTGACCGTCTGATAAAGTGTGGAATTACCAATATTGTAGCCAAGTATGACGATAAGGACGCCGCGGAAAATATGTCGCTCATGCTTGCAGACCTCGCGGAATGCATGAGCGATGACGGCTTATCCCGCAAGAAGTGGCGCAGATACGAAAAGGGTTACGACCCGACAGCCGAGGCTAGGTATGAGGAAGAATTGCTGAAAAAAGAAAGAGCAAAGCCAAGCTATGCCAATGCCAATCTGAAAATCGCAGTTGTCGGCGCGCAGGCTAGGATAGGTACTACCTCGACCGCAATACATATCGCAGATTACTTTGCCCATCACAGGGCAGCCGCCGCAGTAATATCTGCGGACGGCTTGGAGTTCAGCGATGAACAGCTTGCTATGATCTGTGACGCTTACGACGGCGAGGACAAGGGAGATCACTACACTGTGAATGGAATAGATTTCTACCCGAACAACTCACAGCCGGCTCTCGATTACAATGCCACGGTGTTTGATTTCGGCGTGCTGAATGAAGACAATGCCGAGTTGCTTTCCGGTTATGACAAGATTTACCTTGTCGGCGGCGTATCGTGGAACGAGTTCCCGCTAACATACCAGTGCCAGACCCTCATCGGGCAGTACAACTATACGATACTCGTCAATTTCTGCGATAATGAACGACTTAATGCTCCTGTTCAGATTGACGGAGGCAGCAGTTCAAACTACGGCAGGCTGCTGAGTGAGGTCAATATGCAAAGGGTTTGTTGTCTGCCGTTTGCAACAGATCCTTTCAAATCGGATATGTTTGATACACTATTTGATATAGATTTTCGAGAATAAAATGCTTTATGAACGCCATTTGTCATGTCCTATCATTACCACTCCTTTTTTACGTCTAACATTGTCATCATACCGCTTTCATCATGGACATAGACAATGACATTTTCATACCCATTAAAAGCATATACAAAGTAAGTATTTCCTTCATAAAAGATTTCAGTAACGGTGCCGTCAATAGCTGTCCTGTATACATTACCGTACAGTTCCTCCGAAGAAATATAGTATATGTATTTTCCATCTGTTGTCATTGTCTTAATTGGATAATCAGCAAGCTTAACTTTTTCATTTCCGTCTAAGCTGCACATATACAACTTGTTGCCATCTTGTATACAACTGTAATATATCCTATCTCCAATAATCACACAATCTGATATTCTATCAGGGATTAACTGTTCAGTTGTTCCACTGTCCGCAAGATATTTAACAAGAGTATAATCTGATGAGATATAGAATATATCTGTACCGTCAAAAATTACATTTTCTATTTGGGAATCAGTAATTATTTCGGTCAAACATGATGTTAAGCGGTTTATTTGGGTTATTCCTCTGCTGGTAATAAAATAAATATAGCTATCATTGAGAAAAAAGCCATCAATAGTATAGCTATGCATGGTGGCATAGCTGTGTCCAAGTCCTAAAAAATAATCTCGCTCATTACCAGCACTTTGATAAATTATTCTGTCGGACATATCCACAAGGTTACGTTCCTTTATTACTATTGATACACCATTGTCATAAAGGAAATAATCATAATTTCAGATTTACGAAGAAAACAGTATTAGGACTAGTGACTATTTTTTGGGGGGCGGCTTTAGCAGGCTACGCTGTCATGTATTTTGTATCAAATAGCTTTCGCGGCAAGGTGAATAATGACAACACAGAGCTATTTGTAATAAACACAGAAAATTGTCCTTCTACCATTGAAGATATATTACTTATCTGACCTATCAGACAATTTTGAAGTGTTATCAACTAATTCAACTCCATTTTCTGAATATATTAGTTATCAAAACAAAGCGACAGGACAGACATTTTCATTTACTCAATGGGTAAAAGCAGTATTTGGCTCTTCACATTATAATACTGAAGGGCAAGATTTTGAGGAAATTAATATAAATGGGCATTATGGCGTGTGCTTGTATTTCGATTTACAGAGTAATATATACGCTGGCGTTGTATGGGATAGTGAAGATTACATACTAGAATTGTCGGGGGATTTAACCAAAAAAGAGTTAATTGATTTGGCTAAAACTGCCAAATTTTTTAAAGATTAAAAAAGTGGCATAGTAAATTGCTTTCTAAAAAAGATTTATATTATAGAGAGGGCTAAAAACCTATAAATTTATCGAAAGGAGGCAAAAACAATGATTTACAGCAAAGAAAAGACGGTTTAAAAAACGTTAACTTTACCGTTTTTATCAATATTATTAGGAGGAACAATATGAATAAAACAAAGTGTAGTCTTACAATGCTGCTTATAGCTTTTTCGTTATCTTTGTGTGCTTGCCAGGCTGGCGACAGCGAGTCAGTTAGTTCGACACATAACAATTCATCCAGTTCTGATATGGAAGCAATAGTCCACGATACAGAAATTACCACAAAATCCAATGCCGACACAACAACAGCTACTGTAAAAGGCTCTGAAAGTAATGTTATAAAGCCGAATAACGCTGCGTCTGATGATGAAGTAGATTTTCTGGAAAACGCTGAGCAGTTGGTTAATTCTGTTGAGCAAATCGAAGAATTAAAGCGGTTGCTTTTGGAAATCGAAGGCGTTACAGACGTACAAATCTATAACAGCGATGACGATTCACAAAACACAGAGCTTCAGATTACTGAGGGCAAGGCTGAAAAAGGAATGGTAGTAAAAGTATTCTATGACAATGGCGGATCTTGGGCAAAGTACACGAAACAATAGGTATGTTACAAGTCATTATAAAACATAAACTAGGAGGATTTATCATGAAAAAGGCATTCAAAACAATTATTACTGCGTTAGCATCAGCACTTTCAATTTGTTGTTTGTCATTGCAATCTTTTGCATATGATTATTCTGAAACAGGTATAGAACAAGGGAAAATAGAGGAAAAACTATATTCTGAAAATATCAGCAAAGATTTTGATGATGAAAAATTTAGCGGATATGTTTCGTCATTAGTTGAATTGATTGATGAAACGGAAAACATTAGTGGTTTAATCGAAAGCATAGAAGCTTTAGGTGATGATATGGAAATCAGTGATGTGCAAGTTTACGATTCTGTTTCGAATTTGGCAAATGGATATCGTGTTTAAGATAGCTACGCATCAGAAGGCATGGTTGTAAAAGTTTTTTATGATAACGGTAAGTCGTGGATAGAACATAAAAAAATGACAAAATCTAGCGATTTGGATTCAAGTAAAGAATCAAAGTCCGAGCGTAATCTTCATGGTTTTATATTACCTTTAAGCGATATGAACTTTCACACTCACATTAACTGTCTATTTTATTGCTCACCATATAGCGGCTGTATCAAGTGTCAGTTAGACGGTAGTGGTACATGGCGCAATAATCAGCATAACGGCATAGATGTCAGTTGGAGCGGGATAAATGGAACGAATATACTTGCCGTCAGAGCAGGAACGGTTACAAAGGGATATTCTGCCACAGGCTGGGGATATTGGGTTAAAATAGCACACAACAATGGATTAAGCACATTGTACGCACATATGCAAAATGAATCATCCGTTTCGGGTACTGTTACGCAAGGGGCGATTATAGGCAAAGTTGGTACAACAGGAGCTTCATCCGGACCACATCTCCACTTTGAGGTATATAACTCTAGTAACGTTCGTATTGATCCTATGCCGTATTTACATGGCGTTAATCCTGCGGCTACCAAAAGTTTATAATCGTTGATGGACCTCTGACAATTAGTGCCTCTGCAAGCACCTCGTCCACTTCGTATGGAACTCTGACAAATGGCACATCTGTTTCAATTACTAATATTCAAGTCGAAGGGAGCTATATCTTCGGAAAGATTTCTTCAGGAACACATAGCGGACGATGGATTGCAATCGGAACTATTGCTGGAGAAGTTTACGCGACTGATTTAAGCAGCACCTGGATGGTGATTGATGGACCTTTGACAATTCGTGGTTCCGCTTCTACTTCTTCTACAAGTTACGGCACAATTGCTAATGGCACTACATTTACTATAAGTGATACCGCTTTAAGCGGAAACTACATATTCGGGAAAATATCTTCTGGAACACATAACGGACGCTGGGTTGCTTTAGGAAACGGTTCTTCAAGATATTGTATGACTCCTAATTACTAATCATTGTATTAGTCAAAGGTGCCGGAGAACATCAAGGATATTAAGAAGTAACTTGTTGTATTTCCCTTGAATGGCAGATTGCGTAAAAGTGATCTGCCATTCAAATTTTAGGGTAAATTCCATTCTTAATTTGTTTAGTTTCCTTAATATGAATGAAACTTGTTATGTCAGAATAGCTAAAGGGAGCGTTTCTCATTGCGAAGCAAGCAGGGAGATTCGGAATATGAGCAATTCATACATTTATATAAAATTGGGGATATTCTAATTATTCAGAACCCCCCTTGATTATAAAACACATTAAATTATTGCATTGATTTCTGTGTCAAAGAAATAATGATTAATAGAAAAATATATCTCGATGATAAAAAAGGTATTCCATATTGACATGACTTGTGCTTTTACTATAAATGTGATATACTTGTTATTATAAAAATATAATTGAGGTCATATTATGATTACTGCCGCTTTAGCCATACTTCAAACTGATGAGCAACGGACCATTATTTCTGATTTCTACCAGAAGTACAAGAACAGATTTTATGCTATTGCCTATGAGCATTTACATAATCCTCAGGATTCCGAGGAGGCAATACAGGAAGCTTTTCTTAGGATCGCAGTTGATCCGGATAAGTTTTTTTCGCTTTCAAGTGATGGTCGCATATATTTCGTAAGCGCCATTATAAGGAATGTGTCAGTTGATATGTATAACAGGAAAAACAGGTATCAACTGGAAGAGCTCTCTGAAGATCTGATTTATCAATCAGATTCTGATTTCCTGGAAAACTCTCTTTTAGAAAAAATTTCACACAAGGAACTGCTTGATTTCATAAATGATCTGCCAGGGCTTCAGCGCAATGTTCTGATCCTTACCTGTTTATCGGAGTTTTCCATATCAGAAACCGCAGAAGCACTCGGGGTGTCTAAAACTGTAGTTAACCAGCGGCTGTATCTTGCCAGAAAATCCATCAGGTCTTTTATTGAAA
>OGUO01001100.1_pt1 | contig 18663 bp, 18 predicted proteins | sample 1553641 | NCBI WGS metagenome assembly OGUO01 (sample SAMEA2579980, study PRJEB22360) | human gut metagenome | biome: human gut; feature: human-associated habitat; material: faeces | place: Denmark | collected 2008/2010 | reverse complement strand
TAAAGCTTCTTTTACAGCATCGTTTACAACTGCTGTTTCAGCCTCAACGATAACACCGATTCTACCGCCACCGTGTACGTAAGATACAACACATCCGTTTGTAGCAACAACTTTCTCAAATCTACGGATTTTAAGGTTCTCACCGATCACTGCGACTTTCTCTACTAAAGCATCTTTTACAGTCTTAGATGGATCCTCATTCCATTTTTCTTCCATGAATGCATCCATATCAGCTGCATCAACAGCCTGCTCTGCAACAGCTTTTACGAACTGCTGGAATGTCTCGTTTTTAGCAACAAAGTCTGTCTCAGAGTTAACTTCGACAACAGCTGCTGTCTTGTCATCTTTTACAACTACTGTACAAAGACCTTCTGCAGCAATTCTGCTTGCTTTCTTCTCAGCTTTTGCCTGTCCATTTTTTCTTAAGTACTCAACAGCCTCGTCCATATTTCCGTCTGTCTCGCCTAAAGCTTTTTTACAATCCATCATTCCTGCGCCTGTTAATTCACGCAGTTCTTTTACCATAGCTGCTGTAATAGCCATTTTCGTATCCTCCAATATGAATAAATGTTTTTAAAAAATATGCTGTCTGGTTAACCAGACAGCATATTGTAGGTCCTTCTTATGCTTCTGCTTCTTCCTCAACAGCAACTTCTTCAGCTACTTCTTCTAAAGCTTCTGCACCCTGATTTGCTTCAATAACAGCGTCTGCCATTTTAGAAACAATCAGTTTTACGGCTCTAATTGCATCATCGTTACCTGGAATTACATAATCCAGTTCTTCTGGGTCACAGTTTGTATCTGCGATACCGATAAGCGGAATACCCAGTGTATGAGCTTCCTGAACACAGATTCTCTCTTTTTTCGGATCTACGATAAAGATTGCATCCGGGATTCTCTTCATGTCTTTGATTCCGCCCAGGTTTTTCTGCAGTTTATCCAGCTCTTTTTTCAGTGCGATAACTTCTTTCTTCGGCAGAACATCAAATGTTCCGTCTTCCTGCATAGCTTCAATCTCTTTCAGTCTAGCGATTCTGCTCTGAATAGTTTTGAAGTTAGTCAGCATACCACCTAACCATCTTTCGTTTACATAGTACATTCCACAACGCTCTGCTTCAACTTTGATAGCATCCTGAGCCTGTTTCTTTGTACCAACGAACAGGATTGTGCCGCCTTCTGCAGCGATGTCAGATACAGCTTTATAAGCATCATCTACCATTCCAACGGATTTCTGCAGGTCGATAATGTAGATTCCGTTTCTTTCTGTGTAGATGTACTCTGCCATTTTAGGGTTCCATCTTCTTGTCTGGTGTCCGAAATGTACACCTGCCTCAAGTAACTGCTTCATAGAAATTACGCTCATTTTAGTACCTCCTGTGGTTTTTAATATTCTTCCATGTGCTTCAGCTTTCCGTCACCCCGAGCAAGGGACCATAGGAAATCCACACATGTGTTTTTTCACACGAAACTAAGGATAACATAACCAACCATAATTTGCAAGCATTTTTTATTATCGTGGCAGATTATTTTTCTTCACGAATATAATTATGATCCGGGTATCAAAACATGCTAATCATAATTATCATTTCTTATATAATGATGCTGTCAGCTCTTCATAAGTCATACCCGAATTAACCTCAACCTCGCCGACCCTTATCTTGTCATCATACCCTGTTTTTATGAGATATCTGTCAAAATCTGCTGCATCCTCTATAATTCCATTCTGCTTAAGCATATCACATACTGTTCTTGAACTCATGCCCTTGGTAATGTTTATTGTGCAGGTAACTTCATTGTTCATTACCCCGGCAGCAGAACCGGCATTATTATTCTCTGTTGTTAATTCAGTTGTTGTTTCTGTTGTTTCTGTTATTGCCTGCGTTGTCATCCCGGTAACTGCCTCTGATTCTTTTCCGGGTGAAGCTTCTCCATCACTCGTCGATTCTGAAACCGTCTCTGAAGGACTCTGACTCCCCATCTCCGTTTCAGTTTCACTGTCATGCTGCAAATCATCCGTGACATCATCGCCGGAAGTTTCCTGCCCTGTGGATGATTCATCAGAGGATGCTTCTTCCGTCCCACTCTGCTGCCCGGAATGTGAGGCTGAAAAGCTCATGCCAAGCTCAATTGCCCTGTCAATAACCTCACTATCAGACATCCTTCTTTCAGAAGCATGTGTTGCTGTCAGAATTATTGTGGTAACTAATATACCTATTCCCACACCACGTAAAAAATATTTAAGTCTCATTTTATTTCGTACCTTTAAACAAATCTATAACCAGCCTGACCTCACCTACACCTATTCCCAGTGTCTTAGCTATTTCAATAACAGACTTACCCTGTTTGTATAATTTTAGGACATTATCTCTCTTGTTGTCACCCGTTTCAACACCACCAGCCTGCACATTCTCATCCGTGCTTACAGCCACTGCTTTGTTCGCATCAACCGCCGCGGATATCTCAGCATTGTACAGCAGTGCCGCCTCTTCCATATGGTTTTTATCAGGATCTGTATTATCCTTCGGAGCATGATGACTCTCTCTGTCAATGGAAGCTTTTTGCTTATCAGCCGCCTTCTGCATATCACGTATATTGTTATGAACCTCTTTGCTTTTTTCATTAAGCATATCATACAAGAACATTACTTCATTATGGCTTTTATTGATTTCCCCAAGAACCGTATCGGAATACTCGGCAAGCTCTTTTATTTTCTGATTGGACAGCCTTTCGAGTTCATCGCGTGTTCTATCCTCAACTGTCTGGGTTATCCGTACTGTCTGTTCATTAAAAACCGATGTAATCTGTCTTCTTATATCTTCTTTCTGGTTATCCGATAATTTCGTGCCCGTACTCTGTGTTTTCTCCGGACCATCTAATTTAACAGAGAACATAAAGCTTACGGCAATACAGATTATTCCTATAAGCAGCAATACAATTTCCAGCATTGTCATCTCATTCACCTGACTGTCAGATTCGGATGTCAAAGGTTGTATGTTTCTCCGGTTCTGCCTTTTCATCCTCCTCTAAGTTTTCTTTCATCTTCTTTTTGATATTGGAATAATATTTATTCTTCCCTTTATCCTTCGCATCGAATTTCTCATTATTCCATTCAGAATCACGCTTTTTAACAACAGTGTCTGAATTTTTCTCGACCTGCTTATTAAACTGGGTCTGAAAAGCAGCCTGCTCCATAACAGGTTTCTGATCTTCATTCTGTCTAACCTGGGCAAAGTCTGTTGTACGATTTACAATTCCCGTCATCTCTACCGGTCTCATATAAATCCTCTTTTCTTTATAATGGAAGCATTACTACATCTGCTCCCTGCTTAGCATACTGGCAGTATACCGCTTTATCCTTTATGCGGTACTCCGTATCACCGAATGACAGCTTGGTTCCCGGATAAATACAATCCGTAATCTTAACCCTTGCCTCAACATTCTCAGACAAGGCCTGTTTACCCGCATTGTACTCCTCTGTCATTTTTTTGAAGGACTGCTCAAGCATAATAAGATTCTTCATTGAAGTCTGGAGCATTTCCTGCTTCTGGGAATCTAACTTTCCCTCCAGCTCCATCTTTTTTCTGAGCGCCGCCACAACCTGTCTGAGCTTGGTTCTGTCAGAATTAGCTTTTGTAATCTCAGCAGCAAGCTCCTTTACCCTCTTACGCAAAGCCGGGTCAACACCTACATAGACATTCGTCACTGTACCCATGTTATTTCCAATCTGCTTCGCTGTTACGGTGGAACCTGCTCTTGCCGTACCGCCTACGAGCAGACCATTCTTTCCGCTAACATTTATCTTATCACCTGCTGAAGTACTACAGTGTAATAATGAATCCGTTTCAATACTTCCACCACACGAAACAGTAGCATTTTCAACGAACTTCGTAGTAATGTCACCTCCGGCATGTACAACGGCCTTGTTCATACCCTGAATTCCGCGATTAACCATGACATTGCCACCCGCATCGACATTCGCGCCTTCCACAACTCCCATGATTGTTATATCACCTGATGCCTTGAGTGTGAATCCAGCCCGCACATTACCATGGACAATTATATTTCCTTCATAGGAAATATCTCCGGTTGTGTTATCGACATCAACAGGAACGTCATATATATCTGAAATGAATATCTTGTCGCCCTCTAATGTGACATGTCCGTTAACCTTAGAAATAAGACTTAATCCATCTTCCGATATATATGCATTTCTGCTAAACTTAAAATTCTTCTTGGTCACTCTCTCCGGTGGCAGCTCAGCTCCCATAATATTTTTACCCGGAGTGCCCTTCACAACAGGAATGATTCTTGCAACCACCTGTTCCGCCGATACCTTGGTTATAAGATCAAGCTCATGATAATCTACCGTACCATCACTATTTATCTTGGGCTTGGCAACCTGCTTCGTATTAAAAAGATACTCTATACTGGCATCTTTTCCCTGTATCGGTTCGGTACCCCTCGCGAATACAAATGGAGTATTATATATCTTATTCTCCACAATCTCTTTTATAATCGCATCATCGACACCATAAGTAATACCCTTAGCCATAAGGTCGCCTTTCATCTCACTTACAGTCATTAGTGATCCGTTTCCAACAGGTGGATATAATATTGCTTCTGCACTCATCTTATTTTTATCAATGTTATAAACACAAAAAGCGGCGCTTGAATTCATCGCCGTATCACTAATCTTGAAACAAGATGCTGTATTTATATTTTTCAAAGCTGCCCGGATATCATCCTTATTAAAGTCTTCAAATCTTCTGCTGTTGAGATATTCTATTATCTCTTCGGCATTTGTCCTTTTTCCGCCCTCTTGCGGTTCTACAATACTGACATAAGTCCCATCCTGCTTCACCGAAATCATGAAATACCCATTTTTCACCATATAATTGTCCTCATATTATATCTGATCGGATAACAGCCCCATGTATCCACCCAGATGTTTTTTCATCTTCTGAATCGCTTTAGTATGTAACTGCGATACTCTTGATTCAGATACCTCAAGTACCCTGCTTATTTCTTTCAATGACAAATCTTCATAATAATAAAATAAAACAACGCTTTTTTCTTTCTCTGTCAAGGTATCTAATGCTTTCTCCAGCATCCGGGCAAGCTCCGCCTTCTCCACAACTCTTTCCGGTTGTTCAAACTGGGAATTGTGCGATGCATCCATTTTTATCTCACTGCCCTGTTCAATAAAATCCTCCAGTGAAACAATATTAGAAACCTTCGCTTGTCCATTCCATGTATCAAGCTCCTCCGTGGAAATATCCAGCTCTCTGGCAATTTCCTCATCTGTGGCGGCTCGTCCATACTCGGTTTCCAGCTTAGACATTGCGGACTCTATCTTCTTCTGTTTCTGTCTTACACTCCTTGGAATCCAATCCATCTTTCTTATCTGATCAAGAATTGCACCTCGGATTCTGAGACTGGCATACGTTTCAAACTTGACATTCTTATTAAAATCATATTTGTCAATTGCATCAATCAATCCAAAAATACCATAACTTACAAGATCCTCGTACTCAACATTGTAACCAAGATACATACTTAATCTTCCGGCTACCAGCTTAACGAGGGGAGCATATTCTATTATAATTTTCTCGCGCAGCTCAGGATTTTTATTCTTTGCATATAAATCCCAAAGCTTTTCCTTGCTGTTTTCGTCCATTTTGCCACCCTCTTTTATGAAACTTTTAAACAATATTTAATTAGTTTTCCTCTTCTGTTTCATTGCTCTCCAATGTATCTTCAGTTTCTTCTGTCTTTTCCTTTTTATCCGTATCAGGATTAAGAAAGCGATTAAGAATTGCCCGGACTATGATCCCTATAATAAAAAAGACAAATGCAGAAGCAAAAATAATAATCAATGCCTTGGTAAGCTCATATTTATAGATAAAAGTAACAATCCAGGCGACAAGAGCAGCCACTAGCGTAATAAGCGCCGGAAGATTTCTAAAAATCATATTCTTTTTTGTTCCTTTCCAACTGCCTTAATAAGTAATGAACCATCTTCAGAATAAAATTCTATTGTACGTCCATAATTGAGCCCTGTGTCCTCGGCGATTATGCGTATACCCAGTTTTTTAAAATTAACTTTGGCGGATTCAGCGTTCTTTTCTCCTACCTTCATCGTTATGCCGCCTGCTCCCGCCGAAGTTGCAAACATCTGTGCCCCACCCGCAATCTTAGCAACCATCCTGCTTCTGGATGCACCCATCTTCTCCATCCTTGAAACTGTCTCCGCTATACCTGTATCACCAAACTTGGCTATATTCTGGTTATTACGGATCTGTGTACTGTCCGGAAGCATATAGTGCACCATTCCAATAATTTTTGTTACAGGATCATATATACATGCGCCAATGCATGAGCCCAATCCCAATGTTGTCAAATTATCAGGGTAACGGCAGACATTCAAGTCTGCCATTCCCACTTTAATCATATTTCCCATATACTTTTCCTATTATGTAGAATTTACATGCCTAATGACGATAATATTGCATCATATGATTCAAGCTCCGGTACCATAAGAAAGTATCCGTTCACAAAATCCAACTCACCAAACTGCGTCTCTATCAGAAGCACCTTATCTCCAAGCTTACCAAATTCAATTGCCGGTACACTAAGCAGTGCACCTGCCATATCAATTGAAATATATGGTACAGATGAGGAAATCTTAAGACTTGTCAGATTGGACATAGCCGAAAGATATGCTCCAATGATAATATTACCTATTTCTCCCAGTGCTGAAAGCTCCATATCCGAAAATCCGTCGCCACTGCTCTGTATCATGCCGCCCATCAATGAATCCACAAGATTATGTGCGGACTTCTCCTTAACAAGGAACATCATCATACCTTTTATGTCCCCATCAAGCTGTACCAGTATTCCCGCAAGCACTTCCTCCGGTGAACCGAAAATATCGGGAAGATTGGTAAAAGGCACAAGATCAACTCTCGGCACATTCATATCAATCTTCATATTCATCATCTTAGCCAATGCAGTGGTAGCGTTACCGGCTCCTATATTGCCTATTTCCTTTAAGACGTCAAATTGTAAGTCATTAAGATTATCAAGTGTGTTCTCTGCCATGACATCTCCTTTCAGACAAGCTGTTAATCTTCCTTAGATGTATCCTTATCTGTAATCGCAAGCTGGATATTAAGAAGTGATATAAGCTCTCCCTTATTCTTTCCGATTGCGCTGATGTATCCTGCCATATCCTTATTCGCATCTACAGTGGTCTTTTCTATTGAATCCTCATCCAGTGTGACAACCTCATTAACCTGATCTACGATAAGTCCAACTGTTGCCTGCTGTTCAAGCTTGATAATGATAATTCTTGTCTTGTCTGTTATCTCATCAGCCGGCAGTCCAAACTTAAGTCTGAGGCTCATTACCGGAACAATCTCTCCGCGCAGATTGATGACACCCTTAAAATAAGACTGAGCCTTAGGCACTCTCGTTATCCTCTGCATTCTTACAATATTATCAATATAGTTGATATTAACACCATACTGTTCACTGCCAAGCTTAATTACAATGTACTGTTTTGCTGCCGTTGACTGTGTTGTTGTTAAAGCATCCATAGTATATTCTCCTCCACCTGTTATACAAGAGTATTTGCATCAATGATAAGAGCAATATCACCATCACCAAGGATTGTAGCACCGCTTATCATCTTATTAACATTGATATAGCTTCCAAGCGACTTGATAACTATCTCCATCTGACCGATAAGACTGTCTACAACAATACCTGCTCTCTTATCACCCTTACGCACAATAACAACTGTCATGTTCTCGCTGTCTTCATTGCTTGATTCAACATCAAGCAGCTTTCCAAGACGAATGATAGGAATAACCTTATCTCTGAGGTGAATAACTTCCTTTGAATTAACATACTTGATATCACTCTTTGTAATATCCTCAAGTGTTTCTATTGAACCTAAGGAGATTGCATACTGCTCATCACCAAGTTTAACCATAAGAGCCTGAATAATAGCAAGTGTAAGTGGAAGTCTGACAATAAATGTACTTCCCTCTCCAAGCTTTGTCTTGACCTCTACATCTCCTCCGAGAGCTTCAATCTTAGACTTAACAACATCAAGACCAACTCCTCTTCCTGAGACATCTGTAATTTTCTCAGATGTTGAGAAACTTGGGCGGAAAAGTAAATCGATAATATCTTTATCGGTCATTACTTCTGCCTGTTCAGGGGTAATTGTTCCCTTTTCAATAGCCTTTTTACGGACATTCTCTACATCTATACCATTACCATCATCGCCTACTTCAATTACAACATTGTTTCCATCCTGATATGCATTGAGGAATATAGTACCTACCTCAGGCTTTCCTCTCTGTGCACGGACATCAGCATGCTCAAGACCATGATCTGCAGAGTTACGAAGAAGGTGCATGAGCGGGTCACCAATCTCATCGATAACAGTACGGTCAAGTTCTGTCTCCTCACCTGTCATGTAAAGTTCCATCTTCTTGTCAAGCTTCTTGCTTAAGTCTCTTATCATTCTTGGGAATCTGTTTACAACTGTCTCAATAGGAACCATTCGTACATTCATAACAGACTCATGAAGTGATGTAGTAACTCTCTCAAGGTATTCAATCTGCTCATTAAAATTCTGTCTTCCGGAAACAGTATTCTCACTTGTAGAATTATTGATGGATACAAGACCATTCTTTGCAATAATAAGCTCACTCACAAGATTCATAAGTGTGTCAAGCTTGTCTATATCTACACGCACTGAACGATTGGCAACTGCCTTTCCTGACTTAGCAGGTGCTGCAGCGGACTTCTTTTCGTCTGCTTTTGCAGGAGCCTGTGCTTCTTTTGCAGTGCTAACTTCGTTCTGTGCAGCAGCTGCTGACGTCTGTACCGGAGCCTCAGTACTAACCTCCTCAAGCTCTCCGCCTACAACGTCCTTAACCTCGGATACATTCTTAATGACATTAAGTACCTTATCGTAGCTCTCATTTGACACAACGAATACACTGAAATCCAAATCAAACTTCTCATCCTCGATATCCTGTGTCGAAGGCTCAGACTTAATAACCTCACCAACCTCTTCTATTCCCTTAAATACCAGGAATGCTCTGGCAGCCTTAAGTATACAATTAGGATCAAGATATACCGTAAATCCATAAGCATTCATGCCCTTCTTTTTTGCTTCATTGATAGCATGCTGCTCAAAATCTGCAAGCTGGACGTCCTTATACTTTGCATTCCCTGATGCACTTCCGGCTGCCGGTGCTGCCTGTTCAGGCTGTGCCGTTGGAGCCGGCTGAGCTTCGGTTGTCATATTGCCCTCTGTTGCAAGGAACTCATTAAGAAGCTTGATAATCGCTTCATTGTCCTCTGTACCCTCATCAGAAGTCTCCTGAATATTGTTGAGATAGCTCTCAAGTGCATCAAGACACTGGAAAAGAGTATCGATGAGACTTGCTGTTACCTTCATCTTATCGTTGCGGATCTCAGAGAAAACATTCTCCATATTATGTGTGAGATTCTGCATTCTCTTGTATCCCATGGTTCCTGCCATTCCCTTAAGAGAATGTGCTGCACGGAATATCTCGTTAATTGTTGCCTTATCCTCAGGCTCCTTCTCTAACACAAGAAGAAGGTCATTAAGGTTCTGCAAATGTTCTTTTGTTTCATCAATAAAAATCTCTAAATACTGGCTTACGTCCATTTATCGCACCCCCGTGTTTCTTGTTATCGCATCTGCGATTTCTTCTAGTGGCTTTACTTCATTTACCAAGCCTGCCTCGGCAACAGCCCTCGGCATACCGTAAACAATACTTGTCGCTTCATTCTGACTTATCACATATACCTTCTTATGCTGCTTCAATGCCTTAATGCCATTGGTTCCATCTGCACCCATACCCGTAAGAACAACACATATAATCTCATCATAAGGTGAACTTACAAGTGATTCATACATAACATTCGCACAAGGTCTTAACGCATCTACAGGAGGTTCATCAGATAATACAACCTTCGTATCCGTTCCTGACCTGACAAGCCTGATGTGCCTTCCGCCCGGAGCTATATATACTGTTCCCTTGGAGATAATGTCGCCGTCCTCAGCCTCCTTGACAGTAACCTTACTAATCTCGTTAAGTCTCATTGCCAAGGATTTGGTAAAGCCTGCAGGCATGTGCTGTACAATCACAACACCGGCATCTAATTCCTTCGGAAGATATGGAACAACCTGCTGAAGTGATTTAGGACCACCTGTTGAACATGCCAGGGCAACAACTCTGTTAGCATGATCCTTTTTATAAGAAGCAGTGCTTCCCATCTTTACAGTCATAAGCGGCTGCACAGGTCTTGCTGCCGGGGCAGGTGTGCTTCTCTCATTCTTGGATGAGCCAAAGGTTCTGATTGAAGTAGCCCTGGTATTAATGCTCTGTGTAACAGGCATGGTTCCTATTACAGAAGCCTTTGTGCTGCCTGCTGTAGCAATATCAAGCATATCAAGTATACGTTGTTTAAAATCCTCGCCCTTAGCTTCAATAAAATTCTCAGGCTTGGTGACGAAATCAAATGCGCCTAACTCAAGTGCCTTGATGGTCTCCTTTGCGCCTTCCTTGGCTACCGTACTTACGACAATCACCGTCTCCTGGATGTGATTCTTTTGCAGCATCTCCAAAAGCTCAAGACCATTCATCTTAGGCATGTTAATGTCAAGAATAATAGCGTCATACATCTTAGGATGGCTTACTATCCTGTCGAACCCTTCAAGACCGTCCCTGGCAAAATCCGCAACCTCATATTGTTTATTTGTTTTAATTATATCAGAAATAACCCTTCTCATAAGTGCAGAGTCATCAATAATCAAAATTTTCTTTGCCATTTATGTCACATTCTCCTTTCAAGCTGCATTCTTTTCCTCTCTTCTTCAAAAATAAAACGTATGAGAGCTTCCCTGTCATCATTCTTAATATTGACAAAGCTTGCTCTGTTATGGAAAATATCTTTTCTGTCATGTGGATGTACAGAATCAATGATCTGTGCTGTAACCTTAAGAGACTGCTTTGCCGCACCAAGCATATAGTCAAATTCTATGTATACTCTGTCTCCTTTCTTGAAGCCGCACCCTACGAATTTCATTCCGCCACCGCTTATATCAATTGTCTGTCCATCCATAATATTTCTATTTATTATTTCTTCAGGAATTTCTCCCGTCCTGTCAAAGACAACTGTCAGTGCTTCATCAAGGGGCATATATTTAACCGGCATAATCATATCATACCTGAAGAATTGCCTTCTCTGGACTTTTCTAAGTGAAGTCTCAAGCTCAAGAACAAGCACAAACAGATTATCTGCCTTATATCTTTTGACAACCTTCACCTTGCTATGATACATTTTTGCCTTACAATAAAAATATGCATTATAATGCGTCCCAATGGATAAAACAACCATTCTTCCTTCACTGTATGGCATAGCCACGGAAACCCTTCCGGTATCCTCATCAATATCATATATCTGACTCAGGTACGATATTGTATTCTTCTCCTTGTTGGCTGTTATTTCATTAAGCTCCAATTTGCCACCGGGTATCAAAATATTTTCCATACGTATGTTCCCCTTTAACTCCTCTTATTATGTTTCAATATGCTGCTAAAGAAATTACCAATACCTTTTTTCTCTTTAGTATCATGAGCAGGTTCAACTACTCCAATAAGCTTGTTCATGACCTGTTCGTATGATTTCGCCGCAGCAGCCGCAGGGTAAGCCTTCACAACAGGTGACTGTTTCATAATGGCCTTGACAACAAATTCATCTGTTGGAATACTTCCGAGATATTCTATCTTAAATTTCAGGAATCGCTCAACCACAGTAGAAAGCTTTTCATACATATTCGGTCCGTCATTTGCAGACAATGTCCTGTTTCCAATAAGCATTATTCTGGTATTGTCCTTGTCAAAACCATCAAACATGCTCAGTGCTTTTAAAAGCGCGTATGAATCCGTTATTGAAGTAGGCTCCGGTGTCGCTACAAGAATAACCTCAGGACTTGCCGCAACGAATTCGAGTACGCTGCTGGAAATCCCGGCGCCTGTGTCAACAATTATCACATCTGCAAGGCTGTCCAGTTCCGAAAGCTTTCCAACCAGCCTTCTTACCTCCTCCTTGTCAAGATCACCAAGCTTTGCAATTCCCGAACCTCCCGACACAAACATGACCCCTTCAGGACCTTCACATATAATCTCATTTATCTCTTTTCCCTTGAGCATTAAATCCGCAAGAGTGTACTGAGGTATTGCTCCAAACATAACTTCTATATTGGCAAGTCCGAAATCAGCATCAAATATAATTACTCTCTTGCCCATCTTTCTAAATAAAAGAGCCAGATTAATCGAACAGCTCGACTTGCCAACACCACCTTTGCCACTCGTAACCGTAATAATCCGTGCATGATGTTGCGCTTCGGTATTATCCGGCTGACCGGTTTTACTCTGCTGCTGTACAATCTGTCTCAATCTTTCAGCCTGATCCATAGGTACTCTCCTCCAATGATTTATTCATATTCAGGCCAATGTCAATTCTCACTGTCCTTTACCTCTCCGATTATAAGACGTTTTGCCAGATCCTGCACATCGACAACCGAAATATCTTCAGGAACAGCCTGTCCACTTGTTATATACGAAAGGGGCTCTCCCGTATGTATTCTTATATTGAGTATATTTCCGTATGCATTAGTCTCATCAAGCTTTGTAAACAGTAACCTAAAATCTTTAATATCCTTATATGCATCTGTTATATTTAAAAGATCCCTATACTTGGTGGTAGCACTCATTACAAGATACTTTTCGATATTTATATCGAGTTCCGCCTTCTCAGTGACTTCAAGCAGCTGTTCAAGCTCTCCTACCTGTTCCGTGTTCCTGTGTGAACGTCCTGCCGTATCTATCAGGATTAAATCATAATCACTGTACTTGTTTAATGCCTCAACAAGCTCTTCCGGTGTAAAGATTACCGAAACAGGAACATCAAGTATTCCCGCATAAGTATTAAGCTGCTCCACCGCCGCAATCCTATATGTATCGGCAGTTATCAGAGCCACCTTCAATCCCTTATTAAGCTTGAATTCAGAGGCAAGCTTGGCAATGGTTGTTGTCTTTCCTACACCTGTCGGTCCAAGGAAGAAAACAGCAGTCCTGCCATTATCTGTATTGACAGCCTCAGGTTCACCAAGTTTTAGTATTATCTTCTGATATATTGCTGAAATTATATTGTCAATATTGGACTCTTTTTTCAGTGATGTATCAATGTCTTCTATAATCATATTGGCAACCTTTTCATCGACCTCGGACTCAATAAGCTTATTATATATCATCCTAAGGTACTTGATATTGCCATTTTCTTTATTTTCCGCGGCTGTACCGCTTTCCTTGGTATCTTCAGCAGTCTTTTCGGCTCTTATCCTGTCATCCTCATTTTTCTTTATCTGGTCGGCCAGGAGATTCTGCAGGGTATCAAGCTTCTTTTCTATTGATGCCTCTGTGAACGGACCGGATACCGAATAATCACGTCTCTCGTTAGTACCCATGATAAATGACCTTGCTTCCTGTACAGGTGCCTGAGGTGCTGCAGTCTGGCTTTCTTTCTCATCGAGTGCTGCCGTTATCTCAACAAAATCCTTTTTAAACAGTCGTGCAATCCCTCTTTGCTTAACGGTCTTAACATTCAGAACCACCGCACCTGAGCCAAGTTCTTCCCTTGCCTTAAGCACAGCATCTGTCTCAGTTGCTGCAGTATATTTCTTTACTATCATTTATGCTGTCACCATCCCCACTGATTGTAATTCAACATTTGACTCTATTTCATTGTAAGATACAACCGTCAAATCTTTCACATAATCGTTAATCATTTTCTTGAAATATATTCTGACAATTGGTGATGTGATAATTATAGGCATTTTACCCATATTCTCAAGCTTTTCAACCTCCTGCTTTACAGAATCCACAATCTTCCGGATTCTGTCAGGTGCCAATGTAAGATATGCTCCCTGCTCCGTCTGCTTGACTGCACCCATTATCTCCTGCTCAACAGCAGGGTCAAGTGTAACCACACTTGAGGTGTCGTTACCTGAGAAATACTTGTTAGAAATAGCCCTCTTAAGGCTCTGTCTCGCATACTCAGTAAGTATATCCGGATCATGTGTTGTCGCAGCATGGTCTGCTAAGGTTTCAAATATAGTCAACAGATCTCTAATGGAAATGCCCTCCTCAAGAAGGTTCTGAAGCACCTTCTGAATATCTCCGACACCCATAAGCTTCGGTACAAGTTCTTCGACAAGAGTCGGGTTGTTCTCCTTAAGATTGTTGATAAGATTCTGTGTATCCTGTCTTGTGAGAAGCTCAGCAATATGTGAACGTACAACCTCTGTGAGGTGGGTTGCAATGATTGAAGGCGGGTCAACTACCGTGTAGCCCAGTGACTCGGCGCGTTCTCTCTGTCCTTCAGTAATCCAGATAGCCGGCAGATGGAATGAAGGCTCAAATGTCGGAATACCGGTAATCTCCTCCTCAACATATCCAGGATTCATAGCCATATAATGATCGAAGAGAATCTCTCCCTCACTAACCTGTATGCCCTTAATCTTTATTATGTACTGGTTCGGGTTGAGCTGTATGTTATCTCTCAATCGGATAATCGGCACCACCGTACCAAGTTCAATTGCAATCTGTCTTCTTATCATTACAACTCGGTCAAGAAGATCTCCGCCCTGATTGGCATCGGCAAGAGGAATAATTCCATAACCGAATTCCAGTTCAATCGGGTCAACCTGCAGTAGCGAAGTGACATTCTCCGGTTTTCGGATTTCATTTGCCTCCTCATCAGCCGAATCTGCCTCCTGCTCAATCGCACCTATATCCTGCTTCTTCTTCTGTATATTGCCCCACACAATGAGCAAAGCACCGAACGGAACAAAAATATACCAAGGCAGCGGTGTGACAACACCAAGGAATATCATTGCTCCACCAACCATGAAGAATGCCTTAGGCATTGAGAAAAGTTCTTCGACAAGCTCCTGCGTGAGATCCTTGTCCTTAGTAGCCTTGGTGATAATAATACCTGTTGACAATGATATAAGAAGTGACGGAATCTGACTTACAAGTCCATCACCGATTGTCAGAATGGTGTATGTGGTAAGAGCATCATTGATACTCATCCCCTTTCTCATCACACCCATGATAATACCACCTACGATATTGACAACAGTGATAACAAGACCTGCCGTGGCATCTCCCTTAACATACTTAGTGGCACCATCCATTGCTCCGAAGAAGGAGGATTCCTGCTGCAGCTTCTCTCTTCTTAGCACTGCTTCCTTGTCGCTGATTGCTCCTGTGTTGAGGTCGGCATCAATTGCCATCTGTTTACCCGGCATGGCATCAAGTGTGAATCGGGCAGTTACCTCGGCAACTCTCTCAGTACCTTTATTGATAACCATGAACTGAACCAGAATAAGAATAAGGAATACAATGATACCAATAACCAGATCATTTCCACCAACGAATTCACCGAATACCCTTACCACATTACCGGGATCTCCTGTACCTAAGATAAGCTTGGTAGAGGATACGTTGAGTGAAATCCTGAATATGGTTGTGAAAAGCAGGATGGTCGGAAAAGCCTGCATATCAAGCGGTTCCTTTGAAAACAGCGCCATAAACAAAATCACAAGTGCAACTGCCATATTAAATGCAAGAAGTACATCAAGCAATGCACTCGGAACCGATATTATAAGAAAAACAATGGCTGCAAGAATATATAATCCTACAAACAAATCTGATTTTTTCATGTTTTCTACCTTTCACCAGCTAAGAACCTTCTGATTATGTTCTTTTATTCTTAATATTATATACAAATGCCAAAACTTCTGCAACTGCCTGATAAAGTTCCGGTGGAATTTCCTCATCTAATTCTACATTATAGTACAGCATACGCGCAAGAGGTTTGTTCTCAACAATTTCAATATTGTTTTCCCTTGCTGCCTCCTTAATCTTAGCCGCAAGATAATCCTCTCCTTTTGCTACAACAACAGGTGCCTTTCCCTTATTCTGCTCATATTTCAGTGCAACTGCAAAATGAGTCGGGTTCGTGATAACCACATCCGCCTCCGGAACCGCCTGCATCATTCGTCGTCTTGACGCCTCAGACATCTTCTGCCGTATCTTATTCTTGACCTCAGGATTTCCTTCTGTATTCTTCCACTCATCCTTGACTTCCTGTTTGGTCATCATCATTTCCTTTTTAAACTTACGTTTTTCGAATACATAATCTGCTATACCTATTATAGTATATATAACACATATAACCGTCCCGATATCAAATATTATATCTCCCAAAAGCATAATAGCAGAAATCAACGGAATGTCATACAGCATATATATATCCGACATTCTTGACTTAAGCTTATTATAAACCACAATAAATATTACTACAAGTATCACATTCTGTTTAATCAGCGAGACAAGTGTTCTCACTGAGAACATCCTCTTTATGCCGTTTACAGGATTAAACTTACTAAATTTCGGCTGAAGAGGTTTCGATGTGGGTTTCCATTTTACCTGTGCAAGTTCAATAACAATAGCAAGAATAAATCCGATTCCAAAAAAGGGAATCAATAATTTTAACATATCAAGTGCAGCAGACCGAATAAGTGCTATAGTATACTGCATATTGTACTCGCCGTGGGTAGATGTGAAAAGATCTCCTATCTGTGTGTAATTTTTATTGAAGCACTCAATGAAGCCCTCACCCATATTTCCTACCGTGAATCTTAAAACCATGAATAGGACAAGCAGCATAACAGCAGATGTCAAATCCTTTCCTTTAGCTACCTGGCCTTCATTTCTGGCATCAGAAAGTTTTTTTGCGGTAGGTTCCTCAGTCTTTTCTCCGCCCGGTCCATCCTTTGCAAAAAACTGTAAAGAAAAAGCCTGAACGCTAATGCCTGAACCATTTTTTCTTCCATAAGCTGTCATATCTGTATATCGCCTTTTATGTCCAAACATCTTCACCCGGCATACATTCCTTTCACTATATCCACAATATTTCCCTTAATCGCTTCCATCAGAAAATTAGATACCGAAGGAAGTAACGAGACTGTTAAATACATAACAAACAAACCAACCAGAATTTTCATCTGCATTCCTATTGCAAACATATTCAGCTGTGGTGCAATCCTTGACATGATACCCAGTATACAGCTCATAAGTGTAAGTGTGATAAACACAGGAAGTGCTATTCTGAAGCCAATCACAAAATAATCTGAAACAAATCCAATCACCGTATTATACATCGTCGGTTTTAATATTGCTGCACCCACAGGAATAACAGTATACGTGTCTACAATTGCCTGAATCAAAAACCTGTGAAGCCCCGAAACCATCATCAACAGTAATACAACATAATAGTACAACTGCCCCGACAAATTAACCTGCATTTTGGTAGCCGGATCATACATTGTAGCCATAGACAAACCGATATCGATATCAATTATATAGCCTGCAAAGTGAACCGCCTGTATACAAAGATTTGCACAAAAACCTATTGAAAGCCCGACAATTGATTCCTTAAGCACCAGAATTGCATAGCCTATCACTCCATCATACGAATAACTTTGTTCCGGAAATACACACATAATAATATAAGATAAAAAGACTGCAAGCCCAATCTTGGTTCTTGCCGGAACATTGCTCATCGAAAAGAAAGGCGCCGTATACAAAAAGCTTGCCACACGTACCAATATTAACAAATATAATTCCCACTGCGTAAACAGTGCATCCGCATTAACTGTCATAAACCTTCATTCCTCACTATGTCATAATGGCTTATTTTCATTTAACGGGAATCAGAACCCGCACAACGTATTGAATGAGCCCCATAAATCATTCATAAAATCAGTGAGATTGTTTCCAATCCAGCCTGCAAGAAGCATAAGAGTCAGGAAAACAGCTATAATTTTCGGTACAAATGTAAGTGTCTGCTCCTGAATTGAAGTTATAGTCTGAAATATACTTATTATAAGTCCCACAATCAATGAAACCAGAAGAAGCGGAGCAGAACATTTAATTACAAGAAAAAGTGCTTCACGCATTATATCTATAACCTGCTGTTCAGTCATATTAACCCTCTTTTCTCTAAATATCAAATCAGCCCCCACCTAAGTGGAGGCAGTATCTAGCGTGGCATTATTCTAATGATAGAATGTCTTTACAAGATTGCCATCGCATGTCTCTATCCTGTCGATAAGATATGGGGACATCATGACTCCTCCGTTTGCTATGGTGCTCATGATCATGGCACTGTGCAGAGGTGTTATAAGTGTGTCGCCCTGTCCTATGGCTGTCTGCGGTATCTCCGAATCATCTGAGGTTGCATTTAACTCGAATACTGATTTTCTGTAATATCCGTCATAAGGAAGATCCTTGTTAAACAGGAACTTCTCACACAGATCCTTGTACGACTGCTTGTTGAGCTTCATTCCTATATTGGCAAATGAAGTGTTACAAGATTTCGCCAGTGAGTCCGCCAGATCCACAGTTCCATGAACCGCATAATCTGAGCAGTGTATCTGTACTCCGTCAAATATATCCTCGCCCTCGCACTCATACGAAT
>OGUO01001093.1_pt1 | contig 18722 bp, 13 predicted proteins | sample 1553641 | NCBI WGS metagenome assembly OGUO01 (sample SAMEA2579980, study PRJEB22360) | human gut metagenome | biome: human gut; feature: human-associated habitat; material: faeces | place: Denmark | collected 2008/2010 | reverse complement strand
ATTGCGGAAAAGAATCGTGTATGCTCTGCTGCGCCGGGTTTTCTGCACAGCGTCCAGTCCGTATTTGCAGACTGTACGGTAGTTGAGCTTCGTCCTCCGCTGTATCTCGCTCCTGCTTACGCCGTCTTCGTACGCTTACTGATGGCGAGCGGCTGAAGGTGCTCAGACTTCGCGCCGGATGACTATCCGGCAGGCCGCGGAGGTGGTCGGAATTTGCCAGCATTCGCTGATGAATTAAGAGAATGGGAGAGTAAAAGATAGTAATAGATACATGTCAACGCAGAGGTTCAGTCAATTTAAAGCAGTATAAACCATGTGGGCGGAAACCAATAGATTTCCACCCACGCTCATTTCCTTTTGTGGCGCAAAACCGTTCCGGCAGTCCCCGAGATATGATTTACTCCCTGTTTTTCAGAACCTCGGCAGGCGTGATCTTACCGAGCTTTCTGACAAGAATAGCGGTTATAACATAGTAAACAGCCATTGTTCCGGCAAAGATTACCGGATAAATATACAGTGGGAATACAAGGTTTATTCCGCTAGTGACATTCGGGATAAACAGCGGAAACACCTTATCTATGATAAGCTTTGAAATCGGTATTTCTATAAGTGCGCCTATTGCTATAAGCAGCGCATTTCCGTTGAGATAAAGCCTCTTTACGTCCCTTGTCTTGTAGCCGAATACCTTGACGAGTGAAATTCCGAACGAGGCACGCTCTACCATAACGTTCAGCATAAGGAACATCACAGCGAAGAAAATTATTATCGCAATCACAATCAGCATAACGATCATCGACATCATAAGCTCCGTGAAAACAGCTGAGGAACGTTCGATATCAGTCTTTGTGGTCGTGCCGTAAAGTCTGCCCTCGTCTATATCAAGAGGCTCGTCAGAAAGGACGCAGTTGTAATAGTCATCGTCCTCGCCAAAAAGCTCCCGCATGCTGTCGATATCCATAAATACCATAAGCCCTGCGCTTTCATCGCATGTATCGGCAACAGTGAAAGCATAGTCCATGGAATTCGCACTGTCAGTGAGTATGAATTTATCCCCGGTCGTTACTCCGTAGCGTTCAACAACTGATTTGCTCGCGGTGATAAGACTCTTGCCACTGTGAGTTTCGGCGTTGTAATATTTATTATCGCTATCGATACCCATTACCGTTACGTCCAGATTATATCCCAGCTGTTCCTTTGAAAGCGTTTTTGCAAAGCAGGCTTCTCCGCCCTCGGGGACTGTGGCTTCGGGATATTTCAGCGTATACATGTATTCATATTTTGTGTCCCGGATAGTATCTATCCTTACGTTTTCGCAGAGATAATAGCAGTCAACGCCGAGCATGAGAACAAGCAGCGAAAACAGCATACTCAGAAGAACGGTTATCCCCGTACGCATCTCGCGGAGCATCTGCCTTATCTGGAATCTGCGGATAAAGTTCTTGCTCCTGATCCTGACGCTGCTGTAACGCGCTGTTTTCTGCTCGTTGCGCATAAGCGAGAGCGCGGTCTGCGAAAGGCGCTTATTGATGACGAGCGTGTTCACTATCATTGAAATAACAGGAGGCATTACAACGCTGTAAATCACGAGGTACACCGGATAAACCGGCGCAAATTCGGGAAGAGAGAAATACGCATATGTATCGAGCATCTGGTAATTCAGACCCGCCGGTGAAAAACCGATAAGCATACCGATTATTCCGCCGACAAATGCAACGATGGTCGGCAGGGTTATGTAATGCGCGATAAGATCCTTTTTCTTTGCACCAAGTGCGTAAAGAGCGCCGATAACGCTGCTTTCACGCTGTATCTGATGAATCACGAAAACCGAGATAACATAAGCCAGGAGCATCATAAGTATAACGCCCACGCCAAGTCCCGCAAGCCTGCTCATTATCACATCGCCCTTTGCGCCGGCGATACGGACATTCTCCGCCCTCTTTACAAACGTCGTAAGGTTGTCGAGGTCAACATCGAAAACCTCGTCCAACAGCTTGTCTGTTTCCGTTTTAAGCTCAGAAATTCCGTCTGCCAGCTCAGAAGCACCGTCATAAGCGTCCTTTGCGCCGTCCGACAATTCCTTTGAGCCGTCAAGTGCGTCCTTTGCGCCGCCGGAAAGCTTCTCAGCGCCGTCCAGTGCCTCCTTTGCTCCGGAAGAGAGCGCGTTTGCCCCGTCAGCCGCCGCGCGAACGCCGTCCGTGTAAGTTTTTGTGCCGTCTGCATAGGCTTTCAGGCTGTCAAGCGTGGATTTAAGCTGTATAAGCTCTGCACTCTGCGTCATACCGATCAGCATATCCAGAGTTTCGCCGTAATTATCGGAAGTGAGCTCGATACTCTGCCCCATCGCGGCAAGGCTCTGCGACGCCTGGGCAAGAAGCGCGCTGAATATTTCGGAAGAGCCGCCCGATACCATCTCCCCGGAATCGTCAAGCGTTTTCATTCCATCCGATAATTCATCCGCACCACCGGAAATCTCGTCTATTCCGTCTGTAAGCTTCACCGAACCGTCGTAAAGCTCGCCAAGCCCACTGTGGAGTTCGTCTGCTCCGTCCGCAAGATCCTTCATGACGTCCTTAAGCTCCTGCGAACCGTCATAAAGCTCATTTATGCCGTTGCGGAGATCGTCGCGCTGCTGCAGGGCTTCCCCGACCGTTTCAAGATAATATTTATCGGTAACGTCCTTGTAGTTGAACTCAAAATCCTTTATGGTTTCCTTGAGTTCCTCGTCAGTCGCTTTGCCGTTCAGAAGATAGGCATAGCAAAGGTCCTCCGCCTGCTGCGAGGTATCGTTTCTGATATAGTCGTACTGTTCGTCGGAAACAAACAGAAGTCCGAAACCGACGCTTGAAACCGCCGTATCCGAGAACTTGTCAAACGGAGCGTCATAGTCGGGAGTTGTGCCTATGCCTACGATCTCAAATTCGATACCGCCGGCTGTAAGCCTGTCGCCGACCGCAAGAGAATGCTCCTCACAGTAGCGTTTTTCAGCGACCGCTTCGCTCATTCCTTCTGCATATCTGCCGCTGTCAAGCTCCACAAGATCAATGTAGTTCCTGTTTCTGAAAACGCGCAGCTTTGAGCCGTCCCCGGCAAAGACGTCAATGCTGAAATGCCTTTCAAGCGTGACGCCCATGTCGGTTATCTGCTTTTCCTGCTCGTCGGTGAGGGGGATAAATACGCCGAACTGGCCGTCCTCCACCCTGTTCATTTCGCCGTGTTCGTCCGACCTTACTATGATGGTATCTGCGCTGGAAACCACCGCAACGATAACATACATTCCAAACACGATAAGCAGCACAAGTGCGGCATATCGCGCAAAATTCGATTTCAGCTCTCGCAGGAGCCTTTTTCTAAGTACCTTGTTCATTACAGATCCTCCAACTCGGCGGCAGGTATGCGGGTTTCGTTAAGATAATCCTTTCTGATGAGTCCGTCCTTGACGATTATAACTTTATGCACCATATTCTTGATTGCATTGTTGTGAGTTACAATAAGCATTGTCGTGCCATATTTCTGGTTGACCTTTTCAAGAAGGACAAGAATATCCTTGGAGGTTTTCGAGTCGAGCGCGCCGGTTGGCTCATCGCAAAGAAGCAGCTTCGGATTCTTTATAAGCGCCCTTGCTATTGCGCATCTCTGCTGCTGACCGCCAGAAAGCTGCGACGGGAACTTGTACCTGTGCTCGGAAAGCCCCAACGTTGTGAGAAGCTCCTCCATGTCCAGCGGCGAATCGGAAAGGTATTCGCAGACCTGAATGTTTTCCTCGACAGTGAGGTTCGGAACGAGGTTATAGAACTGGAAAATGAACCCGAGATTTTCCTTTCGGTAGTCTGCCAGCTTGTCGGGCTTCAGACCGAAAATTTCCTTTCCATCGACCTTTACCGAACCGCTGTCCATCGTATCAAGACCGCCTATACAGTTGAGAAGCGTGGATTTCCCGGAGCCGCTGGTGCCCTGTATAACGCACATCTGTCCCTTTTCAACGCCTGTGCTCACGCCCTTCAGGACCTGAATATAGCTTGCGTCGGTTCCGTAGCTTTTCTTTACGTCTTTGATCTCCAGATACATTTTCTTTCCTCCGAATTCTTAATAGTCCACTGCATAACACTGTTATGCAATATGCGTATTATTTGCCGCCCGAAAGCGGCTTATAAATGCAGAAACACTCTTTTGAACGTTTCGTTTTACCAAAGGGAATCTCTAAAGTTAACCCAGGATAACACTGTTATGTCAAACCTATTATTTTAGCCGCCGACCGGCGGCTAAAATTTCAGTCCTGAACTATCATAGTAAACCAGATATTTATCAGGAACTCCATTATCCTCCTCATGTGGAGCTTGGCCTTTTCCACATTTCTTTCATGCGTCAGAAGGTGCGTGTATGCGTCAACGCTGATGTGAGTTATCCAATGGAGCATATATTCGTCAACGTGATATCCCGGCATTTTCTGCGCTGCCCTGTCAGCCGAAGCCCGAAAGCCACGCTCAGTCATATCGACCACCATATCGACTGCGTTTTCGTACTCTGAACCCTGCGCCTTTGTAAGCAGTAGGATAAACACGTCATAATACTGATACATATACTCGACGAGAGCGTCAAGTCCGCCGTGTGTTTCAATGTGGTATTCAGCTGTCAGAACCGCCGGATCGTCGCTTGCCATTTCCTCAGCGTCATGCATATAATGCTCGTTCAGCAGCCGGCAAAGCTCTTTAAGCGGCGGATCGACAATGGCGGCAAAAAGGTCGTTTTTATTCTTGAAAAAGAAATACAGCGCCCCGGTCGTAACGCCTGCGTCGGCGCATATCTTTCGCAGTGAAGCTTTCATATATCCCTTTTCAGAGAATTCAGCCAGCGCACTTTTCAGCAGCTTTTCTCTCGTTTCAAGTTCGTCGCCCATTTTGTCACCGTCCTTACCACCTTGCGTAACACTGTTATCTTAGCACAAATACACGCTCTTGTCAATAGGCCTGCACTGATTTCAGCATAGTATACAAAGAAACAACATAACAATGTTATGCGCATTGTATACTCCAACAAATAAAGATTCAACTTATGGTCATCTCAAAAAAACTCATGTGAGCGAAGATGGTGCGCACTGCCCATTTTTGCTTTTCACACCGGTTTTTAGAGGTTCCCTTTCAATAACAGCACCGGAAGTGAACGAAAACCACTTCCGGTGCTGTTTTTTATATCAGGGTATAATCAGAAGCCGCCGTAATGTTTCAGGGTTTCTGCTGCTATCTCAGAACCAACCATCATAGCCTTTTCAATATCATTTTCAAGCATATATGAGCATACAAATCCGGCGTGGTAACTGTCGCCGCACCCGGTCGTGTCAATTACGGTATCGACCTTTACAGCCTGCACTCTGAATTCCTGCCCTTTAAAGTATGTGACGCTTCCCCGTTCTGCAAGGGATATATTAAACAGGCAATCATACTTACACGATAACTCTCTGAACTTCGGCAGTAGTTCCTCCGAGCCGCTTATCATAAAGAAATCAATGTACGGTGCAAGCCGTTCCATATCAGCAAAATCCCTGTAGACGTCAAAATCCACCGCAAGCTTAAATCCGGACGTTTTCTTCAGTTCAATCACCTGCGAAAAACACGAAGCCCAGAAGTGAACAAAGACCACATCGGATTCGGATAATATTCTGATTTCGTCATCGTTCAGAATGATGTCATCAAGTATTTTTCCGTTCCATGAATCATCTTTATAATACCTGTCGCCGTCTGCTGTAAGGTATGTCATATTATTGGCAGTCTGATACCTTTCATCAGTGCGTATATGGCTTTTATCAATATCAAGCTTTGATATTGAATCCATTATTGCTTCCGCATATTTGTCTTTTCCGACAATGCCAAGCAGCGTAACGTCTGTCTCATCAAAGCGAGAGGCATGGGCAGCAAAATTCAGCGCTTCTCCTCCTGGTCTGATTATGTCTGTGCCGTCAAAAACATCGGCACATATACACGGCAGCGCAGTAAGCTTTATTCTTTTCATTCTACAACCTCGCAAAATTCGACATAATAACGCAATCCAATTATATCACAAAATATAAATCAAGTCAAGGGAAATACACATATGGTATAAGATTTACCCGTATAAATTCCAACCATAATAACAAGATTTGTGATCAGCATTATCGCTGATATTTATCCCTGTATTCCGCCGGAGTTTTACCGGAGTACTTTCTGAACACCCTTGAGAAAAATGAGAAACCCGAGGTAGGAACTTATTGCTGCGGCTGATTTGTCCGAATAACGAAGAAGGCGCTTCGCTTCCTCCGGAGATGAAGTTCGAATACGGCAACTATCTTGAAATGAGCGACGACCAGCTGCGCGGCTATTTCAGGGGCTGCGACGGATTCGTCTTTGCCGCGGGAGTTGACGAACGGTTGAGGGTCCACACCCGATCTACGAGCTTTACAGGAAGTACAACATCGACCCTGTAAAACGGCTGCTTAAGCCCGCCAAGGAATGCGGAGTAAAGCACGCTTCAATATGCGGCTCATATTTCTCATATTTTGCAAAGACTATGCCGGAGCTGGAACTTACAAAGTGGCATCCATATATCCGCTCCCGCATCGACCAGGAAAAGGCGGCTATGTCCTTTGCAGACGATAATTTCAGCGTTGCCGTGCTGGATCTTCCGTATATTTTCGGAACGCAGCCCGGAAGAAAGCCCGTATGGATGTTCATTGCAGAGCAAGTGCGGAATTCAAAGGGTTCGATAATGTATCCGACAGGCGGTTCTACTATGGTTACAGTTCATCAGGTGGGACAGGCTCTCGCAGGCGCTCTGGAGCACACAAAGGACGGTCAGTGCTTCCCGATAGGCTGGTACAATATGTCGTGGAATGAAATGCTCACGATAATGAAGAAATACATGGGCTGTCCCAAGAAGAAGATAAAGACAGTGCCGAAGTTCCTTTTTAATCTCGGCACAAAAAGTATGCTCAAACAGCAGAAAAAGAACAACATCGAAGGCGGTCTGTATATGCCTAGGCTGTGCGATATCCAGTACGGCGAGCTTTACATCAACAAGAATCTCGGCAGCGTACCGCTGGGAGTTACAGAGGACGATATTGACGCGGCTATCGGCGATTCCATGAAGCTCTGCGCCGCTATCCTGGACGGCAAGGCAAAGACCATCGGCATGAAGGGTGAGTGATATCATGAAACAGCGTGTATTTTTTACCGGCGCTACCGGAGGAATGGGCTTTGCAAGCCTGAAAGAAATGCTGAAAGACTCTGACAAGCAGGATATAGTTATTCTCGCAAGGGATTCCGAAAAGAACCGTAATATGATTCCGAAAAGAACCGTAATATTCTGAAGCCCTATACGGAAACGCCGGGGCTGGAAATAGTATGGGGCGATCTCAACAACTATGAAGCCGTACTTGAATACTGCTCCGACCGTGATTCGGCGCGTGCGGTGAAGAACCTCTGCGCTTTCTTACACGACAGTACGCTGGAGGAGAGCTTCTGGGGACACATCTACAATATAGGCGGCACGCCCTGCCGTATATCCACATACGAGATGTACAGAATCATGTACGGCGCTATCGACATAACAAATCTTGACTATATGCTCAGTCCCAAAAAGGAGGCTACTCTGAACTTCCACGGACAGTACTATCTTGACGGCGACAAGCTGGAAAATTATCTTCATTTCCGCCGTGATTCAATGCAGTATTTTTACGACTGCTACCTTGAAAAGCTTGGAGCGCTGTGTACTGTTTCAAGGATACTCTGCAGGCTGCCCGGCGGTCAGCGGCTCATGGGGAGCATTCTCCGCAAGCGCTTTAACATGCTGGCAAGGACAGAGCACGGAACATTACACTTTATAGAGGATAATGTAAAGGATCACATCGACGCATACTGGGGCGGCCGCAAGAGGTGGGAGGCGCTCCCGGATAAGCTATCCGAAATGCAGCATTTCACGAACTGGGACGCAGTTGTTCCAATAAACCACGGCTACGACGAAACCAAGCCAGAAAGCGAACTTGACATTGCGGATATGAAGCAGGCTGCAGAGTTCCGTGGCGGCAGGCTGCTAAGCACAGAAATGAACAAAGTCGACTGGAGCAGCAAGCTGGAATTTCAGTGCGCTTTCGGGCATAAATTCAAGGCTAGTCCGAGGCTCGTCCTGGAGGGCGGTCACTGGTGCGACGAGTGCGAGCGCAGAAGCTGGAATTACGGCAATCGCGCAAAGGTGGATCCGTTCTTTGCGCAGGTGTGGGATCCGCTGCACGGTCCCGATGAACTCCGTGAATACCCGAAAGAGGTTTCGGAAAAAGATGTGTGAAAGAATTCCTGACCCGGAGCACTCCATCGGAATCGTCGAGATTAACGGCGATGGTACCGCATGGCAAACCGTGTGGGGCTTCGAGGGCGGCGCTGAGATAGCGCTCGCCACTTCTGAACCGATGAAAAAATACGACGCGGCAGTCTGAGCGCACCATGGACTTTTCTGCTCCGGACCTGATTTCGGCGTTACGAACGAGGAATTTCTTGATTAAAATCGCCGCACAATATAGAAGCCCCCGCAAAGCCATGGCTCTGTGGGGGCTTTTCATTTTATGCGGCTCATTTCAGCAATTCCAGTATCTCTTCGGAGGTCATGCTCATGATATTTCCGGAGTTCTCCCCTCCGCTGAGTACGATATCCGCAAGCCCGGATTTTGCCTGCTGTAACTCGCGTATCTTCTCCTCGATGGTGTTCCTGGTGATGAGCTTATAGATCTGCACGTTTTTCTTCTGCCCGATACGGTAAGCGCGGTCGGAAGCCTGATTTTCAGCCGAGCTGTTCCACCACGGGTCGTAGTGTATAACAACGTCCGCGCCGGTAAGATTAAGCCCCGTGCCGCCTGCTTTCAGCGATATCAGGAATACGCTGGTGTCGTCGCTGTTGAAGCTGTTCACCATTTTCAGCCGCTGCGCGGGTTTTGTGGAACCAGTCAGCATGAAATACCGTATTCCCATGCCGTCCAGACGCGCCGCGACAATATCCAGCATTGACGTGAACTGCGAGAACAAAAGCAGCTTGTGCCCGGAATTAACGCAGCTTTCCACAAGCTCCATGCACTGCTCCAGCTTGGCGCTTTTCCCGGTGTAATTATCGTAGACCAGCGCCGGGTCGCAGCATATCTGCCGTAATCGCGTCAGCATTGCGAGGATCTTTATTTTTTCGGTGTTATCACCATTCGAAGCCGTCACCGCGGAGCGCACCTCCGCAACGTTCGCGGAATAAATTCCGCTCTGCTCCTTTTCCATTTCCGAAAGCAGCACCGTTTCCGTTTTTTCGGGAAGCTCTGTCAGCACCCCGGACTTCATCCGGCGCAGGATAAATGGCTTCACAATGCGCTGCAGCGACTGTTTCGCCTGCTCGTTTCCGTCCTTTACGACCGGGGATTCGTAATGCTGCCGGAAATACCTGTAGCTGAAAAGATAATCCGGCATGATGTAGTCAAATATGCTCCAGAGTTCCGCAAAACTGTTCTCTACCGGAGTTCCGGTCAGCGCAAACCGGCAGCGGCTGTTCACGGATTTCACCGCCTTTGCCGTCTGCGTGGAGCTGTTCTTGATATACTGCGCTTCGTCCAGAAATTCATAGCGGAATTCATGCTCCTGATACTCCGCGAAGTCCCTTGCGATAAGGGAATAGGAGGTTATCACAACATCGTATTTTTCCATTTCTGCGAACTGCGCGGCGCGCTCGGAAGCCGTTCCCATGACGGCAAGCACCCGCAGTTCCGGCGCGAATTTTTCGATCTCGCCCTGCCAGTTCAGCACCAGCGAAGCCGGACATACGACAAGGCTTCTGCCGCCTTTGGAGCGCTTTTCGTCAAGCATCAGCGCTGTCGCCTGCAATGTCTTTCCAAGTCCCATATCGTCCGCGAGGATTCCGCCCAGACCGTACGCAGACAGCGTTTTCAGCCACCGGAACCCGTAAATCTGATACTCGCGCAGAATACCGTCAAGCTGTTCCGGAACGCTGATTTTATCGGAATAATCCAACATTTCACGGTAGGAACTTACCTGTCTGCGGAACTCAGAGCTGCGTTCAATTCTGACATTCTCGAAGGTACTCCCAAGGCTGTCGAGATACAGCATTCTGAACGCCGGGACCCTGATTTTTTCTTTCATAAGGGACTTATCTGAAATGTCAAGACTTTCAGTGATTACAAACAGTTCGGAAAGCCCGTCGTCAAGTATCGAGAAGCTTCCGTCTTTCAGCTTGTGGTACTTTTTCCCCAGACGATAAGCCGCGAGAAGCTCCCGCAATTCCTCCGGAGTGTAGCCGTCCGCAGTAAGCTCCAGTTCAAGCACGCTGCCGCTCGGGCGCACTCCCAGAGCCGGACGGACCGCAGGACGTATTACTGCTTTTCTGCTGAAACGGTCGGTCGTGTATATCTCCATTTTCTCTGAAAGCGCGGGTATTCCCTCGGTCAGCATGCGGTAAATTTCATCGTCGCCGTCAATGTAATACGGATTCTTTTTATCGTCCCGAATGTCAAAATAATTCTTGACCGACAGCTCGCAGGAAGCCTCTGCAAAATGGTCGCAGAACGGATTTTTTCTTTTGCTCTGCTCCGGTGTAAATTTCTCGTCGCCGTAAAGATACTCAAGCCTTGCAGCGACTTCTCCGCTTGCGTCCATGTCGATATAAAGCCGCGCGCTCAATTCCGGAGGCGTGAAATCCGAGAGCACTTCCAGTCCGGAGAATTTCACAAATTTGCTCACCGGACGAATCACCGCAGTGTAGAATGCCGCGATCTCCTTTTCGGAAATCAGCAGCTTTTCCTTTAATGCGGCGTAAAGCAGCGCTCCGACTGCGTTTGTGAACTCCCTGCCGCAGACGTAAATCAGCTTTTTGTCGCTGTCGATGATAATGCAGAAATTCTGCTCTGCATTAAATATTTCTATTTTCCCCACCGGGCGCAGAAAATAGCGTCCCGTGTCAGTTTTCGCGATATCAAAGCTGATTTCCGGGTCGGAAAATTTCACGTCAAAATGACTGCGGCCGTAATTAACTCCGCTTTCCCTGACTATCTGGAAGAAACGCACTGCGTCCTGCCCATATATCAGAAACCTGCGTTTTCTGTCGGCACCTTCTTTAAAGGTCATGCAAATACTGAATGTTAATTCAAGCAGCGCCGAGCTTTGCTCGTCCAGTACTTCCGGGCTGTGTACGAACTCCAGTTCCTTTCCGTATTTCTTGTTCAGCCTCCCCTGGAAAGCCTGATACATGTCATAAATATCATTCACGACATAGAGTTTTTCGCGCCCTATTTTCAGCGAGTACTTAAGCCCCTCGAACGTTGCCTCAAGCTCCGGCACAAGCCGTATTCCGTGTTCCTGCGCGTTAATAACGGCCCTTTCGGTATAGTGCCGGATAAGTCCCCTGGTGTAATTTGAACTGCGGTTCGATATCGTTTTGTCATATATGCTCTCAAGATATATGAGCGCGGCGGCAAGGTGCTTGCAGTATCCGCGGTCGTACGGGCAGTCGCAGGAAAGCACCGAAAGCTCGCCCTCCGGGGTTATCGACGCTGTAACGTTGTAGTTCTTCGTTCCTTCGACGATGAAGCGGTAATTTCCTTTGACGTCGCGTATCACTTCTTTCAGTTTTTTCTGGCGGTAATATATCTGTCCGCGCTGTAAAATCGCATAGCTGAAATCGCCCTTGTATGTCCTTATATTCACGTATATTCCTTTTCCGGTGGCTCTGAAATCGTTTTTTCCATTTTATCACAAAAACAATCTGTTGTCAATTGCTTTAGCAGTAAATTGTTTCATTTGGCGATTTCTATCGAGTGCCTCGACAGGTTTCATCAAAACGCTCGACATAGCCTTGACGATATGGTACAATACTATTAACAAGAGCGATAATATGGCAATACCAATTAAAATAAACGACCTGATAGACTGCCGCATAGTTAAATCCAACCGTGTGGAATTCAAATCTGACTGGAACCCTACTCCAATAATACACAGTATCTGCGCATTTGCAAACGACATCGATAATGTCGGCGGTGGTTACATCGTAGTCGGAGTAGAAGAAAATGACGACACTCCCGTACTTCCTGTGAAAGGAATACCACAGGAACGTGTGGACGGCATTCTAAAGGAACTGATCGGACTTTGCCACATGATAGAACCACTGTATTATCTGGTTGTCGAGCCAGTACTTTTTCAGGGCAAGTACATCATCGTTATATGGGTTTCCGGTGGTCACGGCAGACCGTACAAAGCAGCAAAGGATGTACATTCTGACAAATCCACTAAACTGTACTATATCCGCAAATTCAGTAGTACAATAGTTGCCTCACCCGAGGAAGAAAAAGAACTGTTCTACATCTCCACGGATATTCCCTTTGACGACCGCCCCAACCTTGCAGCAGATGTTTCTGACCTTGACATCGGGCTTATGCGTTCCCATCTGAAAGAAATAGGAAGTTCACTATATGAGCATTCGCTTTCTATGGACGCATTGGATATTGCGAAGAATATGCAGCTTGTCGCAGGCCCGCCGGAAGCAGTAAAACCGCTGAATGTCGGACTGCTGATGTTTTCGAAACGTCCTGAAAAGTACTTTCGTTATGCGCGTATAGAGGTAGTAGATATTCCTGACCCGACCGGAACTAACATGACTGAAAAGGTGTTTACCGGACCTATCCAGCGGCAGCTAAGTGACGCGCTCGCCTTTATCAAAAACTATACTCTCAAAGTGGTAGTCATCAAGTCCGCTGACAGAGCCGAAGCAACGCGCATTTCAAACTATCCCTATGCAGCAATTGAGGATATTCTTGCGAATGCTGTTTATCATCGATCATATCAGGAAAAAGAGCCTATCACGGTGCGAATTACCTCCGAATCAATAGAAATAACCAGCTTTCCCGGCTTTGACCGGAGTATTTCCGACAAGGATATCGCGGAACTCCGCATTCGTGCGAGAGTGTACCGAAACCGCAGGATAGGTGATTTCCTTAAAGAATTGAAACTCATTGAGGGCAGAAACACAGGATTTCCGAATGCAATCAAGGCTCTGAAAGCAAACGGATCCGGAATGCCGCGTTTCGAGATGGACAATGAACGCAGTTTTCTGTCAGTAACTATTCCTATTCACCCGTACTTTCTAAGGGCTTCTTCTGATAAAGATACGGAGTACCGTGAGAAAATTCTGGTGCAACTCCGCACTTCCCCGATGAACCGCACCGAACTTGCAAAAGCGCTCGGTATGAAGGGTATCTCGCGGAAACTCTCTGCGGCTGTCGAGCAGCTTATCGCAGAGGGTAAGGTCGTTCAGATAGTTGTCGGTGGTGGAGTTAAGCTCGCTGCCGGTGAATAAAACAGCAAATCCGCAGTCGTCAACTGACTGCGGATAACTTATTCACGCGGTTATGTCAACCGAAAAGGTGCATATTATGATTAAAAGGTGGACAAAACGGATATCGGCTGTTGACTTTGTGCTGTATATCGGTATAATAAACTTAAAGGTGTCTTTGGGCACGAGAAACAAAACGGAGGTTTTAACGATGAAGATCAAAAGTAAATCAGCGGCTATTTTGTGCGCGGCGACCCTGCTTATGACGGTGGGCTGCTCGAGCGGCAGCGAAACAAGCAGCGGTAGCTCCGAGCCCGACGCTTCCGGCATCTCCGGAACCGCGGACGTTTCCGGCGCTCCGGATGCCGAAACGAATGAAAGCGGCGCGGTATCAGAGGAAGATATTATGGACAGTCTGAACAACGGCATAATTATCGACAGCGTAAGCGGTAACGTTTATAAGAACGAGATGAACGCAAATCCCATCTCGCCGAACATATTCTGCGCCGATCCCACCGCGGTGGAATATGACGGAAGGCTTTACGTTTACGGCACGAACGACCAGCAGCAGGCGGAAGAGGGAACAACGAACGACTACGCCCATATCAAATCGCTTGTGGTATTTTCCACCGACGATATGGTAAACTGGATATATCACGGCAGGATAGAGGTCGGAGAGATCGCGCCGTGGATATATAACTCGTGGGCGCCGTCGATAGTTTCCCGCGTTGAGGACGACGGACTTACGCATTTTTACCTTTACTTCTCAAACAGCGGCGCGGGCGTGGGTGTGATAACCTCCACCAACCCCGTGGGACCGTGGACCGATCCGCTCGGCGAGCCTCTGATTTATCAGAATATGCCTGGGCTGGAGAATTGCCCCGCGCCCTTTGACCCGGGCGTGTGCATTGACGAAAATGGCGTGGGCTGGCTCTCCTTCGGCGGAGGCACACCGGCGGATGGCAGCACTATGCACACCAAGATTCCGAAGATAGCAAGGCTGGGAGAGGATATGCTGTCCTTTGACAGCGAATTTGTTTCCATTGACGCTCCCTACTTTTTTGAGGCGAGCGAGCTGAACTATATCGACGGGGTGTATTACTATACATACTGCACCGACTGGCAGGATCATAAGATCGGCTGGGAGGAGTACGAGGGGGTCGACGTTATGCCCGCGTGCAGCATGGCGTATATGACCACCAAGACCCCTCTCGACGCGGATAGCTGGGAATGCAGAGGAGCCTATTTCTATAATGCGGGAGAGAATGCCGACGGGTCATCCGGACTTCGCTGGGCTAACAACCACACTCATTTCATTGAATATAAGGACGTAAACTACATCATTCACCATACGCTTCTTCTGGAGGAGCTTATGGGAGGAACAGCGGGCTTCCGCGGTAACATGGCAGATTTTCTTGACCTCGACAAGGCGACGGGCGATATCCCCATAACTGCGGCAAGCAAGAAGGGCGTAGCGCAGATAAAGCCGGTCGACCCCTATACCTATAACAGCGGCGCGCTGATGTTCACCTGTGCGGATATCGGATACGACAAGGTAACGGATCCTGCCGCAAAAAACACCGCCGACGGCGCGTGGATATATGTAAGAGGAGCGGACTTCGGCTACGGGGCATCAGAGTTTATCGCCGAGGTCAAGGGCAAGGGAAGAATAGAAGTTCGTCTTGACGATATCTCCTCCGAAGCCGCCGCGTTCGTCGAGTTCGACTGCGCGGATTATACCAAAATACGCTCGGACGGCTTTGCGCAGTTTGACGGAAGAAACCATAACGTTTATTTCGTATTTTCCGGCTCCGATATAGAGCTTAAGTCGTGGACGTTTTCAAAGGGCGACGAGCAGCTTCGTCCCGAAGAGAGCATAGCCTCCACCGATATACCCTACAAGACGCTGGTATTTTCGGGACAGTCCGAGCCCGGACCGAGCCCCTCTGCGATGCTCGACATTCCGAAGGACGGGGACTATTCCATAAAATCCTCTTCTTTTGACAAGGACAGCGACATACTCAACCTCGGGTTTATTAATACCGATACCGACGCGAAGTATAAGGTGCTTGTGAGATCGCTGACGCTGGCAACCGAAAACGGAGATGTTGAAATTCCCGTAAATAAGGAACTCGATCCCGCAAGCTCGACGGAAAACGGGCTTGAAAACGGCTGGGGCGACTCCGAGGTCGGATCGCTGATTTACGGCACGGAGGAATGTGGAATATTCGCGGCGGAAACAGATATAGAATGGATAAGCTATCGTCTGGCGCTTAAAATAAACGGCGAAGAGACACCATTCACATCCATCACCTACAATGTCACCGTAAGCGGTCTTGAGCTTGACGGCTGACAGCTGACGGCGGCAGCGGAAAATCAGGAGGGAAAAATGAAAAGACTTGTTCAGTTCGCCGCGGCGCTGATGGCGGTATTGTCGCTGACGGCATGCGCGACGGAAGTGGGCACGGGCGTCGTGACGCCGGAGACGCTACCGGGCGTCACCGCCGAGACCGAAGAAGAGGAGGACACCGCAATGCTTGATAAGGATATCGTGAAATCCACGATAACTTCAACCGACGACGGCAACGGAAACTACACAAATCCCGTTATTTTCGCCGACGTGCCCGATATTGATATAATCCGCGTCGACGACGCGTTTTATATGGTTTCGACGACCATGCACCTGTCTCCGGGGTGTCCCGTAATGAGATCCTACGACCTTGTAAACTGGGAAATTGTAAATTACGTTTTTGATACACTGGAGGACAGGGATAATCTTGCCTTAAGAAACGGGGAAAACAATTACGGCAAGGGTCAGTGGGCGACTACCCTCAGATATAACGACGGTGTGTATTACGCCGGCTTCACTTCTTTCTCCACCGGAAAAACTTATATCTATCATACCGACGATATAGAAAACGGGAAATGGGACAGGTTCGTGTATGACGAGTGCTTCCATGATATGAGCCTTTTGTTCGACGACGACGGCAGGGTGTATCTTGTTTACGGCGGCGGACAGATATGGTGCGTTGAACTGGAAAAGGATCTGAGCGCGGTCAAGCCCGGAACCAAGAGAAAACTCATCGACGACGCGGGACTTGTCAAGGGCTGCCTTGCCGAGGGCTCTCACGTCTATAAGATGAACGGATATTACTATATTTTTATCATAACATGGCCTCCTCATGACAGAAGAACGCAGCTTTGTTACAGAAGCGAAACGCTCGACGGCGAGTGGGAAATGAAAGTGATAATCGACGATAATATCGGCTTCAGGAATGACGGTGTCGCACAGGGCGGTATCGTCGACGATAAGGACGGCAACTGGTATTGCTTTGTATTTCAGGATCACGGGGCGGTGGGCAGAACTCCCGTTTTGTCGACCATGACATGGGAGGACGGCTGGCCAGTCGTCGGCGTTGACGGAAAGGTGCCCAGAACCGCCAAGATTCCTGTCGCGGGTCACGAGAAAAAGGGCATCGTCACAAGCGACGAATTTATCAACTCACAGATAGTGAGACCCTATCACAACTTTGCCGACACGCCCGAGGAAGCGGGCGAGAACGATTATAACGGCTCTAACCTCGCGTTGGAATGGCAATGGAACCACAATCCCGACAACCACCTCTGGTCGCTCACCGAGAGAGAAGGCTATCTGAGGCTGAGAACGGTCAATGTCTGCGACACTGTTGCCGATGCGAGAAACACCATTTCGCAGCGAACCTTCGGACCGGAATGCGGCGGATATATAAAGCTCGACGTTTCGGAAATGAAAGATGGCGATACTGCGGGGCTTGCCGCCTTCGCGGAAAAATACGGTTATGTCGCCGTAAAAATGGAGGACGGGAAAAAATATATCGTAACGGTTTGGTATGACGATAACGACGACGTTGAACAGGAATTTGAAACGGAAAGGGTCGAAATAACGGAAAACGAAGTGTATCTGCGGGTAGACTGCGATTACAAAAACGCGACGGACAAGGCGTATTTCTATTACAGCCTCGACGGCGAGAACTGGAATGAAATAGGAAAAACGCTGCAAATGAATTATTACGGTCTGCATTTTATGGGATACCGTTACGCGATATTCAATTTCCCGACAAAGCAGTCGGGAGGTTATGTCGACGTGGACTATTTCAGGGTGGAAAACAAGCTGCTCAAATAAACTGATACATTCAATGCGTTTCAGCCGCGCAGGGGTCAGACCTTGCGCGGCTTTTTCTTTTTCGGGCTGCTGTTTTTTCTTCTTTCGGGAGGAAAAAGTTTTTTCCATTGAAAAATAGCGGCTTTGTGTTATAATTTAAGTACGGTACTGCGGCAGAAACTGCAATACTGCTAAGAAGGAGCAAAAGTAAAGTCAAAATTTGAGCCGCATTAAACAAAGAATACAGCTGCAAAAACCACCCACCTCATAATGGGGCGGGTGGTTCATATTCAGTTAAATTGTTGCAACCATTCGTTAATTTCATCTTTTGAGACTCCGCCGCCAAACCTCTTACCGCTTTCCCATTCGGTGGAACAGAGCGCGTGAAGATTATCGGCGCTCGACCCCATACCGCTGCTGTGCGAGGTACAGAACGGAATTATCGTCTTTCCCGAAAAATCATAGCTTTCGAGGAACGTGCAGATAATGCGCGGTGCCTGCCCGTGCCATATCGGATATCCGAGGATTATCGTGTCATAGTCGGAAATATTGTCAATACCGCCTGATATTTCGGGACGAGCCGAGGGATCGTTTTGCTCGCGGTCGGCGCGTCCGTTTGTGTAGTAGGCGAGATCAGCTTCGGTGTACGGCTCGGCGGGAACTATCTCGTAAATGTCCGCGCCGAGTATATTCGCGGCGTACTCTGCGAGTGTTTTAGTTGTATTGGTACACGAAAAAGTAAACCACCAACGCTTTCATATTATCCTCCTCTGTCAGCTCGGATTGAGTAATACTTTCGGGCGGAGTGCTTTCGGGAGCGCTCTGCGGCGGTAAAACGCTTGATGAACTTGATGAGCTCGATTGACTTGATACCGTCGCGGTTGATTGCGGCACGGATTGTACGGACTTATTATCCGTTGTTTCCGAACTTGGATTCGGTATGTTTATCGAAGTCTCGGCAGAAGAATCCGAAGCTGACGCAACAGACATGATTGAAGAAGACCGTTCCGAATTGTAACTTTCACTGTCCGTGTCGCTTTCGTGTGAGGATATAATACCGTAAGCGTAAGGAGCAGCGCCGTAAGTAATTTTTTCATGATAAAATCGAGTTTTATTATGATCACGCTCTTGTTGCTTCATACCGCCGCTGTTACGGCAAAAACGAGGAGCTTATGGACTGGACGCAGTACGTCAGGACGCTGTGCAGAAAACCCGGCGCAGCAGAGCATACACGATTCTTTTCCGCAAT
>OGUO01001091.1_pt1 | contig 18736 bp, 16 predicted proteins | sample 1553641 | NCBI WGS metagenome assembly OGUO01 (sample SAMEA2579980, study PRJEB22360) | human gut metagenome | biome: human gut; feature: human-associated habitat; material: faeces | place: Denmark | collected 2008/2010 | reverse complement strand
ATATGGCGGTCCATTCACCATACCAATAGACTATATCATATTGGCTTATAAATTTCAGCACAAATGCAAAAACACTGCGATTTTGATACAAAAAAACATCGATTCTTCAATTGTAAAGCAAAAGTTAGCCAAATGCCAAATAACTTCAATATCGGTTGTATTTAATCGAAAACATGCAATTTTACGCATTTTGCCGTTCAAATTCGAGCTTTTAAACTTATAAAATAAAAAACCGCGCACAATTCATTTAATCGGGAAATGCTTTTCCGAATCAAAAATGAATCGTGCGCGGTTTTTCAATTGCTTCTGTTAAACAGCACCGTGCATAAAAAACTGTGTTCGTTTTCGTTATAATGCCATTCGCATACGCCGTTGTATTTCTTTGCGGTTTTTTTAATGCTTTTTGTGCCGTAACCGTGCATATCGCCGTCTGTTTTGGTGGTTTGCAGCGAGTCGCCGATAATTTTCGGCTCAACGGCGCAACTGTTTTTAACATTTAAAACAACAAAGCTTTTCTCGTTTTTTACTGAAAAATCAATATATGCGTTTTCTGAACCTTTTGCGGATTCGGCAGCATTGTCCAGCATGTTGGAAAGCAGTGCCACCAGATCATCGTCATTGATAAACGAAAGGTTTGAAGCCCTAACCTCGGCATTGAACTTAATGCCGCTTTTGGCACACACAAAATCGTATTTGCTTAAAATCAAATAAAGCATTTTGTTGCTTGTTTTGCCTATGTAGCGGTATTCATCAAGATTTGTTTGCACCTTTGAAAGATAGCTTTTGATTTCCTCGGTGCTTTCCATGCCGCTTATTGCCGAAAAATGGTGGCGCATGTCGTGCACCAAAATGCGCTGCTCTTCGTTTTTCTTTTCAAGCAAATCGTAAAAGGTTTTGTTTATCTCGTTTCTTTGCCGCTCGGCTTGAAGTGTAATAAGCTCTGCTTCCTGCCTTTGAATAACATTGTTATAAATAAAGATAAAGCAGCAAAACACAAGCGAAACGCAGCACACTATTGCGCAAATCAAATTCAGTGTTTTTGAAAAATTATATTTTGTGGAGGCGTAGAGAAATAATGTTAGCGTTATCGTTACTATTATAGGATATAAAAACAGGGTTGCCTGCCGCTTGCGCGCGTTTTCCGAAATCTTTTTGTATGAAAAAAGTGAGGAAACGATTTTGCAAACTATCAAATATAAAATTTTGCTTATTGTGCCGATTATAAACAGCGCCGCAAGATTGGTTTTATAAGCGTCTATAGGGATTTTTAAAAGTGCGGAAATCCCAGCCTCGGCCACAAGCTCGGTTAAAAACATAACGGCAAGTAAAAACGATGAATGAAAAATGCAGCTTTTAAGCGATATTTCAAAGCACAGCATGCCGAATATCATATTAACCGAGAAAAACGCCACATCGTTTATTATGTTTATATTGTTGTCTAAAATATTTACTGCGAAGGCGGCAAGGTAAAGCACCGTTAAAATCGCAAATGTTGCCGGCAAGCTTCGTTTAAGCTTGAAGTTGTCGAAAAAATAAACAAATGCAATCAGCGCTTCAAATAAGTAAACCGCCAAAAAGAAAAGTTGCATAGAAATTTAAGCCTTCCCGCCGCAATCGGCAATGGAAATCCGCATCGTGCCCACAGGCATATGCGCCAAAGAATCAAACAGCCCAATATGCCGCTCTTTCGGCATATTGAATTATTTATTCGCCGAGCAGCATTAAAAAGCGGCGCTTGAATTCGGCTCGCTTTGAATATGCTATCGGAATGGAATATTTTTCACAAAGCGTGATGCGGTCTTTGCTATAATAGGTTATGTAGTTTGTGTTCACGATAAAGCTGTTGTGCGGAATTATGAAATACGATTTATTCAGCTTTTGCCGCCAGGTTTTGATGTTGTCGTGCGATTCGTATTCGCCGTTTCTTGTGATAACCTTCACTTTTCTGCTTTTGATTTCAACAAAAATAATATCGCGGCTGCGAACGGCGGCAACACCCTGCGATTTATCTTTCAAATAGAATTTGATTTCGGTGTTATCCACTCTCGTGATTGCCTTTTCAAGGCCTTTGTAAAATCGCTCGCTGTTTATGGGCTTGTCAAAAAATCGCGCCACGCCCAAATCCATTGCCTCGTCCAAATAATGATTGTAGGCGGTTATGTAAATCAAAACTATGTCGGGATTTTTCTTTAAAAGCTGCTTGCCGAGGTTAATGCCGTCTATCTGCGGCATTTCGATATCAAGAAAAGCAATATCAAACTCCGTGTCGCTTTCCACAAGTTCGTTTCCGTTTTGGGTTGTGAAAAGGCTGTACGAAAGCCCGTTTTCGGCAAAATATTGGCTTATATGCCGCTCAACATCGTTTATATATTCGCGATCGTCGTCGCAAACAGCTATACTTACCATATAAACCAATCCTCCTTGTGCGGATTTTTCTTCCCGATTTAAACAAAAAATGCCGCAAACCTTTAATTATAGTTTACAGCATTTTTATCTGTGTTGCAAATTTTTTATTTGATTGAGCCGCTGTTTTTTACGGCGCAAATTTTAACCAGCTCTTTTATAACTTCTTTGTCACCCTCGGAGCAGAGCTTTAAATTATCCGTTATGTTGGTATCAGTGTCGTTTTTAAAATTGCCGAGCAAAAAATAATCCGGCGTAACGCCGAGCGCATTACATAAATCCGAAAGCGTTTCAAGGGTTACATGCCGCCTTGCCGTTTCTATATTTGATAAATATTTTGATGAAATTCCTATTTGCTCTGCCAAATCCTTTTGGCTGATATTCAGCTTTCTGCGCCTCTCTCCTATGCGAAAACCGATATCCTTATGATTGATTTCCATTAGTATCACCATAATAATTTTATCATTATAAATATTGCTTATAAACTAACAAAAAAGGTTACAGTATTGCATATGGTAAGAATTATTGAACAAGTGAGCAGATAATATTTCTTTTTGTTTGCTTTTGTGTTTTTTGGTATTGAAAACAGTGCGTTTTTGCAAAAGCGGTTGCGCATTAAAAAGCCTTCTGTTATTATTTCGGTGTGTATCAAAAACACGGAAAGGAGGCGTAAGCTATTATGAAAAAATTCACAAAAGCGGTTCTTGATAAAGCAGTGAACAGCGCGCTCAAAACAAGCGCAAACAGCACCACATGCTCAAATATTTATCAGCCGAAAGCACCCGCCGCTCTTAAAAAATTCAGCAAAATAGAAAATGATAAATAATCTGGCGCTCAGGATAACCGAAAAAATGCTCAAAAGCGGCGGCATTTCCGAGGAGGAAAAGGAGCTTTACATATACGGCCTGTTTATGATAATATCGCAGGTTATGTTTTTTGCTTTTTCGTGCGCTCTGGGGCTGGTTTTCGGTTGCTTTGTTGAAAGCGTGATTTTTTATATTTCATTTGCGGCAATCAGAAAATTTGCCGGCGGTTATCATGCGGCAACGGAGGCAAGGTGCGAAATATCCTCCGCGCTCTCGCTTTTGGCATGCGTTGGGGTTATTCGGCTTTCAAAAATTTATGATTTCAGGACAGCCCTGCTTTGTGCCGCGGCGGTGTGTGCGGTGCTGATTTTTGCTTTTTGCCCGCTGGACACGCCCGAAAAGCCGCTCGGCGAAAAGGAATTCAAATATTTTCGCAAGGTTTCCTGCATTATATTATTTGTAATTTGCAGCGCAATAATTGCGGCTTTTGTTTTTAAAGTGAAATTGGTTTTTGTGCCGTGCTGTGCCGCCCTTGTTTTAGAGGGCGTTCTTATAACTGCGGGCAAGGCCCAAAGGGTGCTCGGCGGCAAAAAAAAGCGATTCTTTTGAATCCGTTTAAAAAATAAAATTCCTCCCGATATGAAAGCGGAGCCTTTGGCGGCTCGGCCGAATTTCGGGAGGTTTTTATTTTATATATGCTTTAATTATGCGTCGCTTTTAATCCGTTATTGCGGCAAAAAGCTGCTTTATTCTTTCTGTTTTGCCGCTCAGATAAAGATAGCCGAAAAGCGCTTCAATTCCCGTGGCGGTGTGGTATTCGGCGTCTGTGGCGCTTTTTGGCGAATGGCCCACCTTAGCGTTTCTTCCGCGCTTGAATTGCGCCGTTTCCTCCTCGGTGAGCATGTCCTTAATTTTGGCGTAAGCCTCAGTTTGCGCCTTTGCGCTCACATACTTAACGCTTTCGCGGTGCAGCTCGTTCACCGGCCTGTTTGCTTCGCAAACCAGCGCCTCGCGCACAAGAATTTCATATATGCAATCGCCTATGAAGGCTAAATTGAGGGGACTCAATTGCCTCGGCTGAATTTTGGTGTCGTTAAATCTCATATTTTCACCTCGCGTCAATATATGATATCAAATTTCACCGTTTAATTCAATATGCAATGCATATTTCTGTTGTGTTTTAAATAATTATGTTTGGTGTGTTCTGTGTTAGAAAACAGTGTAATTTCATAAAGCCGCAGAACGCTTTATTCCTTTTTTGTTCAATCAATTATTCAGTAATTCGGTGTTACGGCATATTGTGTTGAGCCTTTTAAATGCCGGCAATGCTCGAAACGGCAAAGAAGATCAACTTTTTGATTTGATTTTGCGCACGGCATGCGACTTGCAAACTAAAATGAAATAAACGGCATACATGAAAGCACAATTTTTTAAAAGCGGCGTCACTCTTTGATTTTGTAAACCGGCTCTGTTTTCTAAATTCAAAGCAGAGTGTCTGTTAAGGCAGATTGCAGATAAATCTTGAAACAATCGGAATCTGCGGCACATTTAAGCGTTTTATATTCCGTCCGTTATATATATTGATAATTTATTGACAAATTTTTAAATGTGTATTGACAGCCTATGTTTTATTTAATAAGATAAAATTAACAAAACATACTTGAATTTATAATAAATTTTTATTGATAATTCACAATGCGCTGTTTTGTACTTAATAATGCGGGCAGATGTCCAAATATATAATAACGGAGGTATGTATATGTATTGTCCAAATTGTGGCCTTAATAACCCAGATAATGCACTCAATTGTTCCGCTTGCGGAGCTGCACTCGGTGCCCAAGCTCCCGGAGCTGCACCCCCGGTTACACCCACCGCAGCACCGGTTGCTCAAAAATCAAAATTGACTGCAGGCTTGTTGGCAATCTTTTTGGGAACCTTGGGAATTCATAATTTTTATTTGGGGTTCACAACAAAAGCAATTATTCAGCTTGTGGTTTCGCTTTTGGGCGCAGCCGCTTTCGGCATTGGTCCTGTTGCAATAGGAATTTGGGCCCTTGTTGAGGGAATTATGATTTTGACGGGTAAAATTAACACTGATGCAAACGGTGTTGCGCTTATTTAACAAAGCGTTGCAGAGTTTTATTCGGCATAAAGAAAAACCTTAATATTTGATTTTCCCGTGTGCTTCGGGGAAAATAAGCAATGCCAACACTTTGCCAAGTTTTCTCGGCAGAGTGTTGGCAAAATTTATATTTGCAAAATAATTTAAGCACATTCGGTATTTATTTGGATTGCCGAATGCTTTTGCGTTGCAGATGTTTTAAATTATTATGATTATAAAAAAATAAAGCCATTATCATTTGCATAATGCAAAATGATAGTGGCTTTTTTATTTGTGATGATTTAAATATATTATGCTGTTGCGGCGGCTATGCTTTTTTTGCCGCTTTCGTAAGCTTGCCGCAGAAGCGGAGTCCGAGAAGTAAATTAAAAATAAGTGCCAAAATAGCGGTGATTATGTCTAATACTGTAAGCCATGTATCCTGCGTGGAATTTCTTAATGCTAATCCGCTTATCAAATAAAAAGCAACCGTTGCCGAAACGGCGGATAAGATTGAACAAAGAATTTGCGCAAAATGCTTAACACATTTTTTCATATTGATTTTCCGTAATATTTATTTGCTTATTACCGCTAAATCAAAAAATAATTATCATTTATTCAATTGGAACAAGATTTTTAAGGCTTACATCCATAATCGGAGCGGAGTGGGTGAGCGCACCGCAGGAAACAAAATCCACACCGGTGGCGGCAATTTCTTTAAGCCTTTCTTTGGTAACATTTCCGCTGCATTCCGTTTGTGCTCTGCCGTTAATAAATTTAACGCATTCTGCCATTTGTGCGGTGCTCATGTTATCAAGCATAATAATGTCTGCTCCTGCTTCAACAGCTTCTTGCACCTGCTCAAAGGTTTCGGTTTCAATTTCAATTTTTCTTACGAATGGCGCATATTCTTTTGCGGCCTTAATCGCTTTTGTAACGGAGCCTGCTGCTCCTATGTGGTTGTCTTTAAGCAAAACTCCGTCGGAAAGATTGTAGCGGTGGTTTTTGCCGCCGCCCACGGTTACCGCATATTTTTCAAAGGGGCGCATATTCGGCGTTGTTTTTCTTGTGTCAAGCAAAGTTGTGCCCGTGCCCTCAAGCTCCTTGGCATATTCTTTGGTTATTGTGGCAATTCCGCTCATTCTTTGCAAATAGTTAAGCGCTGTGCGTTCTCCGGAAAGCAGTGCTCTGATGTCGCCGTAAACAACGCCAAGCAGCATTCCTTTTTCAACAAAATCGCCGTCCTTAACGCTTGTTTCAAATTTTGCATTTTCGTCAAGCAGTGTGAATGTGCGTTCAAAAACACCAAGGCCGCAGATTATGCCGCTGCTTTTGCAGATAAGCTCTGCCTTGCCTTGCCTGCTTTCGGGCATAACGGCGTTTGTTGAAACATCCTCGCTTGTGATATCTTCTTTAAGAGTGTTGATGATATAATCGTCAACATTGATTTTCATTGTTACACCATTTATCATAGAATTCGGGATCCTTTCGTTTGATTTCTGCCATGATAATGTTTTTGAATTCATTTTCACGCTCTGCCTTCGGCGGCATTGCGGCAAAATCAATTTCAGGCTCATATTGCGGCTTTTCAGAATCGTCGCCTGCAATTAAATCCGCCGCGCGCTTAGAGAAAACAAGACTCTCAAGCAAGCTGTTTGATGCAAGCCTGTTTCTGCCGTGCACTCCGTTGCAGGCCGTTTCGCCTGCCGCATAAAGGTGGCGCATGGATGTGCAGCCGTTTATGTCTGTTTTAATTCCGCCCATCATATAGTGCTGGCCGGGTGTAACGGGCACCTTGTCTTTTGTTATATCATAGCCCTCTTCCATGCATTCCTCAAAAATGTTTGGGAATCTCTGTGCGGCTTCTTCGCTTGTCATCGTCGGCAGGGTAAGATAAACATGATCCGTGCCGAATTTTTCCATTTCTTTGCAAATGGCGTTTGTAACAACATCTCGCGGTTGAAGCTCGTCCGTAAATCTTTCGCCGTTTTCGTTAAGCAAAATTGCACCCTCGCCTCTTACGCTTTCGCTGATAAGAAAGCGCCGTCCGCTTTTTTTGCTGTAAAGCGTGGTGGGATGAATTTGAATATAGTTTATATTTTTAAGCTCAATGTTGTGCTTAAGTGCAATTGCAAAGGCATCGCCCGTGATGTGCGGGAAATTGGTGGAGTTTTTAAACAAACCGCCTATGCCGCCCGTTGCCAAAATAACATCTCTTGCAAAAATTGCGCTTCTTTCGCCGTTTGCGTCTTCAACAACTATGCCGTAGCAGGTGTTGTTTTTTTCTATAATATCAATCATCGTTGTGTTTGTAACAAAGGTGATGTTTTTCTTGGTTTTTGCAATTGCAAGCAGGGTTGCCGTGATTTCTTTGCCGGTTTCGTCCTTATGATGCAAAATCCTGTTTTGCCTGTGGGCTCCTTCTCTTGTGTAGTTGAAATCGCCGCCGTTATTGGTATCAAAGTCAACACCCAGCTTAACCAGCGTGCCGATAACATCGGGTGAAGATTCAATCATAACCCTAACGCTTTCGGGATCGTTTTCATAATGGCCTGCTTTCATTGTGTCTTCAAAATAGCATTCAAAATCATCAATGTTTTTAAGCACGCAAACACCGCCCTGAGCCAAATATGAATCACATTCTTTAAGATCCTCTTTGGTGATAACAAGGGCTTTTTTATCCTCAGGCAGGCAAAGCGCGGCAAAAACGCCCGCAACTCCGCTGCCGACTATTACAACATCGGTTTTAATGGATTTTTCTTTCATTTTTCAATTACCGTTTTGGCAGTTTAGGCTGCCTTCCTTTATTTAAATATACTTATTCTAATATATATGTAGTTTGCCCGGATGTCAAGATTTGATAAAAAATTAACAAAATAATTTATGCAGTTGTAATTTTTTGCTTTAAAACCGGTAAGCCGCTTTTATTTTCAGGATGCTAATTTTTTGTTGATTTTGTGCTTGGAGTTTGCTAATATTAAAATATGGAAAAATTTTATTTTTTATTAAATTTTCTCAAAAACTTAACTTTGATTTGAAAAACGGGCTGTAGTATTATGAACGTTAATGTTTACGATTTCGATAACACTATTTATGACGGCGAAACGCTTGTGGATTTCATTCTTTATTTCGTGCGCCGCGATATTAGAATTTGGCGCTATATTCCCAAATTGATTGTGATTGCGATTAAGGATGGGCTTCACCTTTTCACGGTTGAAGAGGCGATAGACGCGTATGCATCATTTTTGGAAGGATATTATGTTAAAATCGGCGATATTTCCGCCGCCGTTGTTGATTTTTGGAATAAAAACGAGCATAAAATCAAGCCTTGGTATAAAACCGTGCAAAAAGAAAGCGATATTATCGTTTCCGGATCAACGGATTTTTTGCTTGATGAAATAGCAAAAAGAATCGGCATAAAGCATTATGTCGGTTCAAGCATAGATAAAGAAACGGGCAAATTCAAGCGCCTTTGCTTTCTTGAAAACAAGGTTAAAATCTTTAACGAGGTTTTCCCCGGAATGCATATAGAGAATTTTTACACGGATTCCATGAACGATAAGGCAATGATGGATATTGCAGATAATGTTTATTTCGTGAAGAAGGACAAAATCACAAAGATTAAATAAGCAGCATATATAAAGCAATTTGCAAAAATAAGCTTTAGCTGTTATTGTGCATCGCTGAGGCTGCCTGCGGTGTGTGCGGTTTTAAAATCCGCTATAAAAATATTGCAGCCGAAAGGCAAGGAAAAGATTAAATGGGCAAAATAAACGATTTTTTAAACAGTAAAATTATTAAAAAGGATGTTGGCGAGGAAACTTATTTAACCTGGCGCGAAACGCTTTCATATGCGGTGGGGCGCGGCGCACAGGGCATGAATACAAGCATGACCTCGTCAAAATACATAAATTTCTTTTTAACAAACGTGCTTTTCAAAAAGCTTAAAGACCCGATGAGCGTTGCAGCGCAAATCAGGCTTTATTGCGGAATTTTTGATGCAATAAACGACCCGATTATGGGCGTTATAGTTGATAAAACCAGAACTAAGGACGGGCAAATGCGCCCCTATATCAAATGGGCACCGCTTTTCGTTTCGCTTGTTATGATTTTGTTTTTTATCGGCAGCGCAGATGCATCGCCGCTGTTTAACATTATTTATACCACTATCCTTTTTGTTGGCCTTGATGTAACCTACACGGCATTTGATATTCCCATGGGCGCACTTGCGTTTTCAATCACGCCAAGCGGAATAGAGCGCACAAAGCTATTTGGTGTAAGTTCAATTGTTCGCTCTGTTCTTGGCGCGTTGCCGCAGGTTTTCGTTGCCGGCGCAGCGCTTCTGCCTTATTTTAAGGACCATACGCCGCAGGCATATCTTACCTCGGCAATTATTTCGGCAATAGGAATTGTGTTTTTAACAAGGCTCACCTATAAAAACACAAAAGAAAGGGCAGAGCATAAGGAAGATGTGCCTGCCGTTAAGGATTGCTTTGCTCTGCTGTTTAAAAACAGACCTTTGCTCATGCTCTTCTTAGGAAATGTCTTTTTTGTTATTTGCAAAATTGCAGAGCAGGTTTCGTTTTATTTTGTTGCCGATCTTATGTTTAACCGAAAATATAATATTTTTATTGATGTTGTTAAGTTTCCCGGCTTCCTTTTTGCGGGAATACTCGTTCCCAAAATCATCGAATCGCTCGGTAAAAAGGCAGACAGTAAAAAGTTTTATCAGGGCTGCTGCGTTGCCGCTATAATTTTGCATGTGCTTTTTGCCGTAACCTGCTATAACGGACTTATGAATAAAACCGAGGGCACAAGTGTTTCACTTTTCGTTGGCATACTTGTTGTGCTTTTCACGGGGCTTACGGCAATTCCGCTTGAATTTAAAAACCTTATCCAAAAGGAAATGGAAGCGGAAACGGTTGATTATATCGAATGGAAAACAGGCACCCGCGTTGAGGGTATTATGCTTTCCATAATGAGCTTCACGGGCAAGATCGAAAACACATTTTCATCTTCAATCGGCCTTGCAATTTTGGGTTTCACGGGCTATATGCAGCACACAGAAGGCTCCATGGTGCAAAATTCGCAAACCAATATGGCTCTGTTTTTGCTCACAACTCTTGTGCCGGCAATAGGTTATTTGCTTATGCTTGTGCCGATGCATTTCTATAATATTACGGGCGACGGTCATCGCCAAATGATGAAGGAAATTATGGAAAGGCGCGCGCAGCTCAAATCCGAAAAGGGCACAGAAGCCGAAGTGTCGGAATCTGTTGCCGCAAACGATTGATTGCTTTTTATGCTTTCGGCGGGGGGTGCACTGCGCCGCCCGCCGCTTTTATTTCGGGCAAAACGAACGGCTGAAATTAACTTTTTAAATTCTGCTTTTTGGCTCCTGAGCCTGTATTTTAAAACGGTGGTTTTATGAAAATAACTTTTATTGCAGACACTCATTATTATTCCAAATCCCTCGGCACCTGCGGCAAGGCATATGAATTGCGCTCCGGGTCAGACCAAAAATGCCTTGCAGAAACGGCGGAAATCACTGATGCCGCATTTGCCGATATTGCAAAGTCGGATACAGATGCCGTATTCATCCTCGGCGATGTTTCAAACGACGGCGAAACGGTTTCTCACCTTGAATTTCGCGAAAAGCTTTATAAGCTTCAAAAAAGCAAGCCGGTTTATTTGATAACAGCCACGCATGATTGGTGCTGTGACGAAAATCCGCGCCGCTTTGACGGCGACAGTGTTTATCACGATGTGCCCGTTATGAAAAGCCGTGACTTGCCGAAATTTTATGAGGATTTCGGCCCCAAGCAGGCGATAAGCACCTTTATCACAAAAATAGGCACTGTTTGTTTTGTTATTGCGCTTTCGGAAAAGGTGCGCGTGCTGTGCCTTAACGACGATAAAAACGAAAACGACCACGCAGGGTTTGATGCGGATTGCCGTAAATGGATAACAGAGCAGATAGATGATGCAAAAAGATGCGGCTGCACGCTTATCGGAATAGAACATCATTTGCTTGTGCCGCATATTTCGCCGTTGCTTACGGGCGGCTCCACCTGCGTTGAAAACAGGGAAGAAGTTGCGTCTTTTTTTGCGGATGCAGGGCTTAAATATATGTTTGTCGGCCATAGCCATATTCAGCACACCGATTCTTTCACAAGCCCGGCAGGCAACAAGATAACGGAGGTTAATGTGGGCGCGCTAAGCGGCTATCCCGCGCCGATTGTTGATGTGCTTGTGCTTGATGACGGCAGGCTTAAATATGATGTTCGCCACTTGAAATCGTTTCTTGTGAACGGGCGCGAGGTCGATGCCGAAAGCTATCTTGCCCGCCATGCCACGGATTTGATTTTCAGAATAACCGAATGCAGGGATGAAAGGCAGTTTTCCGAAAGAATTGAGGCACTCGGAATAAATCCTCAAAAGCTTTTGCCGCTTTGGGGCATTATTAAGCCCCTGCTTAAAAAGGTTGACACGGCACTCGTTTGGGATGTGTATAAATTGCTTAAAGCTATGCATTTGCAAGGTAATATCACCCGTGCGCAGGCACTTGAATATCGCTATAAGCCGCTTCGCGAAATGATAGGCGAAATTTGGCTTTCTGCGCTTGACGGCTCCGTGAATATTTATCCCCGCGGCAGCGCATATTACAATCTTGTTTCGGCGGCTGTTTCTGCACCGTCAAAAATAATAAAAAGCAATGCGGATTTAAAGCAGCTTGTCTCGGCGGCGGATAATATCTTAACCGGCGGCAGATATAACAATCAACACGATATAATATAATTTTGCGTATTGCTCAACAGGTTATCGTAAAAAAAATAAACGGCAGATGAGAAATCATCTGCCGTTTCTGTTTGTACATTGCTCGGTGTTTACAAAAATCATTCTCGTAAAAATGACTTGGCAAGTATCGTTTTCGGCTTTTTCGGCAGGCAAGCGTGAAGGTCGGAAATAACATAAGTCATAATCGATTAAATGAATTCTTGCTTGTTTAATATTGCATTAAAACGATAAAGTCTTTGATTTAACCCTGCCTAATATGATCGCTTCGGCAGGAAAGCTTTTGCTATTCTGCCTTGCCGAATTTTTTCTTTTTGCGCGTTGATATTACCGCGGCAGTGCCACCGCTTGTAAGTAATAATGCCGCGCATAATGCAAGCATGCCGCTTGCGCCGGTTTGAGGGGATTTTTTATCGCTCGGTAACTTGCCCGTAACCGTGTCTTTTGCCGTAATTTCCTTTGTGCCGGCCGAGTCTGCAAAATATTTGCCGCAGCCTTCGCAACGCCAATATTCGATGTTGCCTTCGGCGTCGGTTGTTGCCGCCTTGGCAGGGAAGCTCACAAGATTTGTGTGATTGCTTGCGTTAAGCTCTCCGTAAGCTTTGCCACAAAGCTCGCATATCGCTTTTTCGGCGCAGGTTGCTTTTCCGCCGGAGCAGTTTTTGGTTTCACAACTGTTGCAGCCGTCTGCCGTGCATTTACGGGTATGCGTACCGTCGCCGTTCGATTTCCATTCGCCGAAGGTGTGCCCGTCGTTGACCGTTACAGTCATTTCGGCGGTATTTCCTGCCTTATCGGCGGCGATGATTTTCTGTTTGCCGTTTGCTGGAGCGAGGGTAAAGCTGCCTTCTTCGTCAAGCTCGACCTCTGTTCCGTTTACGGTGACGGTATCTACATATTTCTCGTCAACGGTGACCGTTTGTGCTTCACAATAGGTCTTGCCGTTTTCAATGCCGGTGATTACAGGCCGAACATTGTCAAGCGTTATGCGGTCGGAACGAAGATATGTTATGTTCAGGCTCTCATCAACGAGCATGGCATAAATAATATATTCTCCGTTGGGATCTATGCAAAACGGTTCATCGTATGCATAGTACACAAGAGAGCCCAGCTCCGCCTCGGAGAGATCCTGATCCGTTACAAAATAGGAAATAAACACGGCTCCGCTGTTGTCGGCGGCATTTATCGTTACCTCCTGCGTATCCTTAAAGAATAAGCCGAAAGTAAGCTTATTTAAAAAGCTTTGCCATTTATTTGTGCCTATGATAATCTCGCCGGTCGGCTTTTCCGTGTCTTTCCACTGCGCGGTAATTGTGATGTTTTCTGCAGGCATAGTTGCGGGGATCGATTTATCCCAGCCTACAAAGTTGTAACCCTCTCTCGTCGGGGCGGCAGGGGAGGCAATCTGCGTGCCGTAATCCTGCGTGATGGGTGCGATTTCAGTGCCGCCTGCGGTGTCGAAGGTGATGGTGTATTTATTGATTTTCCACTGTGCCGTGACCGTCATATTCTCGGCAGGCATGGTCGTGGGAATTTCCCTGTCCCAGCCGATAAAGGTGTACCCCTCTCTTGTCGGGTCGGCAGGAGCGGTAATATGCGTTCCGTATTCCTGTGTAATGGGTGCAATTTCGCTGCCGCCGTTGGTATCAAAGGTAATTGTGTATTTATTCGTGTTCCAAACGGGATAGAGCGTCAGCGCCTCGTTTTTGGTATAAACATCATCAAAGCTGTACACCTTTTCGCCGCCGTCAACGGTCGCCCAGCCTACTTGCGTGTACCCCGTGCGAGTGAACAAAGCGCCTCGCAGCGTGAGAGCATCGTTATAGAACTTAATATCTGTGACCGCATTGCCCGAGCCGTTTGTGCCGGGCTGATAAGTCACATCCCAAGCGCCCGTGATACGCACATAGGCCTTGCCCGGAAGCTGCTGGGAGATAGCGTTAAACTGCTCTCTGAGTGCGTTGTTCAGCGCGGCAAACTCTTCATTTGTCAGCGTGTTGTCACCCGCCAGATAGCGCTGATACAGTTCCTGCATTTCAGCGGAAAGCTGCGGAATAACAGCCTCTGTGGCATCCTGTGCCGAAGAGCCCGTGAACAGCCGCGCACCGTCTCCCATTGCCAGATAGCCGATATCTTGATCCCGCAGCGTAATGGCCTGCGGATCGCCCGTTACGGTAAGCGAGCCGTTGTCTACGGTAAGATAGTACGCCGTGAGCCCGTCCGTCATGGTGACGCTGCCGCCGCCATACTGGGTGTATTCGCTGAGCGTCAGTGCGCCGTTCAGCGTCAGCGAGCCGTTGCCGAGAATGGAAAGGGTGTTCCTGCTCTTGCTAATTCCGTTCAGGCTTTCGACGGTATTCTTTCCGTCCGCCGTGATAAAGAGCGGGTTGCTCTTTCCGATATACTTTTCGCTCAAGCGCACAGAGGTCAGGTCGGCATTCTTGAGCTTCAGATTCGGGAAAACACAACCGTATCTTTCAAGCCTGCCGGTCGAATAAATTTCCAAAATATCCTTGCCTGTCAGATCCACTGAATCCCTAAGTGTACTAAAGTTCTTGCCCTTAGGCAGAACAAAGGACGCAGTTCCGTCGCCGAAAATATCGGTATAATTGTCCGGCGTGACCTCCACCGCACCGTCGCCCCGATCCAAAAACAGACCGAAGCCGCCCCATAAAGCGGTAAGTGCCGAAACATCTGCGGGAACGGTATCGCCGGGCTTGTAGAAGTTTGAATTTTCGTCTACCCACCATAGCTGTGCATCTGCCGAAATGCCGTCCGGGCGGGGCAGTCCCTCGGCAGAGGGCGCAGTGAAGCTCTCGCCCTTTTTCACGATGATATTGATCCAGTTCTGCTGCTCGCCGGGCATAAATTCACCCGTTCGCAGCTCTACTATTTTCAGGCTGTCGGCGGCAAGATCTGTCGGCAGCTCAAGGAGGGGGCGAAAACCAATGTCCCGCTCCGGAAGGGTTGGCCTTGCCCAAAATGTAGCCTGTGCAGCGAAGTGTCCACCACGAGATAGATACATTCCCTCGACATTCCCAGTACCTATATCCTGGCCGAAAGAGCGCATTTTATACCAGTTTTTGATATAATCGGCTGACTTCTGATAGATCGTATCCCATTCATTGTCAATTGGTGCAAGACCAGAGCCTTCTCCTTCATTACGGTGATGGTCTCCAACAGATGGGGCGCGGAGCGTATAGTTCACGTTACTCGCTGTATAGGTCTGGCCATAAATCAGGTTCATTTCTGCCAACGTCTCCCGCTGCAAAGAACATTTCACGTTATAGTCCGCAATAAAAAGGCTGTGCTCGTAGGGCTGCTTGGCGGTATCGGTTTCATTTTCCATCGAATAGGCATCCACCGTACCCACATAGGTAAAAGGCACATAATGAAGTGTGCTGTCCGGCAGCGTCTCGAGCGTTGTGCCGGGCATTTCCACCGCTGACAGATCGAAGTAATATCTGCCGCCGGGGGTGAGGGTGAACTGCTCGTCGACCCGCTTTTCAACCGTCAGCGTAACATCCGCGAAACCGCTTGCAAGGTCGGTTTTGCGGTCGCCGTTGTACTGCTCGTTGAAGACCTCCAGGGTATAGGTACCCTCGGCAAAGCCGGCAGGAATGGTAAGCTGTGCCGTACCGTCTTTTTCTGTGAGGGAGGCGTTGCTGCGGCCGTAATAGATTACATTACCGACATCATCAAAGATCAGAGCGGAAATATATTCGTTTGCGCCGGTTTTTGCGTCGGTATAGGATATCTCTACGGTGCCGCCCTTGGTGGAAGCGGAAACCTCCCAGGTAGTTCTGCTGAAATTGTTGCGCTTGCTGTCATAAAGGGTCAGCTTCCATTCGTTTCCGGTGTAATTTGGGGAAACGGGCTGCAGCCCTCCGTCGGGCTTGCCGCCCACGGCGGCGGATGCAAAGAGGACAGAGTCCGAATTTAAGTTAAAAGCGGGACGAACGCCAAACTCCTTGGAAGTAGAGTATCCACCATAGTAGCGGACTTCACCTCTACCAGCCACAAAGGCAGCGGAATAGTCTTCGTCTGGGGAGCGCAGCCACCAATAGCTTGACGCCCAACCCGGATGCTCGGGATCCACGACACGCAAATCGTTGTTTACCGCATTAGCCTCTTTTGAGGAAAGCGGCCAAAAAACAGCATTGCTTACCGCAGGACCCGCTACACCGTCGGTATTTTCCCCATCGTAGTTTCCGCTTGCAAGCGTCCGTTTTTCAACAGCATCGGTTTCTTTCGCCGTCAGCTTATCCGCAAGCGCGTCTATTGCCTCTTTCAACGCGCTGTCCGCATAAGCGTTGCTCGCACCGAACTTTGACAACCCCATGTTATTTGCCGCAAGCAGGGTCATATTCCCGGCTGTGCCGGCTGCACTGTTTCCGTCATAGTCGATGACGCGCCATGCACCGGGATTATTTTCATGGTCTTGCCCGAAATACACGGTCGGTGCGGTCGCTGTGTTTACATTTTTACTTAGTGCGTCTGTGCCAAGCTGTATCGCAGCAGAGCCCGTTGCTGTCTCGCCCTCGGCAAATACGCCTGTCGGCACAAGGCAGAACAGCATACATAGGGTGAGCAGGATACTGAGTATTCGTTTTTTCATTTCTTACTACCTCCGTTATGTAAACTTAATCAAGAGCTGTTATTGTGATTGTGCCTTTGAAGCTTTCGAGACGGGTATTGTATGCCGACTGTTCAAACATGAAGTACAGCGTTATATCCTCGTCCGAGGCGTCGTAAATTCTGGTGAAATTAAAGGAATGTTGGTCGTTTGTCTGCGCTATTTTTTTGCCGTCACGTTTTATGCGTGTAACCTCACGGCAAAGGTCGTCGTCATAGCCGTCTGTCATCTGGATGGAGTAATTACCGTTGTTGTTGGACTCGTTTGATACCACCTGGAGAGAGCCGCTTATGGTGACGCTGTAAACATGACCTTTTTTGAGCGTAATCTTATCAAGATAAGTGGATATCAGGTCTCCGCTGTTTACCTTTTCATAAACGCTTAAAGCTGCGTTGCCGTTATTGAGAAATACTCTCGGAATTCTTGTTTCTGCATAAAAATATCCGGAGCAGGCGCCGTTCTGACCGGCGTCGCCCTTGTCGCCTTTATCACCTTTATCCCCCTTGTCGCCTTTTTCGCCTTTGTCGCCCTTATCGCCGTCAACACCGTCTGTGCCGTCAATGCCTGCGGCTTTTACGGCTGTGTCGATTTCTCCGATCCACCAGTTGCCGTTTTCGCCGATAAACGGGGTGTTACCGTCTTTGCCGTCAGAGCCGTTTTGTCCGTTTGTTCCATCCTTGCCGTCGGCTCCGTCTTTACCGTTTATACCGTCGGCTCCGTCCTTGCCGTCAAGACCTTTCAAAACCGAAAGATCGTACATGTTCAGCCATACTTCATCGCCGACATAGCGCCACTGCAGGGTGTTTTCGCTTACGCGGAACTCCGGTGTTTTTCCGTTTGCTCCGTCTGCGCCTTTCTGCCCGACGGGGCCTGTGATATCGGCGATCGCAACAAGGTTCTGCCACTCGCCGCCCTCGTAACGCCACTGTATGTATTCCGTTGCTCTTTGTACTTCTATGTTTTTGCCGTTAATGCCGTCTTTACCGTTGGCTCCGTCAATTCCGTCCTTGCCGTTTTTTCCATCGGCTCCGTCTTTTCCGTCAACCCCGTTAATGCCATCTTTGCCGTTGGCTCCGTTTTGACCGTTCGTACCGTTTAATCCGTCTTTACCGTCGGTGCCATTCTCGCCGTTGACTCCGTCCTTGCCGTTTTCTCCGGCAGCGCCCCGCAGCTCGGTAAGCGCCACCAGGTCGCGCCAATCGGTTTCATCGCTGTATTTCCACTGGATCGCCGTGCCGTTGTTCCGCACCTCCGGCAGTGCAGTGTCGATTTTTGCCGCCTTGCTCCATCCTGCGGCAAGCACGATGCAAAGCACCAAAAGAGCGGCGCAAAGCGCCAAAAGTGATCCTGTGAGTAGTTTTTTCCCTGTTTTCATCTTCTTTCCTCCGTTCAGAATTGTTTATCACGGCGAAGCTCACCCTCAACGAAAGCCGTTGTCGGCAGCAGCGTCAGCACCATGCAGCACAGCAGCAAGATGCTGCGTATTCGTTTTTTCATTTCTTGCTACCTCCGTTTTCGTGTATATCTGCTCAGTCAAGAGCGGTGATTGTAACAGAGCCTCTGAATGAAAGCAGATAGGTTTTGTAATCACCTTGCTCCAGCGAAAATTTGAGTTCAACATCGTTTCTCGCGCCGGTAAGGTCATATATTCTGTTGAGGCAGAGAGAATTTGATCCCCTGCCGTCTTGTTCTATCAGTGTAATATATCTGCAATAGTCATCATCGTAACCGTCAGTCATCCGAACGGAATAGTTTCCGCTATTATCATTTGTCATCGCATTAACCATGCCGCTTACACACACATTGTAGGTATATCCTTTTTTCAGCCTGAGAGTTGTTTCGGTGCACGATATAAGCCCGCCGCGGTTATGCATTTCCCGATAGTACAGGGGGACTGCACCGCCTGAAAGATGGGTTGACGGTACATACCCCGTGCCGTAAAAATACCCGGAGCTTCCGCCGTTCTGACCGGGGTCGCCCTTGTCGCCTTTATCA
>OGUO01001086.1_pt1 | contig 18784 bp, 24 predicted proteins | sample 1553641 | NCBI WGS metagenome assembly OGUO01 (sample SAMEA2579980, study PRJEB22360) | human gut metagenome | biome: human gut; feature: human-associated habitat; material: faeces | place: Denmark | collected 2008/2010 | reverse complement strand
GGTACGAGTTCGATTGCCGGAAATGCGACAACATTCGAGAGGTACACGACCCGCGTAAGGGCAGAGACGGCGATTACTGCATCCCATGTATAGAGCGCATGGATAGCCGCCGTCCGAGCCCGATACACGCAGACGAAAAAGAGCGAGTCCTCCGTTGCGAGTGCTTTACACCTATCCCGGAGGACGAGGAGGGCGAAAAATGAGATTTCCGAAATTATATGAGTGCGACCCACAGAAAAATACAGAGTGCAACAAGCGGAATTGCGGAAATCCGTGCAAGCACACGACGCGGAAAGAGTTCGCCCGGGAGCCGTCCGGGAGTGAACTCCTCGGAAAAGTCGTTGTAATAACGCAAATGAGAAAAATCCCGACAGCGTGTGCGTATTGCAAATATTACGAAAACATGGGCGGAAATAGAGGACGCGGTAGCGACGGCGCTTGCACGGCTCGCGGGACGCTTTACGCGACGCGGGGTATCAGAGTGTCGAAAGAGCGCCTCGATAATTGCCCGCTCCGCATAATTACGGGAGGCAGAGAATGAGACGCAAAAAGAAAAGCCGCCTCGCGGCGGCGGAGTTCCTCGCCGTGCTTATCGTGACGGCGGTCGTTTTCACAAAGGGCTTGAGCGCGGCGCTCGCGTGGCGAGGCTATAAGGCCGTCGGCGGCGAGTTCATGCTCTTGCTCCTACCTATTATATATTATGAGGCAAAGCGGATTATCCTCGATTTCGTGGCGGACTTCGTAGAACTTTACCGCCGCGCGGAGGATTGACAATGCAGGACAGAAAAAGAGAAACCGCCGACGCTTTGCAGAACGTCGGCGGGGACTCGTCCCGGAAAAGACGAGCGATTACTCATACCTTTATTATTATAGCACTCTCCGGGACGGTATGCAAGGACAAAAAATCGAGCGCAAAGCGCGTTTTTACGGGCTCGTATGGAATATTAACAAACCGACCATAGACGAGCTCTCGTCGGAGGGTATCACATGAGAACAGTTTACCGAGAGAAACGCTATTACTGCGGTGAGTATCTCGACGTATATATCTACCCGACCTATCGGCAAGGCCGGAGCAGAGGCAAGCGGAGCAAGCCGACCTCCGCCGCTCAAGCGAAACTCAATCAGCGGCATAGAGAGGAAAAGCTCGTCCGTCTCCTCCACGCGAACTTTACGCCGGACGACCTCGAAATCCATTTGACCTATCAGCAACAGCCGGAGAGCCCGGAGGAGGCGCAACGCCTTTTACGGAATTATATCCGCCGGGTGCAGAGAGCACGGAAAAAGCAAGGGCTCCCGCCGCTCAAGTACATAGCCGTTACGGAAAAGGGCTCCAAGAATGGGCGCTATCATCATCATGTTACGCTATCCGGCGGAATGGATAGAGACGAGCTCGAAAAGCTATGGGGGCTCGGGTACGCGAACTCCCGCCGTTTGCAGTTCACGGAGAGCGGCCTTGCCGGGCTCGGTCACTACATCGTCAAGAGCCCGCTCTATGCTCGAGCATGGAACGCCTCGAAAAACCTTATCGACCCGGAGCCGAAAACACGGGACGGGCGTATCTCCGGCAAGCGCGCCGAGGAGCTCGCCCGCGACACGACCAACAACGCCGAGTATGAAAGGCTCTATCCGGGCTATTTCCTCGCGGATGCTGGCGCATGGCACAACGACGTAAACGGAGGAAAGTATATCGTCGCCCGCTTTTATCGGCGGGACGGTGTATTTATAAAACCGAAACGGAGGAAACGAAAATGACAGTAAACGAATTTGCGAAAGAAGTCCACGAAAACGCGGTCGCGCATGGATGGTGGGAGACGGCTCGGAGCTTTCCCGAGGTCGCCGCGCTCATTCATTCGGAAGTGTCGGAGGCGCTCGAGGAGTGGCGCGACGGCAATCCGGCTATTTACGGGTGCTGTGGTATCCCGGGCGCGGTGTGCGAGTTCGAGGGCGCTTGCGACAAGGACGAGAAAACCGGCACTTGCAAGCCGGAGGGAGTCGCCGTCGAGCTTTGCGACGCGATTATCCGCATCCTCGATTACCTCGCCTATATGGGCGTGGACGTTGAGGCCGTGCTCATGGCAAAACATGAGTACAATAAGGGACGCGAATACCGCCACGGAGGGAAACGCGCCTAAACCACGATAACGCACGAGGAGGGCGAGCTAATGATTAACTATTTCGAGGCGGCGGAGAAAACTCTCCGCGCTCGCGGCTTGCTCGAGACGGCTTTAGGCAATCTCGAGCGGAAAAAGGAGCGCATTTTACGATACGGCGCGCCGTCGGAGTATCCGTCGGCGGATATGTCTAAACCGTACACGGGTGCGAAATCTGTAAACGACGCGCTCGCGGACTGCCTCGAGCTCGCCGAGGTTATGCGGGAAATCCAAGTTACCCGGGATAAGGTCGAGGAAATCGACGACGTGCTCGCGCAGATGGACGAGGACGACGCGCGTATCCTCCGGCTTTGGTACATCGAGCGCAAGAGCAAGGACGAAATCACGGAGGCCGTATGCTATTCGTCCACGTCGAGCCTCTACGACCTCCGTAACAAGGCGCTCGTGCGCTTCGCTCTCCTCTACTTCGGCGCGGGAGCTATGCCGTCTATGTGAGGCGTTTTCTAACTTATTCTCATGTATCGAAAAAAATCCGTATGGAAACTTGCATTTTCCCCGTGCTATCATTGAGGCGTAAAGAGAGGTCGAGGGAAAACCTCGCCGCCGTGCGCCCTACATGGTCGAGCCCTTGCGCTTATGCGTGAGGACGCTTGAGGCCGTGCGGGGCGTTCTCTTTACCCATTCGGAGGCGGAGAACATGAGAGAGTTTGCAAAAGCGTTTTACGAGTCTCCGGCATGGAGGCGGACGCGAGCGTATATTCTCAAGCGCGACGCGGGGCTATGCGTCCATTGTGGCGAGCCCGGCGTTATCGTGCATCACAAGATAGAGCTCACGCCGAGGAACATCGACGACCCGGCAATCGCGCTCGGCGAGGATAACCTCGAGACAGTTTGCCGGACGTGTCACGCATTGATACACGAGGGAACGCCGCCGCTTGCCGACGGCCTCGCTTTCGATGCAGACGGAAATATTATCACAGCGCCACATACCCCCCGGGGTGCGCCGAAATAGATACCCGGTAAGTAACCGCGCCTCAATCCTCGGAAGAACTGACCCGGGCGCGCACATGAGGGGGGGTAAAACCGGGGCGGAGGGAGGTTTACTCATTATATGGCGACAAATAAAAAAAGCTACGACGAGCTCTCGGTTTCTGAAAAAATCGAGGCGAAAAAGAAGAAAATTAAACGGCTTTTCCGAGAAATGCCTCCCGAAAAGCGGCAGTTTGCCGAGGGGCTTATCAATCAATTCGCCGTGACCTCCGTCACGCTGGAACGCCTCGCCGACGAAATCAACAACGGCGACTTGATAGAGGATTTCGTACAGGGGGCGCAAAAGCTCCGCCGGGAGTCTCCGGCTCTCCGTGCCTACAACACGACGATTAAATCCTTTTCCGCTCTCACAAACCAACTCGTCGCGTTGCTCCCGGAGAAAGAAAAGAAATCGGCGGGTGACGAGCTTATGAGCTTTATCACAAAGCCCGCCGCCCGGTCGGGCAAGTAGTGAACTACGTCCGGGAATATTGGGAGCGGATTTCCTCCGGCGAAATCGTCACGAGCAAACGAGTAAAGGCCGTGTATGGTCGCCTCGTGGCGGAAATGGACGCGGCGGACGAGAACTCGCCGTATTACTTCGACGAGGCCGTCGGCGAAAGGCCGATTATCTTCGTCGAGCGGTTTTGCAAGCAGTCTCAAGGAACGCTCGGCGAGTCTCTGACGCTCGAGCTTTTCCAAAAAGCATATATACAACTCCTTTTCGGGTGGCTCGAGAGGGCGACGGGATACCGGCGCTTTCGAGAGACACTCTTTCTTGTTGGTCGAAAGAACGGCAAGAGTACGCTCCTCGCGGCGCTCGCGCTCTATATGCTCGTCGCCGACTACGAGGGCGCGGCGGAGATTTACTCCGTAGCGACCAAGAAAGACCAAGCGAAAAAGACGCTCACCGAGGCCGTAAACATGGTGAAGCAGAGCCCCGAGCTCTCCGCCATTCTCAAGAAGCGGCGAAACGACATTTATTTCCCGGCGACGGCCTCCAAGTTCGAGGCGTTGGCCTCGGACTCGAATACCCTCGACGGCCTCAACTCTCACGCCGTCATTATCGACGAGCTCCACGCTATCCGCGACCGCAATCTCTACGAGGTTATGAAACAATCGACCTCGAGCCGCCGACAGCCGCTTGTGATTATGATTACCACGTCCGGCACGGTGCGCGAGTCTGTTTTCGATAACCTTTACGGCTACGCTTGCGAGGTCGCCGACGGGCAGACTCCCGACGAGCGTTTCCTCCCCGTGCTCTACGAGCTCGACAAGCGCGAGGAGTGGACAGACCCGACGGCGTGGATAAAGGCAAATCCCGGCCTCGGGACGATAAAGCAATATACCACGCTCGCCGACTTCGTAGAGCGAGCAAAGAAAAATCCCGAGGACTTGCCCGGCGTTCTCTGCAAGGACTTTAACGTAAAGGCGACCGGCGCGGCCTCGTGGCTCTCCTATGAGGACGCAGTAAACGAGGCGACATTCAAGCCGGAGGAGGTCTATAACACCTACGCTATCGGCGGGTGCGACCTCTCCGCGACGACCGACCTAACGTGCGCGACGCTGATTATCCGGCGCTCGTCCGACGATGAAATCGTGTACGTTTTTCAGCACTATTTCCTCCCTCAAAAGAAAATCGACCAGCTCGACGAGCACAACACGCAAGAAGCGCCATATAAGATTTGGGCGGAGCGGGGGCTCGTCACGATATGCGAGGGTACTCGCGTCGATTATTCGGCGGTGACGGCGTGGTACTGCCAAATGCGGGACGAACTCAAGATAGACGCTTTCAAAATCGGCTACGACCGCGCTCTCGCCGGTTATTGGGTGGACGAAATGAAAGCGAACGGCTTTGAAATGTGCGCCGTTGCACAGGGGCCTTTTACATGGTCGCAACCTATGAGGGAACTCGGCGCGGCGCTCGCCGATAAGAAAGTCAATTACAACAAAAATCCCGTTTTGCTTTGGTGCTTGACGAACACAGGCGTTAAAAAAAGCGGCGTGAACAACATTCAGCCCGTCAAGATTTCCGAAAAGCGCCGTATCGACGGCATGGTATCTCTCCTCAATGCGTGGGTTATCTATGTGCGGGATTATGAGGACTATATGTATTTAGTGGGGTGAAAAAATGGCAAAGAGAGGGCTCTTTCAATCTATTTTCGGGGGCAAGAGCGAGAAAAATGAAGATTTCCACGCATACAAGCTCTTGAGCTCGTGGGAGTCTACTTTCGTACCGTATTCCGGGAATATGTGGGATATTAACACGGTACGCTCCGCCGTGGACGCTTTCGCCCGCCGAGCCTCGACAGCACAGCCGCGCCACGTCCGGCAGTCGGCAGAGACGACGGTCGCGGTAAACGACTATATCGACCGCATTTTGCAATTCCGGCCTAATCCGTACATGACGGCGGCGGACTTCTATTACAAGCTCGCCGCGCAGTACAAGGTATATAACAACGCGATAGCGTACCCGGTTTTTGATGAAACAGGCCGTTTGACGGCGGTCTACCCTATCAACGCGCAGTATTTCGAGCTCCTCGAGTACATGGGTACGCTCTATTGCCGGTTTACCTTTGCGACGGGTGCAACGTACATTTGCGAATATTCCCGGATTATCCACGTCCGGCGGCATTTCCTCGAGCACGATATTTTCGGCGACGGCAACAAGCCTCTCGATACCGCGCTCAAGACTGCGAACACGCTCAATCAGAGCATGAGCAAGTTCGCCGAGCTCGTCGCGGTTATCCGGGGTATTTTGAAAGTCTCGAACGCCGTCAAGACGGAGGACTTAAACCGCCGCAGAGACGACTTTATCCGGGACAACCTCCGTATGGAGAACAACGGAGCGGGCGTTATCGTCACGGACGCGAAATACGACTATACGCCTATCACGGATAAGACGACTCCTATCCCGGCGACACAACTCGCATACGTCAAAGAGGAGATTTACGACTATCTCGGCGTGTCGAAAGAAATCGTCGAGAATACCGCGACTCCGCAACAGGAACAGGCTTTTTATAGCGGCGAAATCGCCCCGTTTTTCCGCCGCCTCTCGCAAGCGTTCTCGAATGTGCTCTTTACCGAGCGGGAGTTCGGGTACGGAAACCGTATCGTCTTTTCCGCGAACTCCGTCCAGTTTGCGACGCTCCCGGAAAAGGTCACGGCGGCAAAGTTCTTGACGGAAATCGGCGCGGCGACGCTCGACCAAATCTTGACTATGTTCGATATGCCGACCATCGGCGGCGAGGAGGGCGCGCGCCGCGTCCAAACGCTGAACATGGTAAACGCAAAGCTCGCAGACAAATACCAGACCGGCGGAAATACGCCGCCGGACGACACTACGCCGCCCGGGGAGCCAACCGGCGGGAAAGAGGAGGGTTAGGCTATGGCTATCAAACAGGGGCGCGAGTATCGCGCTTTGCAGGACTTTAGCCTCGTTCCGAGGGACGAGGGCTCGAAAGAATACCGGGTACGCGGTACGGCTATCGTATTCAATTCGCCTACGGTGCTATGGGAGTGCGACGGCGTGGAATACAAGGAAATTATCGACCGTCACGCTTTCGACGAGTGCGATATGTCCGACGTGATTTTCAACTACAACCACGGCGGAAAGGTCGTCGCTCGCCTCCGAAACAAAACGCTCGCGCTCAACATCGACGAGCGCGGCGTAAACATCGACGCAGACCTCGGCGGAACAACTGCCGGGCGCGAGCTTTACGAGGAAATCGACGGCGGGTACGTCGATAAAATGTCCTTTTCTTTCACGGTGCGCGAGGCATCCTATGACTCCGTTACCCATACCCGCACTATCACAAAGGTCAAAAAGCTATACGACGTGTCGGCGGTGGACATTCCCGCCTATAATGACACGTCTATTTCGGCTCGGAGCTTTTTCGAGGAGGAGCACTCGAGGGAGCTTGCGGCTTTGGAGCAAGCCCGGAGGCGGAAGAAACTCGTAGCTTTGACATACTAACCAACCACACAACAACTATCATTTTTTGGAGGTAAATTATGAACATTGAAAAGAGACGCGCAGAAATCGCCGCCCGCAAAGCTGAAATCCGTAAGCTCATTGAGGGCGACAGCGAGAACAAGCTCAACATGGACGACCTCGAGAAAGAGCTCCGCGAGCTCAACGAGGAGGACGAGAAGCTCGAAAAGAGACAGGCTATCGAGCGTATGCTCAACGGCGGCGCGGCTCCGGCCTCTCCAGCTGGCCTCTCTAATCCCGTCGCTCGCTCCGCAAATCAGCCCGCGCCGGAGAGCACCGAAAAGCTCTATCGCTCCGCATGGCTCAAGACCTTGCAGGGTAAGCCGCTGACCGACGACGAAAAGCGCGCATACTCCACGGCGGCAAACTCCGGCCTCCCCATTATCCCGGAGACGACCGCAAATCAGATTATCAAGAAAATGTACGAGGTCGCGCCGATTTTGCAGAGATGCAAGATTTTCCACGTCCCCGGCAATTTCAAGTTCGCTATCGAGGGTACGAACGACGAGGCCGCGCTCCACACCGAAAACGCCGCCATTACCGCCGCGAGCGACTCCCTCGGCTCCGTCTCTCTGACCGGCTACGAAATCGTGAAGCTCGTCAAAGCCTCCCGCGCTTGCTCCGAGATGGCGCTTTCCGCGTTCGAGAGCTATATCGTCGAGGTTATCGCCGAGGCCGTCGCCCGCCGCATTGAAAAGTACATTTTCACCGGCACGGGTACAAATCAGCCCGGCGGCGTTAAGACTGCCGGTAAGGGCGCGAGCGGCGCGTACGCCGACGGCACCGACCAGATTACCGTAGGTAAGACGGCCTCTCTCACCGAGGAGAACGTTATCGCGCTCTACGGATTGCTCGGCGACGGTTACGAGCGTAACGCCGTTTGGTGCATGAACAAGGCGACGTTCTTCTCCGACTTCTTCCCGCTGATGAACAAGAGCAAGAACAACGTTATCGAGTTCGCAAACGGCAAGTATTACATCATGGGCGCGGAGGTCTACTTTACCGGCTCTCTCGCCGCACATGAGGCGTATCTCGGCGACTTCTCCTATATCATCGGCAACTATTCGCAGGATATTACCGTCGTCCGCTCCGAGCACTCCGGCCTTGCTACGAACAGCATCGACTATCTCGGCGCTTGCGTGTTCGACTCCAAGCCGGTCGCGGGCTTTGGTGCTTTCGTGCATCTCGCAAAGGCGGCGGCTTAATAGGAGGGCTCGAGTATGGCAGTCGGTGACGAATATCTCGCCTCCGTCCGCCATAGCGTGAGACTTTCCTCCACCGTCCACGACGGGGAATTGACCGACCTCATTAACGCCGCTCGAGCCGACCTTGTGCTCGGCGGCGTTCTTGAGGCAAAAGCGAACGACGAAACCGACCCGCTTATCAAAAAAGCGGTGACGACCTACGTCAAGGCGGAGTTTGGGCTCGACAACGAGGACGCGGACAGGCTCCGCGCCTCGTATAAAGAGCAGAGAAACGGCCTCTCGCTATCGGACTCCTATATCGCGGCGGAGGGGGGATAGCTCATGTACTGGCGCGACGTTGTGACGCTCAAAGCCGTTACGGAGGGGCGCGACGCGGACGGTTTTCCGAAAGAGGCAATCACGGAGACGACCGTTTTTGCCGACGTGTCCTCTACCAAGCGGAGCGAGTTCTACGCCGCCCGACAAGCGGGTATCTCGCTCGCGCTGACGGTAAAGCTCCGCGCCGCTGACTATGACGGTCAAGAGCGGCTCTCCTATGAGGGCAAAGAGTACAAGGTCGAGCGCGCATACACGGAGGCGCGGGAATACTACGAGCTTAATTGCTCCGAGTTTAGGGAGGCGAGCGAATGAACGTAAACGCCCTTTTGGTGGATACGCTCGATAGCCTCCTCCCGACCGCCGACGGCGTGTATAAGGGCGCGGCGACCGAGTATATCGTTTTCAACTATACCGAGCTCCCGGCAGACTTCGCAGACGACGACGCGGAGCATTACCGCTATCTCGTGCAAGTCCACCTATACGCGCCGCTCGAGAAAAATACCCGCGCATACCGGCGGGAAATCTCCCGGCGGCTCGTGGCGGCGGGCTTCACGCGCCCGACGGTGACTCCGGCCTCTGACGAGCACGGACAGCACTACGCCTTTGAGTGCGAAATCGCGGGAGGCGTTGACGATGGCTAATCTATCCACGAGCGGGCTCGAGGAGCTTATCGGCGGTTTTGACGCTATCGCAGAAATCCCAGACGAGGTAGTGCTCGAAATGCTCGTCGCGGAGGCAGAAGTTATCGCCCCGGCGCAGGAGGCCGAGGCGCGCGCTATGCTCTCCGGTGAGTACAGCACCGGCGAGACGGCGCAAAGCATTTCCTATGACAAAAAGCTCAAGAAAACATCGGACGGACGAGCTATCTACGTTTACCCGAAAGGCACTCGGCGACACGGCAACAAGCGCCGCGCCGCCGAGGTCGCTTTTGTGGACGAGTTCGGTAAACAGGGACAGCCCGCCCGCCCATTCATCCAGACGGCAAACGAGAAAGCGGCAGACCCGGCAACCGACGCGGCGGTTCGGGTGTACGACGGCTTTCTCAAATCGAAAAACTTTTAGGAGGTTTTATTATGGCACAGTTTGGCGCAAAGCGACCTATCTTCGCCCCGACGAAAACCACGCCGGACAATGCGCTCCCGACCTACGACTACGAGCACGTCGTAACCGTGGGCAAGCTCGTTAAGGCCGACCTCACCGTTACGAACGCCTCCGGCGAGCTCTACGCCGACGACGCGCTCGCCGAAAAGGTCGATATGTTCGCCTCCGGCTCTCTCGCGCTGGAAACGGACGACAAGACGGACGAGGTACACGCCGCTATTCACGGCGCGACCAAGGATACGCAGTCGAGCGAGGTCACGGACTCCGACGGAGACGTAGCCCCTCGCGGTGGCCTTTGCTATTACAAGGTCATTATCCGCAACGGAGTACGCTATTTCAAGGGCGTGTTTCATCCGCTCGTCAAGGCTATTCTCGGCAACGACAGCGCGGCGACAAAGGGCTCCTCTATCACGTTCGGCACGAGCGCGACGACCTTTACCGTGTTCCGTTGCAATTCCGGCGCATGGCGCATCACGAAAGAGTTTACCTCGGAGAGCGAGTGTATCGCGTGGTGCGATACCAAGCTCGGCAAGAGCACGGGCTAATATCTACACACGACGGGAGGCGAGCGAGAACGGCTCGCCTCCCGCTTTGGTAATTGGAGGGTAAAGGCATGAAAGCGGCAAAAATGACGGTCGCGGGCGTGACATATTACCTCGTTTTCGACGGCGAGGCTATGTTTATGCTTCGGGACATTTACGGCGGGACACAACTCGCACTCGAGGCGATAGAGCCGGATACCCGCGAGGGCTTCGCGGCGACGTGCGCTATCGCGGCGCTACTGGCAGAACGCGGCGAGCTCCTCCGGCGGCGGCTCGGGTATGACTCCGGCGCTATCCCGGAAAAGGACGATTTTCTCCTCGCGGTGAGGCCGTTTGAAATCGTGGAGCTCAAGCGCGCGATTATGACGGCTATCGAGCTCGGCTATGGTCGAGAGGTCACGACCCCCGGCGACGAAATCGACGAGGGGCTCGCGGAACTTAATCAAAAAAAAACAAGATAAGGAGGGCGGAATACTACCGTATCGCCGTTCTTTGCGGAGTCTCCCCCGGGGAGGCTCTTTTTATGGCTCCCGGAGAGGTTTTCGACCTTTGGGAGCTCTATCTATCCGCACACGGTAAAAACAGGGGCGAGGAGGGCGTGTAATGGCAAACCGTGAGATAAAAACGAAAGTCGCTATCGACGGGGAAAAAGAATACAAAGAGTCGCTCAAGAATATTAACTCCGCCCTCGGGACGCTCAAATCGGAATTGAAGCTCGTCGAGAGTCAATACGCGGGACAGGCGAACAGCTACGCGGCGTTGAGCGCCAAGGGCGACGTACTCTCCCGTATGTACGACCAGCAGAAAGAAAAGGTCAAGGCGGCGGCGGAACAGCTCGAGAAAGCAAAAAAAGCTCAATCGGACTACGCCGAAAAAGTCTCCTCCGCGCAATCCGAGATTTCGCGTTGCGAGGCCGCTCTCGCCGCTCTCGGCGACGAGACGGGCGACACGACCGAGGAGCAAGCCAAACTCACGGCGGAGCTCGAAAAGGCAAAGAGCGAGCTCGCGGCGGCTGAAAAGGGGTACGAGTCTACGACTCGCTCCGTCAATTCCTATCAAACACAGGTAAATAGCGCCGAGACGGAGCTAAACAAGCTCGGCTCGGAACTCGATAAAAACGCCTCCTATATGGACGAGGCCGCGAAATCCTCCGACGGGTGTGCCGAGTCTATCGACGAATACGGGAAAGAGGTCAAAAAGGCCGGAGAGGACTCCGAGGAGGCCGGAAAGAAGTTCGACAAGGTAAAAACCGCCGCGACCGCGCTCGGAACTGCGGCGGCGGCGGCAACGGCGGCACTCGCGGCGGCGGCAATAAAGCTCGGGACGGAGGTTATCAGCGCATACGCTGATTATGAGCAGTTAGTCGGCGGCGTTGAGACGCTCTTTAAGGATAGCTCCGGGAAAGTCATGGAGTACGCGACCGACGCATACAAGACCGCCGGGCTTTCCGCTAACGAGTACATGGAAACCGTGACGGGCTTTTCTGCGAGCCTTATTTCCTCCCTCGGCGGAGACACGGAGAAAGCCGCCGAGTATGCGAACATGGCAATTACGGATATGTCCGATAACGCCAACAAAATGGGCTCGGACATGGCCTCCATTCAGAACGCATACTCCGGCTTTGCAAAGCAGAACTATACAATGCTCGATAACCTCAAGCTCGGGTACGGCGGTACTAAAGAGGAAATGCAAAGGCTCCTCGAGGACGCGGAGAAGCTCTCCGGCGTAAAGTACGATATTTCGAGCTACTCGGACATTATCGACGCTATTCACGTTATCCAGACGGAAATGGACATTACGGGGACGACGGCGAAAGAGGCGGAGGCGACTATCTCCGGCTCTATCGGGATGCTGAAATCCTCGTTTCAAAACCTCATTACCGGCCTCGGCGACGCAGACGCAGACATAGACAAGCTATGCGATAACGTCGTAAACTCCTTTAATTCCGTCGTCAAGAACATTACGCCGGTCGTTAGAAACCTCGCAAAAACCGTCCCGAACGCATTAGAGGGCATCCTCGACGCTATCGCGCCTCTCCTGCCGGAACTCCTCGAAATGGGAGTCGGGCTCTTTGAGGCGCTCTTGAGCGGGTTTACATCGGTGCTCCCGGAGCTTATGAACACGGCGGCCTCGCTCGTGACAACGCTCGTACAAGGCATTATCGAGGCTTTGCCGCTCGTCGTAGAGGCGGCGGCACAGTTCATTACAACGCTCGTGCAGGGTATCGCGGAGGCACTACCGACGCTCATTCCGGCGGCGGTGGAGACGGTGACGACCATTGTATCGACGCTTATCGAGAATATACCCTTGCTTATCGACGCGGCGCTCCAACTCATGCAGGGGCTCGCGGAGGGCGTTCTCGAGGCTATTCCGGTACTCCTCGAGGCTTTGCCGGAGCTTATCGAGAGCCTCGTAACGACGCTACTCGACGCTATCCCGCAAATCATCGAGACGGGAGTCGAGCTTTTAACCGCCCTTGTGGAAAACCTCCCGGAAATCATTACGACGATATGCGAGGTTTTGCCGCAAATCATTGAGAGCACTATCTCGACGCTCCTCGACCATTTGCCGGAAATCGTAGAGGCGGGCGTAAAGCTCTTGACGGCGCTTATTACCAACCTCCCGCAAATCATTTTGACGATAGTACAGGCGCTCCCGCAAATCATCACGGCGGTAATTAACGCCCTCGTGAACAATATCCCGAAAATCATCGAGACAGGCGTAAAGCTCTTAACTGCCCTCATTACCAACCTCCCGCAGATTATCGCCGAAATCGTCCGCGCTATGCCGCAGATTATTACCGGCATCGTGAGCGCGCTCGGCGAGGGCGTGTCGCAGGTCGCGGAGGTCGGCGCAAACCTCGTCCGGGGCTTGTGGCAAGGCATCCAGTCGCTCGCCGGGTGGCTATGGGATAAAGTGTCCGGGTGGATTTCCTCCATTTGGGACGGCATTACGGACTTTTTCGGCATCCACTCCCCGAGCACAAAAATGGCGTGGGTGTCCGAAATGAACGTCGAGGGCGCAGTCGTCGGCATTGAGAAGAACAAGAGCAAGGCCGTAAAAGCCTATGGAGCTATGGGCGAGGAAATGCTCGCCGAGGTAGACTCCGGGCTCGCGGCGGTAAACGACAAGCTCAAAAGCTCTATCGGGGAAATCGAAACGGGCTTTTCCGCAAAGGCGACCGTCGAGGCCGTCTCCGCATCCGTCCCGGCGGACTTGACCGGGCGCGGCGGCGGTGCGACGACCTCCGGCGGCGGAGATACAAACGTCGTAAATCATTTTCATATCGCGGAGCTCGTCGTCCGTGAGGAGGCGGACGTAAAGAAGATTTCCCGCGAGCTCTACAATATGCAGAAATCGAAATCGCGGAGCAAGGGGGTATCTATGGCGTGAGCATGGGTTTTATTTTCGACAACAAGCATAGCGGGGATATGGGAGTCGTGTTCAAATCCACAGACCGAACACTCCTCCCCGCGAAACGGGTAACGCAATACACGATACCCGGCAAGAGCGGCACATACGACATAGAGGACGGTTACGAAAACCGCGAAATCGTATGCACGGTCGCTTTCGTCGGTGAGGGCTACCATTACGCGGGCGTGAGAACGCGAGCGCGCGCCGTTGCGGAATGGCTCTCCGGCGAGGGCTTGCTCGTATTTGACGACGAGCCCGAAAAGGCGTACTCCGCAAAGGTCGTCGGCGGTATCTCTATCGAGCAAATCGCCGTTACGGGGACGTGCGAGGTACGTTTCTTGTGTAAGCCGTTCGCCGAGTCCTTGCGCTACAATCAGCAGGACGTGAAATCCGTCTCTCTGCCTCACACGGAGGCGGTAAACGTCCGAGGGACACAGGAAACGGACGGCTTAATCTATATCACGGCGCGCGGTAATATCCAAACGCTGACGATAACACGGCTCAAGGTAAATTAAAAAATTAGGAGGTTTCTACTATGAGCGCATTATCTAACGTCCACGCATCCACTCTCTTGAATACGTCCTTGCGGAGCGGGACGTACTATCTCGCTCTTTTCCTCACAGACCCGACGGCGAGCGGAACGGGTACGGAGGTATCCGGCGGCGGATACGCGAGAAAGATTATCAACTTTAGCGCGCCGTCCCTCGTGTCCGGCAAAGAACAGGTTTCCAACTCCGCGCCCGTTGACTTCGGCACTCTGACGGCAGACCTCGGCACGGTGGCCTATTGGGGCATCTATGACGCGCTGACGGCGGGCAATTTGCTTTGGTACGGCTCCTTTACCCGGAGCAAGAACGTACTCAACGGCGACGCTATCACGGTATCGGCGGGGGCTATCGTTTGCACTCTGGCATAACGAGGAGGCGAGCAAATGTATAACCGCACTCCGTACAATAAGACGACGTACAACCGAACAACGTCCATTGTGTTCGAGTGGCTCGCTACGGCGAACGCGGAGACGGATACCTCGGCGACGCTGAAAATCATTCGATACCTCGACGGCTCGGCGGGGGGGGGGGGCAACCCCGGCCCGGGGTTGTCGCTCACGCGTCCGGCGTGTTCGTCCGCGTCCTCCTCCCCTCCGCGCTTGCGGAGGCGGAGGCCGGGAGCGTCGGCGACTATATCCGCACTCTCTTTTTCTCCGCACTTGCGGAGGCCGTAGCAACGGCGAGCGGTACGGGCGTTTCGACCTACGGCTCCGTCACTATGGTAATTGAGGGCGTGAACATGGTCGCCGGAGACGAGCTTATTATCGACACGGAGCACATGACCGTAACGCTCAACGGCGCGAACATCATCGACCGCGTGAGCGACGATAGTGCATTTTTCAAGCTCCAACCGGGCGAGAACGATATTATCGTCGAGGGCGGCACGACCGCAGACGTTAAAATCTTGTGGAAAGATAGGTGGTTATAATGGCAAAGCCGCAGATTTTCAACCGCGATATGAAGCGGCTCGCCTACCTCGACAACGCGCTCGCCGTCGGCTACGGCCTCGAGACTAATTCCCTATGGACGGCGACCTTTACGCTCCCGGCGGACGACCCGAAAAACGCCTATTGTACGCCGCTGAACTTCGTCGAGATTTTCGACGGAGACGAGCGTATCGACCTTTTCCGCATCATCGGGGAGGATATGGAGCGGAGCAACGGCGCGACTCGCTATTATGATTGCGAGCACGTCCTCGCTACGCTCCTCTCCGACGTTCTCTTTCAGTATCATCAATGCGGCGGCTCCGGCGTAAAGACCGCCGACGTTCTCAATTACATTCTCGCCCGGCAGACCCGGCAAAACTGGAAACTCGGGGCTTGCGATTTCAAACGCTATTTTGAATATAATTGGGAAAACTCGACGCTCCTCGCGGCGCTCTTTGCCGTGCCGGAGTGCTTCGATAGTGAATACCTTTGGTCGTGGGATACGACCGTCTACCCGTGGACGCTCTCGCTCACCGTGCCGACGGAGGCACTCAAAAGCGAAATCCGATACGCAAAGAATATGACGAACATCAAAAAGACGACGGACGCGACCAGTATCGCAAACCGCGTCTATGCGCTCGGATACGGCGAGGGTGTAAACCAACTGACGATAGAGTCGGCGAACGGTGGCGTTCCATACGTCGAGGACGCTCTAAGCATCGAGCGATACGGCTTGTGTTCGACTATCCTCGTAGACTCGCGGTATCAAGTGGCGGAAAACCTCAAGGCATACGCCGAGCAGATACTCGCCGGGCTCAAGGAACCGTATGTGAGCTATGAAATCGGCGCTATCGACCTCCACCGGCTGACCGGCGACAAGTTCTCAAAGTTCCGCCCGGGCGAGGTCGTCCGCGTCGTGGACGAGGCCGACGGAATTAACCTCCGTACCCGCATCGTCCGCGTTGAGAAAGCGGATGCAGAGGGCGACCCGGGAAACGTCACGGTAACGATTGCCAACAAGACGCAGGATATAGCGGGCAGTATTTCCGACTTGCAGAGCCGCGCCCTCATTTCCGAGACATACGCGCAGGGCGCGACCAACCAACAAATCTATAATTTCTCGGATAACGCCGACGCAACGCATCCGGCGAAACTGCAACTCTATATCTCTGACTCGGTGGTACGCATTAACAAAATGCTCCTTAATGTCGAGTTCGAGGCGTTCCGGGCGTATGAGAAAGCTATCGGCGGCGGAGGTGGACAAACGACCTCCTCCGGCGGCGGACAGACAACGAGCTCCGGCGGTGGACAGACAACGAGCTCCGGCGGCGGCTCTACGACCTCCTCCGGCGGCGGGCAGACCACGAGCGCGGGCGGCGGGCAAACGTCCAGCGCGACGGCGCTCGAGTCCTCGAACGTGCTCCCGAGCCAAACGAGCGGACAGGCCGTGCATAATCACGGCATTTCACGCGGCGCACGGCTCGCTACGACCAGCGACGGGAAAACCGTTGACGGTTACGAGACGTTCGTTTGGTCGGGGGCTCATGTTCACCCGGCGCACACGCACAGGATTTCGGCGCATACGCACGAAATCGACGACCACACGCACCGGGTAAGCGCACATACGCATACGGTGAAAGACCATACTCACACCGTAAAAGACCACACCCACGCTATCGAGTTCGGCATATACGAGGGGCAACGCGCCTCGAAAGCGACTATCAAGGTAGACGGCAAAGAGATACCCGCGCCGTCCTCGTATAGCAATATCGACATTGTGGAATATCTCGCCACGGACTCGAACGGCAAAATCCGCCGTAACTCGTGGCACTCGATAGAGATACTCCCCGATAACATGAGTCGTATCGTGGGCGCGGTATTCGCTCAAACATTCTGTAATTCTCGCGGCGGCGGGGACTACTAAAAGGAGGAAAGAAAATGTCCGAATTAGTGAAAATGTACCCGGCGCAAGCCAACTCCCCGGAGACTTCGCTCTCCGGCGCGCTGACGGCGGCGGGTACGACCGTAAACGTCGTTGACGGCTCCGTATTGCCGGAGGCTCCGAACTTGCTCACGATTGGAGCGGACGGCTCCACGGCGGAAACGGTGCTTATGACCGCAAAGAACGGGAACGTGCTCACCGTCACGCGAGCGCAGAACGGCACGACCGCCCGGGCATGGTCGGCGGGCGACGTTATCGCCCGATATTTCACGGCGGCAGACCAAACCGCCATGCAGGAAAATATTAAGAAGCTCAACGAGGGCAAGGCCGAGAAAGCCGCCTCTCCGACGGAGGGCAACTTTGCCGGGCTCGACTCCTCCGGCAATCTGACCGACTCCGGCAAAAAGCCGGGCGACTTTGCCGCCGCGAGCCATACCCACACGGACAAGGCGGACAAGGTAAAGAGCGCCACGGCGGGACACTTTGCCGGGCTCGACGCAAACGGCAACCTCACCGACAGCGGGAAGAAAGCGAGCGACTTCGCCAACGCCTCCCACGCACACGCGGGATACGCCGAGGTAAAGATTTTCTCCGGCGTTTCCGTCGCCGCCTCCGCATGGGCGAACGACAGCACATACGCGGCGTATCCGTATGCCGCCTCTATCGCTTGCTCCGGCGTGACGGCGAGCTACGTCCCCGAGGTCGTGTTCGGCGCGGTGGAGGCCGCGAGCGGGAACTTTGCGCCGGTCGCTCTCTCCGGGAGCGGGACGGTCAAAATCTACGCCGCGACAAAGCCGACGGCGGCTATCACGGTGCAGAGCATTACTTGTATTAAGGCGGTGAGTTAAAAATGATTGGTAGAACAAACGCAGTCAGCAAGCCCGGAGTCGAGCTCTCTCTCGTGGTATCCGTTACGAGTGGCGCGGCGGTCACGGCGACAAAGGGCTCGAAAACAGTAAACGGCACAGCGGCGGGCGGCTCGTGCGTCCTCTCTTTGCCGGAGGCCGGTACATGGAGCGTCAAGGCAACGCTCAACGGTCAAACGTCCGATACGAAAAGCGTCTCCGTCGTCGATAGCTACGCGGTGGCGCTGACGTTCTTTTCCGCGACGATTACCGTCAACGTAGACTCCGGCGCATCCGTCACGCTGAAAAAGGGCGGGACGACAATCGCCACAAAGACGAGCAACGGGACGGCGGTTTTCACCGTCACGGAGACGGGAGCGTACACGGTCACGGCAACAAAGAACGGGCAGACGACGAGCGGCTCCGTAAATGTCGTTTCCGGCACGACCTCCTACTCGCTGACGCTCTCTTTCGTGAGCTCCACGCTCAACAATAACGAGTGGAGCGTTATCAAGTCCGTTTCCGACGCGGGACAGGGCGCGAACTATTGGAGCATCGGCGACCGAAAGGCGGTCACGCTTAACGGCACGGTCGGAAAGCTCTCACTCTCGAATGTCACGACCTACGCTTTCATTATCGGGTTTAACCATAACGCGAGCGTTGAGGGTACAAACCGTATCCATTTCCAACTTGCAAAGACCGCCCTCTCCGGCGGTACGGACGTTTGCCTCTGCGATAGTTCCTATAACTCGACCGTTTCGACAACCGGCTATTTCTCCATGAACAGCAGTCGAACGAACTCCGGCGGA
>OGUO01001084.1_pt1 | contig 18789 bp, 11 predicted proteins | sample 1553641 | NCBI WGS metagenome assembly OGUO01 (sample SAMEA2579980, study PRJEB22360) | human gut metagenome | biome: human gut; feature: human-associated habitat; material: faeces | place: Denmark | collected 2008/2010 | reverse complement strand
TGCGCCCGCTGTTCCCCAAGGAGATGCGCAACGACGTGTGCATCACCATGACCGTCATGAGCCTTGACCCGGATTGCAGCCCCGAGATTGCCGGCATGATCGGCGCTTCTCTGGTGACTGCCGTGTCCGATATCCCGTGGAACGGCCCCATCGGCGGCGTGCAGGTGGGCTTGGTTGACGGCGAGATCGTGCTGAACCCCACCCAGGAGCAGCGCAAGGTGAGCGACCTTGCCCTGACCGTTGCCGCCACCATGGACAAGATCGTGATGATCGAGGCCGGTGCCAACGAGGTGGACGAGGACACCATGCTGACCGCCATCAAGACCGCACACGTTGAGATCAAGAAGATCATCGAGTTCATCAACAAGATCGTGGCCGAGCGTGGCAAGCCGAAGATCGACTTCCAGGTTGTGGGTCTGGACATGGACGTGTTCCACGCCATCCAGAATAAGTACTTGGACGACTTCAAGGCCGCTATGGACACCGACGACAAGAACGTGCGTGACGCAGCCCTGCTGCCCATCATGGACAAGATCGCCGAGGAATACCCCGACCTGTCCGCTGCCGATCTGGATCTGGTAAGCTACAAGATGCAGAAGTTCGTGGTGCGCCGCTGGCTGCTGGATGAGGGCAAGCGCGTGGACGGCCGCGGCATCAACGAGATCCGCCCGCTGGCCGCAGAGGTGGGCATCCTGCCCCGCGTGCACGGCTCCGGTATGTTCACCCGTGGCCAGACGCAGGTGCTTACCACCTGCACGCTGGGCGGCACCAAGGACAACCAGCTGATGGACGATCTGACCGACGAGCAGACCAAGCGCTATATCCACCACTATAACTTCCCGCCGTATTCCGTGGGCGAGGCACGCGCACCGCGCAGCCCCGGCCGCCGCGAGATCGGTCACGGTGCACTGGCCGAGCGTGCTCTGGTGCCGGTGCTGCCCTCCTTGGAGGAGTTCCCCTACACCATCCGCTGCGTGTCCGAGGTGCTCAGCTCTAACGGCTCCACCTCTCAGGCTTCCATCTGCGGCTCTACGCTGGCACTGATGGACGCAGGCGTGCCCATCAAGGCTCCGGTTGCGGGCATTTCCTGCGGCCTGATCACCGAGGGCGAGCGCTGGATGACCATGCTGGACATTCAGGGCGTGGAGGACTTCCACGGCGATATGGACTTTAAGGTCGGCGGCACCCGCAAGGGCATTACCGCCATCCAGATGGACATCAAGATCGACGGCCTGACCTACGACATCATTGCCGAGGCCTTCGAGAAGTGCCGCAAGGGTCGGCTGTATATTCTGGACGAGATCATCAAGCCCGTGATCGCCCAGCCCCGTCAGGAGCTGAGCCGCTGGGCACCCAAGATGTTCAGCATGATGATCCCCACCGACAAGATCAAGGACGTCATCGGTAAGGGCGGCAAGGTCATTCAGGACATCTGCGCCACCTGCAACTGCAAGATCGACGTGCAGGAGGACGGCCATGTGTTCGTCTCCGCCGTGGATCAGGAGGACGCAAAGCGCGCCATCTTTACCATCAAGACCATTGTGGAGGACCCCGAGATCGGTGCCATCTACAAGGGCAAGGTGACCCGCCTGATGAACTTTGGTGCCTTTGTGGAGATCGCTCCGGGCAAGGAAGGCCTTGTGCATATCTCCAAGCTGGACACCAAGCGTGTGGAGCGGGTAGAGGACGTGGTTGCCGTGGGCGATGCCATCGTGGTCAAGGTGACCGACATCGACCAGCAGGGCCGCATCAACCTGAGCCGCCGCGATGCCATTCTGGCACTGGAAGCCAAAAAGGCCGCCCAGCAGCAGTAAAACATAATACGGACTGCATAAAATAAAAGCCGCTGTACTTTTTGTACAGCGGCTCTTTTGCGTGTGTAACTCCCTCAGTCAAACCCTGCGGGTTTGCCAGCTCCCTCGGGGAGGGAGCCTCTGGCGAAACCGGATACTTTGCATTTAAGTCAGAATGTCTGCCGCTATGCCAAAGGCCCCATCTCAGAGGGGGCTGTCGCCGTAGGCGACTGGGGGAGTTTTTGGGCGGTGCCTGAGAGGATTCACTCCACAAAAAAACTCCCCCTTGCGGGGGAGAGGGCACGGCGCGCCGTGCTGGAAGGGAGTAGGGTTCAGTGTTCCTTTTTGCCCTGACGGTTCAGCACCCAGCCGACTGCAAACAGCAGCACACCGCTGCAGGCCAGCACCGGCACAGGCCAGTTCAGCTGACCGGTCTGGGGCAGAACGGGCTTATCCGGGTTAGAAGGAGAGACCGGGTTATCCGGGTTCTCGGGGCTTACGGGATTGTCCGGGTTGCCGGGGCTTACCGGGTTATCCGGGGTGCCGGGGCTCACCGGCGTATCCGGGGTGTCCGGCTGCTCCGGAAGATCGGGGGTGTCCGGCGGCGTGTCCGGCGTATCCGGGGGAGTGTCAGGGGTGTCTGGGGGCGTTTCGGGGGTGTCCGGCGGGGTCTCCGGCGTATCCGGGATGGTAGCGCCTACCTTGGGGGTGGCGTCCACATCGTAGATCCAGCTGTCGCCATCCGGCAGGGGAATGGACACAAGGAAGGGCTTGATGGCTTCGTAGCCGTGGGAAGCCTCGGTCTGCATGACCAGATACAGCCCCTGCGGCAGCTTGGTAAAGTCGGCGTAGCCTTCCTCGTCAACGTTCTGCTGGGCGGCAACGGCGGGCACAGTGGGCAGATACTTTGCCAGCTGGTCAGCCAGCGTGCTGTCGGAAAGATCGCCCAGCGGCACGCCGCAGCCCGTAAAATCGCCGGTATAGGCGTAGGACAGGCTGCCGCCGGTGCGCTTGACGGCGGCAACCTGATACAGGGTCAGCTCGCCGCCGCGCAGGGGCACATCGTTGTGGGTGTCGTACAGACGGACGTGGAGCGAGCCCAGCCGCCCGGACACAAGGCTGGCACTGGTGGCAAACGCCGGCAGGGCGCAGCATACCACAAGGCACACAGCCAGCAGCACAGCTGCCAGACGATGACGCAGATCAATGCTTTTCATGTTCTTCACCTCTTGTTTTCTTGCGTTTGCGTGTGGAAAGCAGCATACCGATCAGCAGGATCAGCAGCATGGGCAGCGCCATGACGGGCGCAACGATGATAGGCTCTATCTTGAGCGCTTCGGCAGTAACACGGATGTGCTTGTACTGATCCGGGGTCTCCACGCGGTGGCCGCGTACCAGCAGGCGGTGGGTGTTGATGCCGTAGGGGGTGCAGGTCATCAGGGTGACGTAATCCTTGCCTTCGGCGATCTTCAGCTCGTCGGTCTCGGTGGGCAGCACGATGGAAATTTTGTCCACCTCGTAGGTGAGCACCCGATCCAGCACGGTGATGGTAAAGGTATCGCCCACTTCCAGCTGGTCAAGGTTGGTAAACAGCTTTGCGCTGGGCAGGCCGCGGTGCGCCGAGATGACCGCGTGGGTGGACGCGCCGCCCACCGGCAGGCTGGTGCCCTCCAAATGGCCTGCGGCGATCTGCAATACGCTGTCGCTGGTGCCGTGGTAGATGGGCAGCTCCACGCCTATTTTGGAGATGGTGATGTAACCCATAATGCCCGTGCCGGTAATATCCAGCGTGTCGGCGTAGCCAGTAAGCTGATCCGGGCGGTAGAGCGCGTACTCGTTGGCGGCTACCTGTGCGTTAAAGGCATCGGCGGCGTCAAAGTATCCGCTGTAATCCGCATCGGTCATGTTGTCCACGTCCTGCGCGTAGCTTGCCACCGCGCGGGACTGGTTGCGCTGGTTGACATAATCGCTGATGGTGGGGTATAACATCACGGATAGACCCACGAAAAAGACGAGGATCAGTATAATGGTGCTTTTGTTCTTTTTCATGGGCTACTCCCTAACGTTATAGTTTCAGGACCAGAGCAGGGGGCTTTACAGCCCCGCTCTGTGCAGGGGAAAAGGAGAGCTTAGTGGTTCTCCATGCGCTTTTTGGTAATGAGCAGGATGGCTGCTGCAACCATCAGGCCGCCGCCGATCACATAGAAGATGGTGGTGCCGATGCCGCCGGTGCCGGGCAGGGTAGTGCCGACATTGTTCTCAACCTCAAAGCCCACACCGCTATAAGCATTACGTCCGTTGACTTCAACATTCGGCTGATTGACAATTTGATTACCGATAAGATTGTAGGTGTTATTAGTAATCTTGATCTTCACCGGAGCGGTCAGAACATTATAACCACCGGGTGCTTTGGTCTCGTACAGGTAATATTCTTTCTCGTCATCAAGACCCTTGATGGAAATCTTACCGTCTGTAGGGGTAGTCATGGTATAAATAGTAGCGGTAGTGGTAGTGGTATTGGCAACTGTATAAGTGCCATTATGGTTATCTACGAGCTTGATCAGTTTGTCCAGATTTTCAGTGGGAGTACCGTCCTTGACGGGCTCCAGATCCAAACCGCTCTTCTCGGAAAGAACGAACACTGCGCCTTCCAGCGTTTTGGTCTTATCATTGCCGTCAACCTTGGTCATATCGACCTTGAACGTCCAGTCATAGACCGTCTGATCAGGAGTCTTGCCAGTACCACCGTCGTTAGGATTGTTGCTGTACACCAGATGAGCTTCGTTTTGCTGAGGACCGTCAGGGTATACCTTAGCAGTTTCGTTCAGAACGCCGGTATAATAAGTGAAGAGATTATCGTTAGCGTGAAGTACGCCAGCTTTAACGGCATCGATAATCTTAACTTTAACGGTAAATTTGTTGCTATTGGTAGGATCAACGGTAACGTTGTAGTAAGTAGAGTCCAACACAGTGGTATCATTAACTTTAATGGTAATGTCGGTATTGTCCTTGACGTTAGAGGTCAGCTCCGAGGACATGGTATCGTGAATCTCATAGGTGTAGCTAGTGTAACCGGTAGTATCAGGAACAGTGGTAATGGTGCGGAAATCAACGGTATCACCGATCTGGTTGTCGCCCACAACACCCCAATTGCCGGTCTCATTGTGCTGGATCTCCTTTTTGAGTGTGACAGTGGTGTCCTTTGCATTGATGTTGACGTTCGTCACAATGTTCAGCATATAACGGCTGTAGGTTGCACCTTCCGGCATGATATCAGTTGCATCCTTGATGAAGTAGTAGCCATCGGGCAGATTGCTAATGGTATAAGTTTTACCAGAAGCGGTAGAGATGTGCTTAGCAGAGACAAGGAGGTGCTTACTGACAACCTTGGCAAAGGTGTTGACATCGTCAGAGTTGCTGGGAAGCCCTTCAAGCCTGGCAGCGAGTTCTGCGGCGGAAGTAGCTCTAGAAGTACCACTCAGAGTGGCAGGTAGCTCAGAATCGGCGAGAATTGCCGCGCCATCAACGCCATCACCCCAAACGATGTTACTCAGAACACTGCCTTTCAAATCGCCGGTAAACACCTGATAGGCTTCATAGGTATGGCCGTCAGTAGTACCATTGATCGTAAGCGTGTTGCTGCCAGTGCCAGCTGCAAACGCCGGGATCGCCATGGCGCAAACCATAGCAACTGCCAGCAGCGCAGCCATGAGTTTCTTCATTGCTTTTTTCATGGAAAAAGCCCCTTTCTTTTTTCTGCCCCTTGCCGCCCCCTGCATTTTGCACAGGGGGGGAGGGGTGTGGTTTTGTTCGGATTATCGCGTAAACTTTGCGCTGGGCGGGCGGGGTTTAAGCTCCGGGCGTCCGGCAGGGAAGTGCAGTTTAGTCATCTGCCCTCCCTTCGCGTCTGCGCTTGCGGTGGATAAAGCTATATGCCAGCGCAGACAGCATCATTGTGCCGCCCACGGCTGTGTACGGGAGTGTACCGGACCCGCCGGTAGAGGGAAGCTCGTAGTTAGCATCCTCGGGCACCTGATTGTAAAGCAGGATGGTGCCGCCGGTGATGCCGGTGTTGTTCAGGTCGTATTTAAACGTACCGGAATAAGCTGTTTCCTTAACGTAGTACTTGTAGGTGATACTGCTGTCAGCGGAATCAGTCAAAGGAAGATTGTTCCAGCTATAGCTCCAGTTGTTGGAATTATCCAAGGTGACGGTCTTAACCAAATCATCAGACTTTTGGCTGCCATACTGGTAACTCTTGCGCCGCAGATCTACGGTTGCGGTGTAGGTGGAGTTGACCTTGTTCGGAGCAAGCTCTGTCTTGCCGTCCGTATCCAGCCAATGCTTGGCAACCGTAATGCTGTTAGCGGTGTTGGGCACATATACAGCACTGATATCACCACGGGCAAGGTAGGTTACATCGTTGCAGTCAAGCCATTTATCGTACTCCGAAGCATCATGGATATAAGATTCACCGGTAGCAGCATTAAACGCTTCAGCTCGTGTTGTGTTGGAAAATGCACCCCACAGCAGGTAGATCGGGCTCTTGCTAAGCGCATAGCCGGTGGGGGCATCCGTCTCTACAATACGGTAGAGCGTATTGCAAAGTAGCTGGGCACTGCTCTCAGTGATGATCTCCGCTGTTGCAGAAGAACCCTGCAGGCTGAAAGTGATCTGACCGGAAGCGTTTGTTTTCAGAGTGCGAACCACGTCAAAGGTCTTTGTTGTTTTATTCCACTTTGCAAGCTCAAAGGTTGCACCGGGAAGTGTGACCAGATAATCGTTGGAATCCACCTTGTTCAGGTCAAACTTGCTGAACCGGACGGTAGCCGAAGAATCATAATTCACAACATGAGTATCGACCCATTTCTCCACCAGACCGGTAAGGTTTGCGTGGTTTTTAACCGTTACCTCCGTAGAGGAAGGATAAGAAATCTGATAGGTGTATTCCAGCACACAAGCCAGTTCATCCGGGACGGTGATGGTCATGGTGTGGTTGGGGCTGTCGTAGGTTGCCGTAAACCGGTCATGACCGATCTCATTTGTATGGTCTGCAACAAGGTTGCCGGTGGTAGTATCAAGGGTCACACCATACAGATGGATCGAACTCAGATCCAGATCAGCGGAGGTGTTGGCAGAGGGCTCAAAGCTAAGCGTATCCGTCAGGGTCAGGGTATTGCTGGTGGTCAGCAGCTTATCGCCGGTGGGGTTGATAACAACGCTGTAGTTGATCTTTTTGGTCGCAAGCTTATTGCCGGTGGCATCGGTGCCTTCATCGACAATAGTGCCGGTCTTATAAAGCTTTTCATAGCTGCGCTTGACGGTGGTCTCCGTTTCTGCCTTATCGCCGTTCCATTCCGCGCTGTTGCGGTATGTGTTTTGCGTACGAAGATCGTCCCAAGAGGCGTCCTCCGCAACGCTGACCGAGTAGCGGATATAGAAGATTGACGGTTTAGAGGAAATGTTGTAGCCACTCGTGATCGTGAACTTGATCATGCGATCGGTGTCGGTTGCGCCAATATGAGTTTTTGATACATTAAAGTTTTCGGATGTCGAAATCTTATAGTTCGGAGTGCCGCCGATAGAACTATAAATTTGGTTATCAAGCCAGCTACTATGGGGTACAGAACCATCATCATTGTAAGTGCGTACACCAACCTTGACATCGCTTATGTCAAAGGTAACACCAGCAGGCAGGGTATCGGTGATCTCCAGAGCATCCTTGGTCAGCTCGTCTTTACAAGTAAGCGAGGTGGGGATGGTCAACTCATAGTAGATCTTACCGTTGTTCTTTTGGTAATCCAGCTCACTGATCTTGCTGCCAGCTGCATCAAAATTGTTTTCATTATAGACCAACTTTTCAAGCTTTGCTTCCTTGGGCTTTTTATAGGTGTAGCTGGCATCGGAGGTCTTATCACCGGAAGCGGCAGTGTTTACAAACAGCCACGGCTCTTCTATGCCTGCATTACTGATATCGGCAACGGTATGGTAGCTGCTCAGCACCATGCTGGTGGCATCCAGCGTTTTGCCATCGGCAAGCTTAGCGGTGATGCTAAACTTGGTCACATGAGCATCATCGTTCGTAACCACAGCATTGTTCTCGTCATAATAGGTGACGGTAAACGTGACATGATGCTCGGACGCATTTGCCATTGTAACGGTCTCGGTGGAGTTGAACAAGGTCAGATGCAGATTATTCTTGATCTCATCCTTCAGCTCGGACAAGACTGCATAATGTGTGCCGTCCTGCTCTGTGCCATTTACCTCGGCATCATGGATCGTATCCGTAAGGGTGATCTCGTTCCAACCGGTAGGGATGGAGACCGAGGTTTGCCAAGTCAGCTTTTTCTTGCCGGTTTCCAAGTCCTCTGCCTTAGACAGGCTCTTGTTAAGATAGGAGCTGCGGTCGGTCACAGTAACATCACCGGAAGCGCCGCTGCCATCAAAATCAGCCGTATTTGTATAGGTAGTACCGACTGTGGTGTTGTCAGGAACTTTCGTCTTGATTTCAATCGTGTAGAACGATTCAGTTTCCGGACCATGCGCCAAATCTGTCGGGAAGGTGTAGGTGTAGTTATCTTTCTTGAAATCCGCAGCAGAGACGGGCTTAATGTCGTCGCTATAGTAGCCGCGCTGAATTTTAACTTCACCTACGACCTCCAGTTCGGCAGGCAGAAAATCTTTAAAGGTTTTGCCGCGGAGATCCTCTCCATAGGGGTTGTTGATCTTGACTGTCCAAGTGATGATACGGCTGCTGGCGTCATAATTGCCGCTCTTGGTAAGGCGCGGATTGGTGTTTTTAACCTCCGTGCTCGTGTAACTGTCTTTGCCGTCGAACTCAGCCTTTACCTTATTGATGGCTTTATAGGTGTAATCATCATTAACAGGAATGGTGGCGTGATACCGCAGAACGTATTGCTCACCGGCTTTCAGTTCGGGCAGAGCATCGTATTTGAGCTCAGTGCCTACGGTAAGTTTGCTTTGATAGTCCGTTGTGACATCCTTTTCGGTGCCATCCGCAGCAATCTTTATCAGTTTGATCGTATCTTGCCGATAGGTAGCGTTGCTGGGAAGAGAAGAATTTACGGTATCAAAGAAATCGGTAAGATTTACGGTATCACCGGTGCCGTTTGTGGTTTTTGCAACCACTTCATAGGCGATATCAAGCGTTTTCGCCGTCGAATCGTATTTGATCAGCTCTTTACCGCTTGCATCCTTCTGCACATTCTTGGAAAGAGACAGGTCGGAGATCAGATCCTCTTTTTTGATGGTAACAGAACCGGTCGTACCACCAAAATTGATTTTTTGGTTTTCCATGGAGGAATCAGAGGAAGCAGAAGCCTTAAACTCAAAGTCACCGTCAAAGGCTTTGCCGTCGGCAAACGTTTCATTGTAAGTAAACGTGACGGTGTCACCAACAATATTGTAGGTGCCAACGACAACGTCTTTACCGGTGGTAATGTCACGCCAAGTGATATTGCCGGAGTCTGAAACACTGTCCAACAGCGTAATACCGTTGGGGAGCTTGTAGGTTGCGACGCGGTTGTCTGCGGTGATTTCATTTTCATTAAAGCTGTAATTCAACTGCACCTTAACGGTCTGACCGGGACGCACAATGCCGTTTGCATCTTTCCAAGAGGTTACAACGCCGCTGCCGTCCGTGGAGTTGGGAACCTGAACAGAAACGTTCGTGATATGAGTGCCCATATCAACAGGAGTAGCAGACACGGCAGTTACGGCATAGGTGGAAGGTGCAGCGTACCTTGCAGCGCGGGAACGGGAAGGACGCACCGCAGATGCGGATGCAGTTTCGTATACGGTAGTAACGGAGCAGGAGAACACCGGGTCGGTTTCAATAATATCAGAAGCGGTGTCATCATCCGAATCGGAATCGCCTTCGCTCAGCTCTATCTGCGCATACGCCACAGAAATAACGTTTTCCACATCAGTGTTGAACAGTGTTACCTCAGCCACCTTGCCGTCTACGTCGCCGGAAATAACGGTCAGCGTGTCGGCATCCTTGTCAACACTGCTCACGATGCCCACGGTCTCCACGGGCAAAGCGTCGGTCACAGTGGTGGTCTGCGGCTCAGCAGCGGGGGATACCACGCTGGGGGCAAGGGTGTCTGCGCCGGACACGGAGGTCACGGTGCTGGGTGCAGCGGTGTCAGCGCTGTCCACCGGCTTTTCGGCGGGCTGCTCCGTCTGCGGGTCAACGGGCTCGGGGGTAAGCACAGTGTCCTGCGTGCCGGAGGTGGCTGCGGTATCCTGTGCGCCGGTGCTGTCGTCAGCACTGGGGGCTGCATCCAGCGCAGAAACGCCGGAGCCCTCAAGCTCTGCGCTGTTTTCAAACTCTGTATCCACGCTGAACAGGTCGTCCAGATCCGGCTCTGCACTGTCGGCGCTGCTGTCCACAGCCACGGTGCGGGTGACGTACTTATTATAAATAACGATGTCGCCGGGCTGGGCGGCGCTGCCGTCCTCTTCCAGCAGCCAGTCCATGCCGCTCATGGAGCTGCGCAGGGCAAGCACGCTGGCCTCCTGCGGGATGGCGCTTTGGGGAATCTCGGCGTACTTCAGGCAGTAGGCAAGGAACATCACGTCCCACTCGCCGTAGGCATTGCCGTAGGACTGACCGTAGCGGGAGTAGTAGCGCAGGGTCACGCCGTCCGCCGGGTCGATCTCGAAGTTTTTCTCGCTCTGCTCGTAGCCCAACTGGGTCTTTGCCACGCTGAGCAGATCCTCGTTCCACTCGCCGGTGATCACGGCATCGGCGTTGGCGGCCTGCCACTCCTCGGGGGTCTCAAGGTCGGCAGAGGTATCGCTCAGGCAGCTTACAGTGTGGTGATGCTCCGGCAGGGGGCACACCAGCACTTCCTCGTAGCAGGCGTCGGTGTGGTGGTGGTAGATGGGCTCCACAGTGTCCACCACCGGCTCCAGCGCCACAGGCTCTGCCACCGCCATGGCCACCAGCTCGGCGCTCTGGGTGGGCTCTACCACCTGCTCCACAAGCTCGCCCTCTTCCAGGCCGCAGGTCAGCTCGTACTCGGTGGTGTAGCAGCTTTCATCGTGGGTATGCTCAAATTTTTCACAGATCAGGGTGCCGTCCTCGGGGTCGTAGCAGTCATCATCGTGGACGTGCTCTTCCTCCAGGCAGGTCAGGGTCTGCACTTCGGTGTAGCAGTCATCGGTGTGCTCGTGGGGCACAAACTCGATCTGCGGCTCCAGCTCCAGCGGCATGATCTCTTCCTCGGCGCTGCTCTGGGCAGCACTGGCGGCGGCAGCTTCGGCAGCGGCAACTTCGTCCGCATTTTCAAGCTGGCCTTCCGTGTAGCCGCAGATCAGCACCTTGTCGTAGCAATCCGCCGTGTGGGCGTGCTCCACCTCGCCGCACTGGTACTGCGCGGTCATAGAGATGCCAACGCCGTGCAGCTGCCAGTTGACGAACAGGGTGGTGATCATGGCAAGCGCCAGCACAAATGCGGTGTAGCGCCGCAGCGTATGCCGGTTTTCGCGGAACTGCTCCTTGTAGGTTTTAAGGATGTCGTTCATAACTTAGAGTACCTCCTCCCGGGCTCAATGGATCAACGAGAAACTGGACAGGGGCCATACCCTTAAAAACACCCTGCCAATGATCTGACTTTTTTCCACGCAGCCTATCACGCTGCTGCGGCTGTCGATGGATGTGGAGCGGTGGTCGCCCAGCACGAAGTAGCGGTTTTCCGGCACCTGATAGGGGAACCGGATGTCGCATTCGCCCACGGTCAGCGCGTCCACATAGGGCTCGTCCAGCACCTCGCCGTTTACCGAGACCACGCCGTTCACGTCCATATCGATCACATCACCGGGCTGCCCGATGATGCGCTTGAGCAAAAGCTTGTTCTGCCAGTAAAACCCGCATAACTCACCGTTTTCAATGTGGTTGGATTTTACCAGCAGAATAATGTCCTTGTCGTTCAACGTAGGGTTCATGCTGTCGCCGGAGACCTGAAGCACCGGTAAAAACAGCGTAGCCAGCAGCACGGCCGCTGCGGCCACCACCACCAATATATAGACCGTACTGCGCAGCACCCGCTGGTAGCGGTTCTGGTACGCAAGACGTTCACGTTCTGCGGCTACTTCCTCGGTGGAGGGGATGGAAGCAAACCGGATATCGCGTTTTTTCATGTTTCCTCCGAAGGCTGGCTGTCGGCGCTGCGGTACTGGTCCAGCAGCGCGTTGGCCTTGCGGTCAAATGTCTGCCAGCGCTGCTGCACCTCCTGCTCGGCCTGCTCTACCATGGCGCTGCATTCCTGCCGGGTCTGCGCCTTCAGGCTGTCGGCGTCTGCCTGTGCCTGCTCCAGAATGCGTTTGGCCTCGCTGCGCGCCTGCGAAAGGGTGTTGGCAGCGGCGGCGTCGGTGTCTGCAAGGTTGGCCTGCACCGAGTGCAGATAGTCATCGGCGGCGGCCTGCGCGGCGGCGAACACGTTGTTCAGCTCCAGCGCAGCCTGCGCGATGGAGCCGGCCTTTTCCAGCCGGAGCTGCCGGTCCTGCAGCTGCGCGGTAAGCGCGGCGTTCTGCGCCTTGAGCTGATCCTCGCTCTGCTTCAATGCATAAATAATCTCTATCAGTTCAGCGCGGTGCATCCGCCGCAGTTCACGATCTGCCATGTATGTCCAAACTCCCAAACTATAAAGTACAAGCCAGCGAAAAGGTTTTCGTAAACTACGAAAATACTTAACAAAAACGGCTTAAAATGCGCTTGCCGCCACAGGATTTGCGGGGTGTAAAGGGTGCGGAAGCGCTCCTTTACAAGCCACCTTATTTTACCACACCCCATGTAACAACAATATAACAAAACAGACACAAAATCAAGAGATAACGCCGAAAAAATATCGCATTTTTTTATATTTTGTGTGTATTTTTCCCCAAAAACGACTGCAAGACCCCAAAAACTTAAAAAGTTTGTTCATAATTTTGAGATGTGAAGTTTTGCGCACTACTGTACTGAACTGCTGCGCGCACGAAAAAACGGGAGCCGCACTTTTTCGAAAAAAGCGCGGCTCCCGTATGCAGACTTTGGGGTCAGCCTTTTACTTGCCAAAGCTGGTCAGCAGGCTGTTCAGCGAGACAAAGGACTGGTAGATGACGTTGACGTTGTTGATGATGGAGCTTGCACCGGAGAAGATGCGGGCGATGTAGTTGAACACCTTGCCAACGTCCAGGAAGGACTGGTAGGCGCTGCTTGCACCGCCGTCCAGATAGGTCATCTCCTCGGCGTCGATCACGGCGTAGCTGGCGGGCAGTTTCATGGTAGAAGTAGTCATGGTAAGATCCCTTTCTTCATTGGTATCAATGCGTTTTACAGCGTTGTTCAGAACATGGTGGAGACCAGCAGGGTGGTAAGCAGGGCACCGGCTACCAGTGCGGGCCCTACATACTTCTGCCACTGAATCGCGGCGGGCTGGGTGGCGGGCTGCGGCACGGTGGAAGCACCGGCCTTGGCGATCCAGTGCGCGTAGATGGTAGCGTCGGAGGTGAACACGGTGGAAGTGGTCACCTTGCTGCCGCCTACCGGCTCGGTGTACCAGCCGTCAAAGGTGTAGCCCGTCATGGTAGGCTGCTCGGGCGTGCTCTCCAGTTTGCCGGACAGGTTCGTGTAGGTTACCACAGTAGAGCAGATGCCGCCTTGGGCATCCATACCAATGGCGTACACGTTCTCTTCCTTTTTGCTCCCTGAAGTTTTGTCGGCAGCAAATGCAGCCGGCAGTGCGCAGCTCAGCAGCGTGAACAGGCAAAGCCCGACCACCAGCGTTTTCAGGAATTTTTTCATGAGATCCCTCGCTTTCCTTCACAAAGATGGAGACCCTGCCCCACCCGGGCGCAGCCCGGACAGCGGAGAAGTTTCTTCAATCTATATTTATCACATCCAGTGTACCAGAACCGCAACAAAAAATACAGCTTTTGGCTGAAAAAATAATAAAAATTATGAAAAAACGATTTTTACCCTTGCAAGATGAATTTTATGCTCTGATAGACCGCATTTTTTGAAAATTGCATCCTTTAAAACTTGTCTTTCGTAAAAACATGGCAGGAAATGGAAAGCATAAAAACAGCGTCTAAAAGCCCAAAAAACGACAAAAAACGCCGCAAACGCTCTAAGTGCTGCGGGGAAAAGGCTGCAAAAATGCAGCGTCCCTCTTGTGGAACGGCAGAAAATATGCTATACTTAGCTGCACGATGCGCCATCGCCAAGCGGTAAGGCAGGGGACTTTGACTCCCCCATCGTAGGTTCGACTCCTGCTGGCGCAACCAGAATGCCCCGGCGGCCTTTGCGGCTGCCGGGGCATTTTTGCGTCTGTTCAATAGCGGCGGTGGATCTTTTTAGTGGGTTTGCGGCGGTTCCAGTTGGCACACAGCAGCCATAGCCCGTAGATCAGGGCGGCGATCAGGCTGAGCACCAGAACCACCTTCAGGTACAGGCTGGTGAAGAACTCCTTCACCTTGTCCACCCCGAACAGCAGCGGGTTGCGGGCTACGTCCTGCCCGGCGATCAGATCCACCACGCCGATGGTCTCGCCTGCCAGCTTCAGCTCCACTGTGCCTACCACATCGCCCTGCTGGATGGGCGCGCAGACGTAGTCCGGCAGGTGGAAGTATTTCTGGGTGACGGTGCCGTCGCTGGTGGAGGGCAGCAGGGTCATCATGCTGTCGTTGGGGTACAGCTGCAAAGTGTCGGTGTCGGAAGAATACTTTACCGGGATCTCTGCAATGGTCAGGTCGGTGTCCAGCGCAGCCTGAATGGAAAAGCTGTCGAACACCCAGTCCATCAGTTTGACTGTCTCAAACAGGGCGGGACGGCGGTTGGCGTAGCCAAGGGTATCGCAGCTGTCGGGGCTGTCCATCACGCAGAAGATATAGGTGGCACCGTCCTTATTGCCCCATGAAACATAGCTCTGGGTGCCGGTATCGTTTTTAAAGGCAGTCACATTGCACATACCGCCCTGCATGGCGCTGCGGTAGTAGCTGCCGCCGCTGGCTTTGCTCAGCGCGGCGTTCTGGCTGACCAGCACCGAGGAGGAGCGGTGCTTCTCCTTGGCGGGCATGGTAAAGCTGGGTGCACCGGACACCTCTACAAAGGCGTCAAAGCTCATCAGGTAGCGCAGGATCAGGTACATATCCACCGCGCAGGTGGTGTTTCCGCTGTCGATGCCGCAGGCGTCCGTCCAACTGCTGGCGGTGGTGCCGATGCGCTGGGACAGGGTGTTCATCTGCGCCACCCAGCCGTCCAGATCGCCGCCAGAAAGGGTGTATGCCACACCCATGGCGGCCTCGTTGGCGTTGCGGGTAAGCATGGCGTACATGGCTTCGCGGTAGGTGAAAGTCTCGTTGGAGCGCATATCTGCGTTATTGGTATTATAAACATAGTCCGAGATGGCAAAGGGCATCTGGAAGGTGTTGTCCAGTTGGTCGGCGTAGTTGGTCAGCAGTACGGCAAGAGTCATATATTTGGTCAGACCGCCGGCAGACACCTGCTTTGTGCTGTCTTTATCGTAGACGATGATGTTGGTATCGGTGTTCACGATATAGGCGCTTGCAGCCTGCACCTGATACACCGGGCTGGGGTCGAACATGGCCCCGGCGGGCAGCACAAGGCAGCTGAGCAGAAATACAAGCGAGAGAACCAGTGCAAAAATACGTTTCATGTGGACAATTCCTTTAAAAAGCGATAAAATATACTAGATAAGGCCGCGCAGTACAGCGCGCCGGAAGATCAATTTTGCAGCAAGTGTGCTGTGTTCTATAATAATAACAGGTTTGCCGGGGTGTTACAAGAGCCTTGCGGTGTTTTACACCGTTCTTTCGCCCCGGCAGGGAGGGCAGGAATGGTATATCTTACAGGGGATACCCACGGCGATATCCAGCGCTTCAAGCAGGGCAAACTGCGCTGGCTGGGCAAAAAGGACACCGTGGTGGTGCTGGGGGATTTTGGCTTTGTATGGGACGGCAGCGCCGCAGAGCGCAAGCGGCTGGACTGGCTGCGCAAACGCCCCTACACGGTGCTGTTTCTGGACGGCAGCCACGAAAACTACGACCTGCTGGCACAGTACCCGGAGACCGAACTGTTCGGCGGCAGGGTGCAGAGCCTTGGCGGCAACGTATACCATGTGTGCCGGGGCAGCGTGCTGGAGCTGGAGGGCAAGACCTATCTCTGCTTCGGCGGCGCGGAAAGTCAGGATAAGGACGACCGGGAGCCGGGCGTGAACTGGTGGAAGCAGGAGATGCCCAGCGACGAGGAGTACGACACCTGCCGCCGCAACTTAGAGAAAGTAGACTACAAGGTAGATTATGTGCTGACCCACGATGCACCAAGCAGATTTTTGGATTTTACCGCCCTTGCCCTTGGCGAGAGCAATCGTCTGCACCTGTTTCTGGACGAGATTTTGCTCAAGCTGACCTACGAAAAATGGTTTTTCGGCTGCTACCACAAGGATGTGCAGCTTTCCACCAAGAGCCGGTGTGTGTTCTGTGATGTCATCCCTATGGGTGAGCGGCGCACCGGACTGTTCCACCGGTAGGAGGGAATATGCAGGTCACAATAAAACTTGCCACCCGGGAGGGCGCTGCCCATGTCAGCGGCATTCTGGCGGGCTTTACCCTGCTGGCAAAGCGCGGGGAGCTGACTTTGCGGGTGCAGGACGAGCGGCAGGGCAGTCCCCTTGCACGGGAGGCGCTGCTGGAAACCGAGATCAACGGCCGCACGGTGGTGTTCGACCTGATGGACGGCTACTTTTACAACGACCCGGCGGCGGTGCTGGCACTGTTCCACCGGGCGGATGTGGTGTTCAAACGCAGCTTTTCGGCGGAGAAGAACCGGCAGTTCCCGGGCGATATCTCCGCAAAGCTGCGGCCGCTGGGGCTGAACTATTACGTTACCTGTCCGGGCTCGCCGCTGGAAGCGGAGCGCAGCGCAAAGAGCCGCCTGAAGCAGTGGGCGCTTTCCACCCGCTGCTACCCGCAGGACTTTGAAGCTTGCCTGACCCGGGTGCGCAAAAAGCCGCGCATCCTCTTTCTGACCCGTCTGTGGGACCCAGATGAGCCGGCGGTGCGGCAATACCCGGAACTGCAGGCAGAGTGGCGGCAGGTGAATGCCGACCGCATTGAGCTGCTGCACCGGCTGCAAAGCGCCTTCCCGGAGCAGTTCACCGGCGGCGTATCCGACAACGCCTGTGCCCGGCAGCTGTGCCCGGAGCTGATCGTGCCGGACAAGCTGACCGGCAAGCGGGCGTATCTGCACCGGATGCAGCACACGGAGATTTGCGTGGCTTCTACCGGACTGCACGGCTCTACCGGCTGGAAGCTGGCCGAGTATGTGGCGGCGGGGCGCGCTATCGTCACCGAGCCGCTGCGGTACACCCTGCCGGGCGGCTTTGAAGAAGGGAAAAACTATAAAACGTATACGTCCCCGGCGGAGTGTGAGACGCAGCTGCGGCAGCTGCTGGCAGACCCGGCGGCGATCTTGGCTATGGCGCAGCACAATGCGGCGTACTATCAAGCATGGCTGCGGCCGGAGCAGCAGGTGCGGCAGGCCTTGCGGCAGCTGGAAACAGGGGAGAGATAAGGGGGAAAACGGGGTATGGAAGAACAAAAGCGGCACAGCGGCTTTGAGACGATGCGTATCCTCAGTATGGTGATGATCGTGCTGATGCACGGCATCGGGCACGGCGGGCTGGGCAGTGCGGCACCGCAGGGGTCGGCGGCATTCTGGATCTACTGGCTGCTGTTTATTCTGGCGCGAGTATCCACCAACTGCTTTGTAATGCTTTCCGGCTATTACCTGTCGGAGCGCAAGGGGCCTGTTCATGCCGGGCGGCTGTTCCGCATTGGGGCACAGGTGTGGTTTTACTCCATGCTCACCTTCTGCGTTGCGGTCAAGGCGGGGGCGGTCCCGCTTTCGGCTGTTGCACTGCTCCGGGCACTTTTACCCCTTACCTCCAACGGCTACTGGTTCGCTTCTGCCTATTTCCTGATGTATCTCTCGGTGCCGGTGCTGAACGCGGTGGTGCAAAGCCTTGACAGGCGGCAGTACAAAACACTGCTGCTGGTGGCGCTGCTGCTGCAAAGCGTGTGGGGCACGCTGTTCTACTGGGCAACGGATGCGACCTTTGTGAATAACGGATACAGCTTTATCTGGTTCTATACCTTGTATTTTATGGCTGCCTATTTCCGCAAATACCGGGTGACCGTGTCCAGCGGGCTGTGCCTAGTGGCGTATCTGGCGGCTTCGGCGGCGGGGCTTTTCAACCGGATGCTGGCGCTGCGGGTGGAAAATGCCCTGCACCTGAACGGCTTTGTGAATACCGTCAACGGCTATCAGGCACTGGCTACGGTTATCGCTTCGGCAGCAATGTTTTTGCTGTTCCAGAATATCCGTATCCGCTCAGACTACTGGCGGCGCTGGGTCTTTCGGCTGGCACCGCTGTCCTTCGGGGTGTACCTGCTGCACGACAGCGATTTTACCCGGGCACTGCTGTGGCAGCTGGTAGACCTGCCCCGGTTCGGCGGGGCGCTGCTGCCCTCGCTGGCTTACCTGACCGGTGCGGTGCTGCTGATCGCCGTAGCGGGCTACGCAGTGGATGCCGTGTATCAGCGGCTCTACCGCCTGCTGCGTCTGTCCGCACTGGAAGAAAAGGTGGACGCGCTGACCGCCCGCATCCTGCAAAGGATCGTCGGGAGCAAGGAAACGTAAAGAAAAGCGCTGTCGCACGAGTTTTTCGTGTGACAGCGCTTTTTTAGTTCATCGGTCCGGCCTTGTCGAACATCTGCTGCACCTGCGCGGCCAGCAAAGCGTGCGCAGGGCTTTCCAGCAGCGGGTCGGCGGCCAGCAGGGCGGCGGCTTCGCTCTGGGCGGCGTGCAGGGTGCGGGTGTCGTTCATCAAATCGGCGATCTGTAAGGTGGGCAGGCCGTGCTGGCGGCTGCCCGAAAAATACCCGGGGGGGCGGGGCTCCACCACCG
>OGUO01001081.1_pt1 | contig 18841 bp, 15 predicted proteins | sample 1553641 | NCBI WGS metagenome assembly OGUO01 (sample SAMEA2579980, study PRJEB22360) | human gut metagenome | biome: human gut; feature: human-associated habitat; material: faeces | place: Denmark | collected 2008/2010 | reverse complement strand
ATGGTCTTGTGCAGCTTCGTGTTTGCTGCGGCGTGGGCTCCCATCCATTTTTTCAACTGCCCTGTCAATTTTTCTGGCAATGGTTTTTCAAGCATGTGTTTCATCTTTGGTGTGTTCCTCCTTTTTTTCGTATGAGACAATCAATATTTAATAAGAAATCGATTGCTTCACACGGTACTAGGATTAGTTTAACACACTCAGATGTGGAATGCCATAAAATTCTTCTGAAAGAGTATACACAGGTTCTTCATTGTTCTCTTCTTTGGTTACTTCTACATACTCGCTCTGTGCCAGATCAATATATGAAAACTCAGTACAAGCAAATGCCTGTTCCATTATCATTGCAACCTCAAATGGTTCATTCGATAATGTGATATCTGCATTCACCGTGGATAAGATTATAATGCTGGCAACCGTTATCTTTTCATAATCATTGTTTTGCTCAGCCATTCGTGAATATAATTGTTTCAATGCCTTAAGAAAACGCGATCCTCTTACACCATTCTCTGTATCACGCACTCTGCACCATGCTACAGTCTGCGGACCATCAAGAAGCTGAACTCCGAGTTCTGTAATCTGCCCCTTTGTTGCAATGCCTGTCGATTCCACTACTTCTGTCAAGTACCCATTTAACTGAGAATACTTTGGATCTAAATCTGCCTCCGTAACCTCTAATTCCAAACCTCCATACATATTAACAAGCTGTGCAAATATTGAAAATGATGCTGTCACTTGACCCTCAATTTTAATTCCAAAATTTCGTTCAATTGCACTCCAAAGATCATTAGTACTCTGATACCACCAGTCGTACTCACTCGCTTCTTTTCCATCCAGCTCTAGGCGACGTGGAATTGAAATAAGTTGAATTTTTCCTTTGCTCGCATCCATCCCTGCCAAAACAATTGCATCTGCATGCGTACCTGTTTTTTTATCTGTGCGACCATCCGTTCCAAGTAACAAATAATATTTCATTTCTTGATTTACTTGCACGGTCTGTGAATTATCTTCCTCTGTACTCTTTTCCACCTGTGCTGCAGGCTGATTTGTATTCTTATTTCTTATAATGCCTGGCATAGCTGTCACCATAAAAAATACAATAATCGCTGCCGCTGCCATTGCAATTTTCGCAAATCTGCCCGTCTTTTGCCTATTTTCTTTTTTTGTCTGCACTTTTGCTCTCGCAGCTACCCATATTTTATCTTTCTGTTCTTCCGAAAGCTTTATTTCATCGCACATATTTCTATAATCATCTTGCTTCATGCTGCACCTTCCTTTCTGTTTGTTAAATTCGTGAACTACTATCTGCCTGCGGCTCCACCAGTTCTTCTTTCAATTTTTTTCTCGCTCTAAGTAAGAGTGACCGCACCGTAGATGACTGTTTTTCCATAATTTTAGCAATCTCTTCCGTTGAATAGCCGACATAATAATATAGATAAATTGCTGTGCGGTATTTTGTTGGCAATGACATTACACTCTCCCACACATCGCTAGTCTGCACACCTACCTTTTCCATATCAATAAGCGATTCGTCTGCTGTCACCTTACGTCTCCACCATTGGCGATGAAGCTGCCTGCATTCATTAACCCCAACCTTAAGTAACCATGACTTTTTATGACTTTCCGACTCAAATGTTCCTGTGTACTCCATTAAATGTACCAATGTATTCTGCACCGCATCCATTGCATCATGTACATTTCCAGTGTAAAAATAACATAGTCGATACAAATCATCACCGTAGTCATTATAGATTTGACGTACCTCTCTTTCTTCGTGTTTCATCCCTTATCACCTCCGCCTTGTAACGATCAATGCATTGAATTTTCTACTTGTGTTTTATTTCCTTTCACCTATATCATGCAGCTGCCTTAAGAAATGTTGCAAACTATTATAAAAAAGAATCTGTTTCTAGGAAAAATCCGAACAAAAAAGAAAAAGTCCTGCTTTCGCAGGACACATAGCAGCTTGTAGGAGAATCGAACTCCTGTTTTCGCCGTGAGAGGGCGACGTCTTAACCCCTTGACCAACAAGCCTTGCAACGATATTTATATTATCACATCTCAATTCTTTTGTCAACACTTTTTTCAAGTTTTTTTAATTTTTTATTTTTTTTGTTCTTTTTCGACACTTTATAGTGGCGCACTAATATTCCATTCGCTGCAATCGTTTGCAAAAACATTCGCGGGATACCATCACTTTTGCGAATTGGTATCCCACGAATAAATTGCCTAGCTCTGAATAGTTACAACTTACAGCGTAATAATCTCGTCAAGACCACAGCCTTCAATCTGCTCTGCACCACCTACAACACAGATACCGCCCTCTTTCATAGCAGTACTAATCTGCTCTGCGGTCTGCGCTAGTTTTTCTGGTGTTGTCTCGAGAATCTGCTGCCAACGTGTGCAGCGCTCCTCCCAACTAATCTGTCTCCAATAGAAGTTATCTGCTGCCTGTCCCTTCATTCTAGATGTCTGAAGCGGTGACTGATCTGAAACTGTTCCAATGATAAAGCCTGTCAGATCTGGATTTTGTGCCGCAAACTCTTTTAAGAAGCTGCTGCAGTCTAAATATTTTCTAAGAGATTCTCTGGCGCTCGGATCACGATACGAATAGCAGTAAAATCCTCCATTTGCCCGAGTAAGCATACCTGTTCCGTAAGCACCTCCCTGAACGCGAATTACATTCCACAAATAGCTCAGGCTCACAATTTTGGCTGCTGTTTGCCATGCACCATTATAATTTCCTGTAATTGTACCGCGCACTGCAAAGGCGATATCGGCTGGAATGATGATTCCCTCTTTTTTGATGCCCCATGGCTTTATTGCAATTGTCTGTGTCTTCAAAAGATCTGGCTTTGACGGCAAAAGCTCCTGCAGCATTTGAACAACATTCGCTGCATATGCATCTGTATTTCCTGTAAGACTGATAGTCAACTGTTCCTTTGAAACTGCCTTTGCATACAGCACTGTCAATTTTTCAAGAAGACTATTCCAGTTCCAATTTTCTTCCTGAGCTTTTAACCACTGATAGAATGTAACACCACCAGTACACTCTGAAACTACACTTGAAACACTCATCTGCGCTGACACACGACCAAGTGCTGCTGCATGACCACCCATTACTGTCTGCTCAAAGCATCCCATCTTAATCTGACGCAACAAATCAAGAACTGCTTTTTCAGAATTGGCAGTATCAAATCTTGTCTGCGTCAAAATCTCTGCTGCAAGACTAACTGCCTGATCTACATTTGACTCAAGCGTGCTAAAGGATGCGCAAAGCTTTACTGTACAACAGCTGCTGTCATCCTTTATATTGAAGGTACTGATAAAAAAAGTCATGCTTCCGCACAAAAGACGTACACGGTTGTTTAACTCCTCTACACTTGACTGTGTTGTTTCCAGATTTCCAAAAAGACGACATAAAAGTCCAAGTGCTGGAAGTTCTGCCTCTGTATAATGGTTTTCATCGAAATAAAGCGTAATATAAACAATTCCGCTTGAATTAACGCGATGAACCAATACCTTTTGTCCATCAATTACAAGTTCTTCAATTGGCTGCTCTTGCGGCGTGCGGCTTAAATCAGATAACTCTAAATGTGGAAGTGCTGCCAGCTGCTCTGGTGTATCTTCACTATTTTGCCATGCCTCTAGTCTTTCCTGTTTTGCAATAATCTCTTCTCTTACCTTATCACTCCACATTGCAGACTCATCTTCAATTCTCTTTGCTTCCTTTGCTCGGCGCGCTTCTCCTGCTGTTTTAGACGGAATCAATGCAACCTTACAGCGATGCGGATTTTCAAGCAGCTCTTCACGAATTAAATGTTCAAAATATCCCTGTTTCATCTTTTCACGAAGATGTACAAATAAGTCACCAATCTGCAGATTAGCCTCTGGTGCACCTCCATACAGCCAGCTGTCAAACACCTGCATTCCAAGAATCAGTCCCTGCGGATAGCTTCCATAATCGCGTTCTCTCATCTGGAACTCAAGATTTGCCATAGAAGCTTCTAACTTCTCATGATCAAGACCACCATTTGCTAATGCATTCAGTGTGTCGAAAATTCGCTTTTCTACTTGTTTGCAATTCTCTTTTTTCACATTGCGAGCCTCAATTTTTACCCACGGATTTGCGACACCATCTATTGTATAAAGACGCATTGTTTCTGCAAGTCCGTCTTCTAACACTGCCTTCGTAAGCGGTGCCTGATTATTTCCAGTAAGCACATCAGACAAAATCTGCATTGCTGTAAGCTTTTCGCGCTCTGCATAGGTTCCGATCACACGCCCCCAAGACAGACGAATTTTTCCATCTTCATTCTCATCGGCACCAATCTCATATTCAATTTGCTGCTCACCTGCATCCACTGCTGACTGAAGCGTTGGCGGATCCATGCGCTTTGTCTGTTCAAATGAGGACAGATATTCATCATTGATAATACCAAGAATGGCATCTATATCCATTGCGCCATCAAGATACACATAGGCATTCGATGGAGAATAAAACCGTTTATGACTTTCAATAAATTCTTCATATGTCAAATCCGGAATTTTTGTCGGATCACCTCCTGATACATAACGATACGGTGTATCAGGAAAGAGCGCTCTATTGATTGTCATATCCATCAGTTCATCCGCATCTGCAAACGCTCCCTTCATCTCATTAAAGACAACACCTTTGTAGCCTGGCTTTCCCTCGCTATCAAACTCATAGTGCCATCCTTCCTGATAAAAAATTTCTGGCTTTGTATATACAGCTGGATAAAATACAGCATCAAGATAAACACGCATCAAATTGACAAAATCCTTATCATTTCGGCTTGCCACCGGATAAAAGGTCTTATCCGGGAATGTCATTGCATTCAAAAATGTGTTCATGGAATTTTTTAAAAGCTCCACAAACGGCTCCTTGACTGGATAATTTTTTGAACCGCATAAAACAGAATGCTCCAAAATATGAAATACACCTGTATCATTCCAAGGCAGAGTCTCAAAGCCAATGCCAAATACCTTATTTTCTTCCTCTCTGCTTATCCATACCAGCTCTAAGCCTGTCTTTTCATGCTTCATCTGGTACATTACTGCATCCAGCTCAGGAAGCGGTACTTCTCTTTCTACGATAAATCCATGAACTGTATCATGTACTGTCACAAAAATCCTCCTTACTGTCCAATCGGCGCTTGATTATCATATAACCATCAGACGGTTCATTTACAGCAAATAGAGCCGCATATTGCTGCGACCCTGATTTACTGATACTACTGATTAGTATTATACTTATTCAAATGGAAAAGAGCAAGAAATTTCTGACATTTTATGAATCCTTGTCCCTCATCCAGTAATCAATGCAACATTATTGATTCTCTATTCTTACTCTGTTTTATTTGATGTTGGAATCACAATATTCTCCGGCAACCCTAATATTTCCAATTCCTGACGAATATCATCTTCATTAAGCTCATACGGCATCTGCGATACATCCGGATAATTTTCGATCGAATTTCCATTCTCATCCACGCTATACCATGGATAATAATCCTTATAAGTCCTTGAATACGCACATAATCCATACGGAGAATTCCAAACTATCATTTCCCGTTCACCGCTTGGAAGATTGAAACCATCACTTACCATCGTATTATCAATAATCGTTTTTGCATTTCCATAAGGAATCGAGCTTATATAGTTCCCATCAGTCTGATAACAATCATATTTTGTGACACCTTCATCTGGAATCAGATAATACATGCTGTAAATTTGCATAATTTCAAAGTCACCAATAATATACAGATAATCAGCCTGAGCAGAAAGCTGCTGAACTGGATCCTGTATTGAATCTTGTCCTGTCTGGGAATTTGGTGATATTGATATTGTTCCTAACTTTTGTGCAATTGTAGGCTTCGTTCCCGGAAACCAGCTGTAACATGTAATCGTTGCTGTTCCAACAGCCTGCATATCTCCCTGTAATGCCGAACTAACCCATGAAATATATATATTTGAATCAGAATTGACCTCTGTTTCTGTAATTAATTCCGTTCCTGACAAACAATCATATACTGTTTTATTACCGCCAATTTGCGCAATCTGATTCTCATTAAGACCAATCACGCCAAACTGCTGCTTCATATAATCTGATTCAATAATAGATCCCATTACATTCGTACCACTATTATAATTAAGTACACTTCCATTATAGTCATAATAGGATGTTTTTAATGTCAATCCATCCCACAAAAAGCCCTCCTCATACTGGTCGCATCCAATTACAATCTTATCTCCCATATTTCTTGAGTAAACACGAATTTTTCCAACTCCCGTTACAAAAGATGGCATATCTGCTGTAATTTCAGAGGCTAATACAACATTTCCTTCATTTGCCTCATAAATTTGAAAAATCAACTGACCTTGGTTGCTTTCCTGCGTGGTATCTGAACGCACTACAAGAAGTTCCATCTGATCGTCTCCATCATAATCCTTAATTTGATAACCTAGTGCTGCTGATGGAAGCATATTTACGGCCTGAGCCGCTCCTGATTCTGTTTTCTCCAGTATGTTATCATATGTTGCCTGCTGTGGATAATCAAGAGACCATGCATATTCATACAATGCGTTCATATTCGCAAGTTCTGATTTTCCATCCGCCTGCGTTGCATTTGCCTGTATTGGCTGGAATACTAACGCCGCTGCAACTGCCATAAAAGAACTTCATTTCATATTTTCAACTCCTTTTCTCAGTTTACAAATTTTCCAGTACAAAGCAAACTGTTTTGTACTATCAGCATACCATAGTTTTTCAATTTCTTCATCTATTTTTTTGCAAACAAAATCTATATCAATATCAAGTTCTGGGAAACATTGAAATCAGCCCAAAGAGCGTTCCGTATTTGCAGTTTCTGCATCAATATCATTTAAATTGGCAAAATCATATTGCTTCGTTATAAAATTACATTAAAAAATTCGTTTTCCGTCAATTATTAATTCCTCATCTCGAATATCACAATTTGCCAATCTGGAATTCTTCCGTAAAAAAATTACGGCATTTTTTACAAATAAAAAACCCTAAACTTCCCGCAACTGCGAAAAATTCAGGGTTTTAGAACTCAATATTGTAACTTATGCGTTCATCTGCTTAGCAACTTCTGCTGCGAAATCCTCTTCCTTCTTCTCCATACCTTCACCGGTCTCGAAACGAACGAAATTCTTAACAGCAACCTTTGCGTTGTTCTCCTTAGCTACCTGAGCTACGTATGCGCTTACGGTCTGCTTTCCATCCTCAGCCTTTACGTAGGTCTGATCCATCAGACAGATCTCCTTAAGCTCCTTGTTGATACGTCCGTTGATCATGCCATCGATAACCTTCTGTGGCTTCTGGGACTCCTTCGGATCGTTCATGATCTGAGCTAACAGAATCTCCTTCTCTCTGGAGATGTAATCAGCGTCAACCTCTGCTCTGGTGGTGTACTGTGGCTTTAATGCTGCTGCCTGCATAGCAACGTTCTTTGCCATTTCCTTAATTGCATCGTTAACAACGTCAGTCTCAACGTCTACTAAAACGCCGATCTTTCCGCCTGCATGGATGTAGGAAACAACGATACCGTTCTCCTCGCTAACCTTTGCAAAACGACGGATGTTCATGTTCTCACCGATGATAGAAATCATGGAAGACAGCTTCTCCTTAACGGTCATGGATGGATCTAATGCCCACTTCTCAGCCATGAATCCTTCGATATCCTCTGCCTGAGTATTAACTGCCTGAGCAGCAACCTCTGCAACGTAGGTCTGGAACTTCTCATTCTTTGCAACGAAGTCAGTCTCAGCGTTAACCTCAACTACAACTGCATGCTTCTCATCCTCAGAGATGCAAGTAGCAACAATACCCTCAGCTGCAATACGTCCAGCCTTCTTCTGAGCACCAGCTAATCCCTTCTCACGCAGGAAATCTACAGCCTTGTCCATATCACCTTCTGTTGCAGTCAGTGCCTTCTTGCAATCCATCATTCCTGCGCCGGTCATCTCACGCAGCTCTTTTACCATACTTGCTGTAATAGCCATCTTAATCTTCCTCCAAATAGTTGTGTACAGTATTGATACTTAACTTAGTTAATAAAAACAATAACGATTCAGAAGCCGCAGTCCGCCGCCCCTGAATCGCTATTTCCGACTTGATTACTCAGCGTCAGCTACTACGGTCTCGATATCAGCTGCTGCATCAGTAGTGTCAGCTGCCAGCATCTCCTCGCCAGCCTCTGCAACCTCATCAACTTCCTCAGCCTCGCCCTGCTTAGCCTCGATAACAGCATCTGCCATCTTAGAAGCGATCAGCTTTACAGCTCTGATAGCATCATCGTTACCCGGAATTACATAATCCAGCTCTTCCGGATCACAGTTGGTATCAGCGATACCGATCAGCGGAATACCCAGAGTGTGAGCTTCCTGAACACAGATCTTTTCCTTCTTAGGATCAACTACGAAGATTGCATCCGGGATACCTGGCATATCCTTGATACCGCCAAGGTTCTTCTCAAGCTTCTCCCACTCCTTCTTCAGCTCGATAACTTCCTTCTTTGGCAGTACATCAAAAGTACCGTCCTCAGACATGGTCTCGATCTGACGAAGACGAGCGATTCTGCTCTGGATGGTCTTGAAGTTGGTAAGCATACCACCAAGCCATCTCTGGTTTACATAATACATACCACATCTCTGTGCCTCAGTTGCTACTGCATCCTGTGCCTGCTTCTTGGTTCCTACGAAAAGGATGTTTCCGCCCTCTGCAGCAATGTCGAAGATAGCCTTGTAAGCTTCGTCAACCTTGCCTACAGACTTCTGCAGGTCGATGATGTAGATACCGTTTCTCTCGGTATAGATGTATGGAGCCATCTTAGGGTTCCATCTTCTGGTCTGATGTCCAAAATGAACACCAGCTTCAAGCAGCTGCTTCATAGAAATAACGCTCATGTTTTTACTCTCCTTTGGTTTGTCTTCCGTATGCCATACGTACAGGCAACTGCTTGCGCAGCACCAAACCTGCCAACCGCATACGTGTTTTTTAAATTTTTAAGCCCTACAATCATATCATGGAAAAAATACAATTGCAAGGCTTTTTTTGTTTTTTCTTCTATTTTTTTTCGTTTTTATGCATTCGTACCTGATGTATTCTCTGCACTAACCTTAACCTTAGCCAACTCATCAAATACAACATCATTAAGAACCTTGATGTAAGTTCCCTTCATACCGGATGATCTGGACTCGATAACACCGGCACTCTCAAACTTACGCAGTGCATTTACAATTACAGAACGTGTAATTCCGATGCGGTCTGCAATCTTGCTTGCAACAAGCACACCTTCGTTTCCGTCGAGTTCACGGAAAATGTGAACAATTGCCTCTAACTCAGAGTAGCTAAGTGTACTGATAGCAGATTTTACGATCTGCTTCTTTCTATTTTCTTCTGCGCTCTCTTCGTTTACAGAACGAAGCATCTCCAGTCCTACTACAGTGGTGCCATACTCACTTAAGATGATATCATCAATGCCGTATCCTGTGTGCTCTCTGTAGATAAACAGTGTACCAAGTCTCTCACCTGCGATTTCTATTGGTGTTACAATTGCCTGGTATTTCTCACCGTTTTCCTGAGAGAATCCAAGTGTAGCCAAATTGACATTCTCTTTTGTGGAAAGTACGCTTAACAGACGCTCGTTGAGCATATGATCCGCAAATGATCCGATGTTGTTTTCCATCAGCTCATTAATTACATCCACATCCTTCCAGACACTGAAACCTAAAACCTTACCCTTCTTGCTGAGTACAAGAATATTGGATTCCAGAATCTCACTTAATACCTCACAGATATCATTAAAGACAACTTTGCTGGTATTGTTGTTATGCAAAAGTTTGTTGATTTTTCTTGTTTTATCCAGCAACTGCACGCTCATATTGGGTTCCTCCAATGCAATTTATTCTTTGTACAGTATCATATCACAAAATGAATAATTTTACAAGAATATTTCGCAGTTTTGTCAGATTTATTCCTCCGACTTTGCAATATAGCCGCACGCAGCGTCAGAACAGCACTCTCTGTTTCCCTTTTTGATCATATAAGAGCCACATTTCGGGCAGTTATGTCCAGTCGGACGATTCCATGACATAAAGTCGCAATCTGGTGCACCCTCACAGCCATAGTACACACGACCCTTTTTCGTCTTTCGGATGACAAGATCTTTGCCGCATTTCGGGCAGGCTACGCCAATCTTTTCAAGATATGGCTTTGTATTTCGACAGTCAGGAAATCCCGGACACGCTAAAAACTTTCCATGAGGACCATACTTAATAACCATCTGTCTTCCGCACAGCTCACAAAATTCATCTGACAGCTGATCCTCGATCTTGACGCTCTCAAGCTCTCTGTTTGCTGCCTCTACTGCCTCATGAAGATCTGGATAGAAGTTTCTAACAATGCTCTTCCACTCAACCATGCCCTCGCCAACCATATCAAGCAAAGACTCCATATTGGCTGTAAACTCAGCATCTACAATGATTGGGAAGGATTTCATCATAATGTTGTTTACGACCTGACCAAGCTCCGTCACATACAGATTTTTCTTTTCCTTTGTGATGTAGTGACGTGCAAGAATAGTAGTAATTGTCGGTGCATAAGTAGAAGGACGTCCTATTCCCTTTTCCTCAAGCATACGAACAAGTGTTGCCTCTGTAAAGTGAGCCGGAGGCTGTGTAAAATGCTGCTGCGTCTCTTTTTCACTCACGGAAAGCTCCATGCCCTCACTAAGATGATCAACAGCAGGTGCGCTTGCCGCTTTTTCTTCACCGTCATTATAAATACTCATAAAGCCGTCAAATGAAAGCTTTGAGCTGACTGCTGAAAACTCATATCCGCCTGATTCAAGCTGTACATGATTCATCATATAAACGGCATCTGCCATGCGACTTGCAGTAAAGCGTCTCCAAATCAGCTGGTACAAACGGAACTGATCGCGTGAAAGAGATTCCTTTACGCGGACTGGCTCCCTTGTGATATCTGTAGGACGAATACCTTCATGCGCATCCTGAATATGGCCTTTGGCAGCCTCTTCTTTTTTTGCCTGTGTCAAATATTTTTCGCCATACGTTTTTTCAATATATGCTCTTGCTGCTGTATCAGCCTCTGCTGCGATACGTGTGGAATCAGTTCTCAGATACGTAATCAAACCTATCGTACCTTCACCCTCAATTGAAACACCCTCGTACAGCTGCTGTGCGATACGCATCGTTTTTTGTGTTGAAAAATTCAGCTGATTTGCAGCTTCTTGCTGCAGCGTACTTGTAGTAAATGGCATTGGTGCCTTCTTTTTTCTTTCTTTATGCGCCAATTCCTTTACAACAAATTTGTCGCTCTCCACTGCCTTTACAATTTCATTTAGCTGAGTTTCATTTTCAATCGTAAGCTTTTTAGAGTCTTTTCCGTAAAATTGTGCCTTTAATGGCTTTTTAGAACCTGGCACGTCAAGCAAAACATCTAAACTCCAATATTCCTTTGGAATAAATGCCTCGATTGCTGCCTCTCTGTCACAGATAAGTCTAAGTGCAACAGACTGGACTCTTCCTGCACTAAGACCTCTTTTTACCTTTGCCCAAAGTACCGGACTGATCTCATATCCAACCATACGGTCTAAGATACGTCTTGTCTGCTGTGCATCAACCAGATTCATATTAATCGCACGCGGCTCCTTTAAAGATGCCTTTACTGCATTTTTTGTAATCTCATTAAAAGTGATTCTTTTAATCTGGTCATCTTCCAGCTTTAGCGCCTTCGACAGATGCCATGAGATTGCCTCTCCCTCGCGGTCAGGGTCCGTTGCTAAATAAATCTTTTCAGCTTTTTTTGCTTCCTTACGAAGCTTCGCCAAAATATCCCCTTTTCCGCGGATTGTAATATACTTTGGTTCGTAATCATTTTCAACATCGAACCCTAACTGACTCTTGGGCAGATCCCTTACATGCCCATTAGAAGCCATAACCTGATAGTTAGCTCCTAAGAATTTTTTTATAGTGTTAACCTTCGCAGGTGACTCTACGATAACAAGATACTTCGCCATGCTTTCCTCCAGCAATGTACCATGCGTACATTTTTTCAATCGGAAATCACTATACACTCTTATTTTACGGATTGCAAGCCCTTTTTAGCCCTTTTTATTTTATTTCATATAAATTTTACGAATCTGACACATTAAATGTTCTTTTATAGCAGCCTCCTGCTTCTTCGCTGATGTAACCTTTTAACTCCATCTGAAATAATGCACTGCATAGATCTCCGGCAGGATATCCTGTTTTTTGCAAAAGAATTTCCATATGAACTGGTTCTGTTTCGATAAACCGATATACATCCTGCTCAATCGCTGTCAAAGGCATCTTTTGTCTATGCACTTTTCTTGTGGCCTCCTCTAGCTTAAAATCTGCAAGTATCTCCTGTGGTGATGACAACAATACAGCACCATTTCTAATCAGCTCGTGACAGCCTTCACTAAGATCTGAAAATATTGAACCTGGCACTGCATAGACACTTCTGCCCTGCTCACCCGCAAATTCTGCCGTAATCAAAGAACCGCTCTTTTTTCGTGCCTCTATAATTATGACAGCATCACAAATACCACTTATAATCCTGTTTCTGCGCGGAAAAAGAACGGGAATACTGCGTGTTTTCGGGCGCATCTCAGAAATAACACCTCCTTGACGTATTAGCTTTTCATACAATCCAATATTTTCCCGTGGATAACATATATCAACGCCACCGCCTAGCACTGCATATGAACTGCCTGCCTCAAGCGCTGCCTTTTGGCTGCAACAGTCAATGCCATATGCCATTCCGCTTACGATCTGGGCACCTGCCGCTGACAGTTCTCTTGCGATTTCCTCTGCACACTCCTTCCCATAGCTGCTGCATGCACGCGCTCCGACAATTGCAATTTTAGGAAAATCAGGCTTTGGAAGATTCCCCTTCACAAAAAGCCCAATCGGACGGTCTGCCACTTCCTTTAAAAGTGCCGGATAATCTTCATCCTCTATTGTAACAAAACGTATCCCTGACTGTGAAAGCTTTTCGTATTCCTCCTCTATTATGTTTTCCATCGCGCATGCTTCATGGTAAATTCTCTGCTCTCTTGCCGTAAATCCCATTTTAACAAGCTTTTCATCACTTTGTCCAAAAACCTCGCTTGGACCGCCAGCCTCCTCAATTAAACGGCGCACCTTAATAGGTGTAATCATCTGAAGGCATGTACACCAGTAATATGCTTTTTTTCGCTCCATTTTACATATCCCCCCAATATTTTCGATCAATACTACGATAGCTTATCGCCTCTGCCAAATGTGCTTCTTTAATCTGCTCACTTCCCTCAAGATCGGCAATTGTTCTTGAGACGCGCAAAATACGATCTCTTGCACGAACACTAAGCCCCATTGATTCAAATGCCTGACGAAGAAGTTCTTCTTTTTGCTGGTCAAGATTACAATATTTTGAAAGTCTTGATCCCTTAAGCTGCGAATTAAATAATATTCCCTCATCCTTATAGCGCATGCGCTGACGATTAATTGCCTCTGTGACACGTGCACGCATAGATGACGAATCGGCTCCCTTTTTTGCCTTTGACAAATCATCAAATTTTACTGCAAAGGCTTCCGTGCAAATATCAATACGATCAAGCATCGGTCGTGAAATACGGTCTCTATAACGTCTGATCTCACCCACACTGCATCGGCAGCGGCTTCTGTCTGGAAAATAGCCGCACGGACACGGATTCATCGCTGCAACAAGCATAAATTCTGCCGGATAACTGCAGCTTCCATTGACACGGCTTATTGTGACCTTTCCATCTTCTAGCGGCTGCCTCATAATTTCTAGTGTATCACGCTTAAACTCTGCCAGCTCGTCTAAAAACAATACTCCATGGTGTGCCAGGCTGATCTCTCCTGGTCTTGGAACAATCCCACCACCAATCAGTGCTGCTCTCGTTGCAGTATGATGTACCTCTCGAAAAGGTCTTCTGGAAATCAGTGGTTCCTTTCCATCCAGCATTCCCATGACACTATAAAGCTTTGTAAGCTCCATACTTTCTTCATAATTCATCGGCGGCAGAATTCCTGCCATACATTTTGCGGTCATTGTCTTCCCGCTTCCGGGTGGTCCGACCATAAGCAGATTATGCCCTCCCGCCACAGCAATTTCCGCTGCCCGACGAACATTCTCCTGACCATATAAGTCTGCGAAATCAGGTACTTCTTCTCCCACTTTTCCTCTGTCTTCTATTTTATCATCCTCTTTTTCACCAAGATATCTCTGTTCTCCACCTGTTCTGTCTCCATCTTCCAAATAACTGATACATTCCCTGAGACTTCCAACTGCAATGATCCGAACCCCTTCTACAAGTTCTGCCTCCTTTTTATTTTCTCTCGGAACAATACAGCTTGTAACTTTTTGTACCTTTGCCTCTGATACCATAGAAAGAATCCCGGGAACTTTTCTGACTTGTCCATCCAATCCCAGTTCTCCGATGATCATACAGTCTTTCATTCTTCTATTCTGTTGTAAAACGCCAAGTGACGTCAGAATCGACACTGCGATTGGAAGATCAAATGACGCTCCTCTTTTCCTCATAGTTGCCGGCGAAAGATTGATCACCACACGTTTCGCCGGAAATTCAAGACCTGAATTCCGGACTGCAGACCGTACGCGTTCTGCTGCTTCTTTCACCTCTGATGACAGATATCCCACCATGTGAAAAATCGGAAGTCCATTGCTGACATCCGCCTCCACATAGACCATTTCTACCGCAAGCCCTTCCATTGCCGCGGATTTTACTGTACTAAAACTCATATGCGCTCCTTCCTTTTCCCAGTCACAAGCGCACCTGTTCTTCTTACACCCCATTGTAAGCTGCTGAAATTCTGGCTGAATCAGCCGGATTTGATTTTCGGAACTGACATTCCGAGAATGTATAGATATCATAACTTCCGAATATTGATTTGTCAATCAGTTTCCGAGAACTTGAGCATATGGAAAAGCACAATTTCCACATTTTTTCATAAACTATATTAAATGCATCCAGAGGTGCTGTCTTGAAAGCATTTCCTAATCCCCTCACACCGGCGGAAGAGAAAAAATACATTCAGAGATACACCGAGGGCGATCTGGAAGCCAAGCATATTTTAATTGAACGCAATCTCCGTCTCGTTGCCCATGTTATACGGAAATACCAAAATACCAGTGAAGATCCGGAAGATCTGATTTCCATCGGCACGATTGGCCTGATCAAAGCTATAATTACGTTCGATCCTGAAAAAGGAAATCGTCTGGCTGCCTATGCCTCCCGTTGTGTAGAAAATGAAGTCCTGATGTATCTGCGCGCCAGAAAAAAATGCAGCCATGAAATCTCTCTTTATGAACCGATTGGCACAGATCGGGAAGGAAATGAAGTCAACCTCTACGATATCATCGAATCTACAGAAACAGATATTCCAGAGCGGATTCATCTGAAGGACAATATTCAAAAGCTTTATGAAAAACTGGAAAATGAACTTTCTCCAAGAGAAAAACTTGTACTGAAAATGCGATACGGACTGTATCAGGGAGAAGAATACACGCAGCGGGAGATTGCCGCACAACTGGGCATCTCCCGCTCCTATGTATCCCGTATCGAAAAAAGTGCTATCGGAAAACTCCGACAATATTTTTGAAATTTCTAAGACTCTTCTATGAATTAACTTCTTTATCCTCTTCCTGTCTTCTGAGAAGATCGTACTGAGCTGGTGTCTCGCTCAGTTCTACATGAAGAACCTGCTTTGAATGCGGTGCACTTTCCTGTTCCTCTCCATCCTCATTCAGGATCCGGAGAACCTTTGCCTTAACATTACTTCCGTCCGGCTTCATGATCTCAATTGTCTCACCTACAGAAAACTTATTGCGCTGTTCAATTCTTGCAAGCCCATTCTCAACGGCCCCGACAATTCCAAGATAAGTATACTCTCGGATATATGTGTTATTGTCATAAATCTGTGTCTCATGATCTGGTTTTCCAAAGAAAAATCCGGTGGTAAACTGGCGGTAAGTGCAGTTTGAAATCTGATCTAAATACCATGGCATATTTTGCTGATAAAGCTCCGGTGATTTCTTATAATCATCAATTGCCTTACGATATGTTCGTGCGACAGTCGCGACATAGAGTGCTGTCTTCATTCTACCCTCTATTTTAAAACTGTCAATACCTGCATCGAAAAGATCTGGAATATGTTCGATCATGCAGAGATCTTTTGAGTTAAAAATATAGGTTCCACGCTCATTTTCATATACCGGCATATATTCATTTGGTCTGGTCTCTTCCACGATGGAATACTTCCATCTGCACGGATGTGTACATGCTCCCTGATTTGCATCTCTCCCGGTAAAATAATTGGAAAGCAGGCAGCGTCCGGAATAGGAAATACACATTGCGCCATGGATAAATGTCTCGATCTCAAGATCATCCGGGATATGTTCCCGGATCTCTTTGATCTCTGCGATCGATAACTCTCTTGCAGAGACGACACGCTTTGCCCCAAGTCCATACCAGAACAGATAAGTCGCATAGTTTGTGTTATTCGCCTGTGTGCTGACATGGCGCTCAATCTCAGGGCAGATCTCTTTTGCGATCTGAAATACACCAGGATCCGCAATGATCAGTGCATCCGGCTTTATTTCTTTTAACTCTTTGAAATATTCCCGCACACCTTCAAGATCATCGTTATGTGCCAGAATATTTGCTGTGACATAAACTTTCACATCATGCGCATGTGCAAATTCAATTCCCTCTTTCATTTCTTCCAAGGAAAAATTTTTTGCTTTCGCACGCAGTCCAAATGCCTCGCCACCAATATATACTGCATCTGCGCCGTAAATAACAGCTGTTTTTAATACTTCAAGGCTGCTTGCCGGTATTAAAAGTTCCGGTCTTCTCATTCCTTTTGTATCCTTCCTTTCCTATTTCTTCACACTCACGGTAATTCCATCTCCGATCGGTAACACCGAAGTTACCAGCTCATCGGAATGTGTCAGTTCGTACAGATATTCCCTCATTCTCTTATAAATCGTACGGTTTCTTCTCGTCACAATAAAATGGGATTCGATAATATCTCCGTCCTGCAAAACATTGTCTGATACCAGAATTCCTTCCGGTTTTAACAATCTTAAGATTTCCGGCATAAAATGGATATACTGCCCTTTTGCGGCATCCATAAAAATAAAATCAAACGGTTCCCGCAATTCTTTTAAGATATCTGCTGCATCCCCCTCTAAGAGGGTGATCTGTTTTTCTTTTCCTGCCCGCACAAAATTTTGTTTTGCAATGGGAATTCTTTTTTCATAATTCTCAATTGTGGTGATTTCACATGGGATTGGATTGTATTCAGCCATTAAAATTGCTGAAAATCCAACTGCTGTTCCAACTTCAAGGATTCTTGCGGGTCTTTTTATCGACAAGATCAGTTTCAGAAAACTCTGCATTTCCTTACGCACGATCGGCACATAGGTTTCTAATGCCTCACGTTCTATCTCATCTAAAATCTCTGTATTCCCGGTATCCAGGGAATTGATATATGTTACCAGTCTCTCGTCAACGATCACTTCTATTCCTCTCCTGTGACTGTATCTGCATCTCTCTGTGTATCGGTTGTCTCTTCAGTTGTCTCTTCGGTAGTGCCTGTGACCGTCTCCGTGTCGTCTGTAGAACTCTGCTCCGGTTCTGCTGCCATAAGCACCATCATATCTCTCGCTGCCATGGATGTATTCAATGTGTAGACACCTGAATGAAGCCTGCCGGAGTAGGCAGACACTTTTAACTGTACAAAAAAGAGCTTTGCATTCTCCACAAGACCTTTTTCTTTCAGTTCCTTTGCGATGTCCATGTCTGACATGTCGTCTGAGATCTGGACGATAACATCCCTGCCCGGCTCTGCATCGACAGGTGCCTCTGTAAATACACGATAGCCAAAATCATAGCAATATGTTCCAATTTTCACAAATCCGATCAATACCAGCAAAATGACAAGTATTGAAAAACTAATGCTGACAAAACGAAAAACTACTTTGTTCAAATTCATCTCTTCCCTCATGATTCCTCAAAGCCAACTTCAAATTCCAGTCCCTCGATCAAAGTCCAGTTGATCTGCTGCACAATTTTGCAGAGTGCATTTTCTGCTGCAAGATACTCTGACACCATAGGATTCTTCCGAAACTCCCGGTACTCATTCTCCATGCGGTCTGTCTCTTCATACAGATCCACAGTTCCCTGACTGTTCTGCAGCAGATAATTTTTCTTACGAAATTCTGTGATCTGGCTTTCCAGTTTTGGAAAGCCATGTACCTTTTCCTTAATTGCCTGATATCTGATGAATTCCTCACTGTTTCTGATTGCAGTCATTAATCCATCCATAGCATCTTCTATCTGACTCATATCTGCTCCCAAGTTGCTTTTTTCAAGTGCTTTATACTTCCATAATAATTGGCATGATCATCGGACGTCTCTTTGTCTCTTTCCATACAAAATCACTGAGAGAATCTTTGATCTCTGTCTTGATCTTGCCCCAGTCTGTGATGCCTTTATCCATGCAGTACTGCATTCTCTCATCCAGTACCTGCTTTGCTTCCTCCATGAGTGTCTCTGCACCGCGGACATAAACAAATCCACGGGATACGATATCAGGTCCTGCAAGCACCTGTCCGGAGCCGCCTTCCAATGTCAATACAACAATGATAATACCATCTTCTGCAAGATGCTGTCTGTCTCTCAATACGATATTGCCGACATCTCCGACGCCAAGTCCGTCT
>OGUO01001073.1_pt1 | contig 18980 bp, 14 predicted proteins | sample 1553641 | NCBI WGS metagenome assembly OGUO01 (sample SAMEA2579980, study PRJEB22360) | human gut metagenome | biome: human gut; feature: human-associated habitat; material: faeces | place: Denmark | collected 2008/2010 | reverse complement strand
TCGGATAGCTCGACAGCCAGTGCTTCAAGTGCCCGTGCTTGAGCGCAGAGCATGGCTTTTCTTTCCTCCTGCGCCAATCCGCCGCCGACAGGCATCATAGGAAACAGCCGCCTGAGCGACTGCACGGCTGTTCCCTCACGAAGTGCCCTTCCGGTTTCATCCGCAAGTGCGTAAGAAATGATAATTCTCTTTTTAGCTCCCGTCAGGGCTTTCAATTCATCAAGCTGTCCCAGAGCCGCGCTCTCCTGCGGCGTCATGCCCAGATATGCGCCGCTGATTTGCGCCGCTTCCTGCTGTTCCTGATTCAGGCACAGCTCTCTGTCGTCTTTTACAAGCCCCTCACTTTCCGGAATCCGGTACATTTCCTGACTTTCGATTTTTATAAAACCTTTTTTTTCGAAGAAATCAAGAACAGAACTGCTGGCCCCCAGTTCTTTGGATGCGTAGGTGTAATCCAGACTTTTTGACTCCAGAATTGTCCGCAGAAATCTTTCACGTGCCTTAAAGCGGCTGCCCTCCAGTTCTTTCAGCAATTCTTCGGCAGCCGCTTTCTCCCCGGTAAAAAAAATCAGTTTTTTTTCTTTGGCCCGGACTCTATCTTTTACAGGCAGAACCGTCTTCAGTGCCTGAATCATGGTAGAACCATACGTCTCTTTCATCCATGCCGCAAGTGCGATCAGCCTGGATTCTGTTGTCTCACCATCTGTGGATACTCCCTGGATTTCCTTGGTTCTGGAAGCATCGTATTTGGCTTCTGTGGAAATCCCGATTACATAACCCTTCCGGACTGTATTTCCCTTTCCGAAAGGCACTGTAACTACAACGCCCGGTTTTATGGACTGCTCCAGTTCTTCCGGAACACGGTACTGAAAATCCCGGTCCAGCTTCTCATGTGAAATGTCAATGATCACATCTGCATAAATCATCCGTTTACGCTTTCTGGTCTTCTTCCAGGATTTCCTGAATCAGCACACGCTCATCCATTGGGTATTTTTTGCCCTTGATTTCCTGGTAATCCTCATGGCCTTTTCCTGCAAGAACAATAATATCTCCTGGTTCGCCATGATGAATCGCATAGGCAATCGCTTCCTTACGATCCGGAATCTCCACATATTTTCCATCTGTTTTTGCCATTCCGATTTTAATATCGTCAATGATAGCCTGCGGATCTTCATCTCTTGGGTTATCGGATGTGATGATGGTCAGGTCTGCCATTTTTCCGGAAACCTCACCCATCTCGTAACGGCGGAGTTTGGAACGGTTTCCACCACATCCAAACAGGCATACCAGTCTGTGCGGGTTGTATTCCTTCAGTGTTCCAAGAAGACTCTCCAGTGCCATGGCATTGTGTGCGTAATCGATCATCAGTGTAAATTCATCGGATACCTTGATCATCTCAATACGTCCTTTGACTTTGGCTACTTTCAGAGCCTTGATGATGTTCTCTTCTGATACTTTGAAATGACGGCAGATGGCAATGGCTGTCAGGGAATTGTAGATGCTGAATTTACCCGGAATATCAATCTCAACCGGGAAGTCCAGAAGTCCCTTCACATGGTAGGAAATTCCAAGATATCCTTTTCTTCCCACAAGTTTTGCATCTTCTGCACGAAGATCCGCTTTTTCAGAAAATCCGTAAGTTTCAAGAGCACAGGTGTGTCCCTCCACAATCCGGTCAAAATGCTCATCGTCACGGTTTACGATACCGACTTTACACTGTTTGAGAAGCATGGATTTGCAGTGAAGATAATCGTCAAAATCCTTATGCTCGTTCGGTCCGATATGATCCGGTTCAATATTGGTAAAGATACCAAAATCAAAGATGAAGCCCTGGGTTCTGTGAAGCATCAGTCCCTGTGAGGAAACCTCCATAACTACCGCGTCACAGCCTGCTTCTACCATATCATGGAAATATTTCTGTACCATGTAGGACTCCGGTGTGGTATTGGCAGCCGGGATATGTTTTTCTCCGATAATCGCCTCGATAGTTCCGATAAGACCTACCTTGTATCCGGCATTCTCAAGGATGGATTTTACCATATAGGTGGTTGTGGTTTTTCCTTTTGTTCCTGTGATTCCGATGGTTTTCAGTTTCTCTGCCGGATGTCCGAACCATGCAGCGGAAATAAACGCCATGGCATAACGGGTATCCTTCACCTGAATTACCGTTACATCAGAAGGAGCTTCTACAGGTTCCTCCACAATAAGAGTTCTGGCTCCCTTTGCCACAACATCCAGCACAAATTTATGTCCGTCTACTACAGCGCCCCGAATGCAGATAAAAAGGCTTCCCTCTTCCACTTTACGGGAATCATAAACAACAGAAGAAACTTCCTGGTCTGTACTTCCCTGAAGACATTTGTATTCAAGATGTTCCAATAAGGATAAAAGTTTCATTTTTTCTCCTCCATTTCCCCGTATCCCTGCTGTCGCTTCGCGGCCAGAATACGGGAAGGCATACTATTCTTGTTTTATGTACATACCATATAGAATAGCACACCTGCCCCCTGTTTTCAACGTTTCTTTACGGTGCGCCCAACGCCTGAAACATCACTTTTTCTCTCGCATTCCGGCATATTTTCGGTACAGCCAGAAAGCCCCCAGAGCTGTGATTGCAGCTGTCAGTGCAAGCAGAACAAACAGTTCTGTATCTGTATCATCTCCTGTTTTCGGATGTGTGGATGCCTCTCTTGCCATTCCTTCCTGTACAGATGTGGAATCCGGCTCTCCGTTTTCTGAGATCATCTCTGTTTCCAGCGCTTGGGTGGCTTTTCCTTCCACAGTAATCTCTGCGGATGCAGTCACCTGTTTTTCACCGGTTTCCTTACTTGTCACAGAGATCTGGTTAAAAAGTTTCTGGTTTACGGTTTTTTCCGGAATCTTTACCGTTGCCTGAAGTGACACGGCTTCTCCTGGCGCTATCTGTGGGATCAGTGCCTTGGTTCTGGTGCTGTTTAACCTAATGCCTTCCTTTTCCACAAACTGTGCTTCAATTCCCTCTGCCTGAAAACGTTCTGTTCCAACAACCGAATGCAGTGTTTTTTCCCCTGTATTTATGATACAGATCTGATACGTCACGGTTTCTCCTGGAGCTGCGCTTTCCCGGTCTGCTGTTTTTTTTACGGAAAAATCCGCCTTCAAAGACTGCAGCGGACTGACCACCTCCGCCTTCCGAAAGATAGTTTCCTCCGGACGGCCTTTCACTTTTGCCCCTGCTTCCACTTTATGCTCCAGATCCTTCTCCTGTTCATTTAAAAGCGGTGCCAGAATATAAAAACTCCTCTGTTCACCGGCTTTCAACTCTGTCACTTCCGCCCTGGAGCCTTTTCCGGTAAGTCCCTGTGCTTCTTCCCACTGCTGCGTAATCTTCGGGCAGGAAAAACTGCTGGTCATCCGGATATTCTCAAGATCCAGAGCCCCTGTATTCGCAAGATCTACCCGATAACGGATGGTTTTTCCGGCTTTCATTTCTTCTGTCTCGGAAGTTACAGAAAGTATCATATCTGCTTTTGCAGCTTCCACAGTAAGAATTGGAGAAATTCCTTCCGCAAGGGTCTGCGTACTTCCGTTTTCTTCCACCAGAAGAACCGTTCCTGCACCACCACAGTCTTTCTGCAGCGGTTCATCCTGCACCAGCAGATAACTGGTTTCTTCCACCGGATATCTGTATTCTTCCCGCAGAGACAGCGGAATCTGCAGTAAAATAGATTCCTCATGAAAATTTTCCGTTTCTATCTTATATACCAGTTTTGTGATTTCCGTATCTTCGCCTTTCTGATTTTTCACCGGTATCTGCTGTATCTGTACATTTTCCGGAAGTGATGCTGTTTCCGGGGAAAAATATTCCGAGACATACACCACGCAGGTCACTGGTTCCGGTTCCACGTCAGGATTTTTGTTTTCCCCGGATTCCTCTTCCGATTCTTCTTCTGGCATTTCCTCCGTTTCTTCCGGATTTTGATCCTCTTCTGTCCCGTTTTCCTCCTGTGTCACTGCTTCCGTGACTTCTTCGTTTTCCAGTATCAGAACTGAACTTTCATTCTCTACATCTTCTCCTCCGGACGTCGTTCCCTCCTGTGAGCCCTCACTCTCTTCCTCCTGCGTTTCATTCTCTTCGTATACTGTTTTCCCGGATGCCAGCTCCTCCATGTACTCATCTTCTTCCTCCATTTCCTGCTTATTTTCCGATTCTGTTATTTCCGGCAGGTTCTCATTGCCGTCCGAAATCCTTCTTTCCGTTATCCAGTCCTTTAATCCCGTGATCCGGATATCCAGCTCTGCCATTCCCTTCTCTCTGTCTGTCCAGAAACAACTCTGCTCCACTTTCGGGTTCGGCCCTGACTGAAATGCAGATGCCAAAACGGTTCCCGGCTGAATATTTCCCACCAGTACAGTTCCCGCAGCTGCAGCTGCAATTGAAGTTCTCCTTATCTGTTTCCATATTCTGTTTTTCATCACAATTCTCCATTTCTGCCTGCTATGGCATTATCTTTTACACATTCACATTTAACAGAAGCTTACTTTTCCACAGACAAAGGCATCCCTCCCCGGCAAAACGGTGCATAACCGTCAGAAAAACAATATTTATCAATAAAAAATGGATTTCTGCATCGAACTGATGCGTGAATACATTCCGCAGAGTGCGGAAATTAGACTCTTTCAATGTAGCACATTCCTCAAATGGGCGCAACCAGATATAAAAATTATAAAGTTTGTTTAAACTTTCTTTATAAATTTTCGATTTCTTTTAGATTGCCGACATAATTTAAACATATTTCCTCTATATAATAGGTCTTGGATAGATGAAAAACCACTCTCTATCTCCCCCCTCAAAAAATAGTAGGAAATGAACCGCCTGACCGAATCAGGCGGTTTTTCCTTGTCTGAAAATTCACGGCCTGACAACTATCTGTAAACCATATTCATCTAAAATTCTATTGCATTTCCAACATAGGTCTTTTATAATAAAATATAATACTCGTTACTATTGAACAGTAACCAATTTTAAAGAGAAATGAGGTATTTCCTATGAGCGAAAAAACCGTAGTAGTTGCATTGGGCCACCGAGCACTTGGTACCACACTTCCTGAGCAGAAAACAGCCGCCCGACTTGCAGCCAAGGCAATCGCAGACCTGGTTGAAGAGGGAACCCGCGTGGTAATCTCCCACAGCAACGGTCCGCAGGTAGGGATGATCCACACCGCAATGAATGAATTCGGCAAGGCACATCCTGATTATACATTTGCACCAATGTCCGTATGTTCTGCCATGAGCCAGGGTTATATCGGCTATGACCTTCAGAACGCCATTCGTGCGGAACTTATTTCCAGAGGAATCTATAAACCTGTCAGCACCATTCTCACACAGGTTGTCATTGATCCATATGATGAAGCATTTTCCGAACCGGAGAAGATCATCGGTCGTGTCCTGAATGCAGAAGAAGCAGAAGCCGAGGAAGAAAAAGGAAACTTCGTCACAAAAGTAGGGGAAGGACAGTACAGAAGAATCCTTGCAGCACCGAAGCCACAGAAGATCGTGGAGATCGAGACCGTGAAGGTTCTTTCCCAGGCAGAGCAGATCGTTATCGCAGCAGGCGGTGGCGGAATCCCGGTTCTTGAGCAGGGTACCCAGCTGAACGGTGCCAGCGCCATCATCGAGAAGGACCGTGCAGCAGGACTTCTTGCAGAGGAACTGAACGCAGATACTCTGATGATCCTTACAAGTGTTGAGAAGGTAAGCCTTAACCATAACACCGATCAGGAATCTTATCTGGATATCATCTCCACAGAAGATGCGAAGAAATACATTGCAGACGATCAGTTCGCTGCAGGCTCCATGCTTCCGAAGATCGAAGCAGGTGTTTCCTTCGTTGAAAAAGGCACCGGACGCCGTACCATCATCACCGATATGGCTCACGCCAAAGACGGATACTGTGAGAAGACAGGAACCATCATTAAATAATACACTTTTCCATAACAATATCCCGCAGAAAACTGCTGAATCTACCGGCAGTTCTGCGGGATATTTTTTATGCCGGAAATCGGCGCAAAAAAACACAGATACAGCATAATGCCATATCTGTGTAAATAGCTCTACCTCAGCCAATCTGTCCGGCCTATATTTTACATGGATTTTCGCTCAGCGATCTCCGCCATCTTCGCCTCATTCAGACGGGTGTCCCCATGAACACGGCTGTAGGAAAGATATCCGTTCATACGGTCGATCTTCGTCAGGTTTCTGGAACCGCAGACCGGGCACACATCCATTTCCAGCTCCTCATGACCACAGTCGTCACAGTATGCAAGAGAAAGGTTCACGCCCTCATAATATCCCAGATCCATGGCTCTGCGGATCAGTGTACGGATGGCTTCTTTATTGTAGCCGATGGGATAACGTACATACTGGATCTTACCACCATTGCAAAGCTCCCAGAAACGTCCCTCCAGATCCTGTTTCTCGATTGGGGTTACGTCCTCTGTTACATGACAGTGGAAACTGTTGCTCACATATGGTCTGTCAGAAACTCCCTCAATGATTCCGTACATCTTACGGAACTGCTCTACCTGAAGGCCACAGAGACTCTCTGCCGGTGTTCCGTAGATTGCGTAAAGGTAACCATCTTCCTTCTTATACTGATTTACCTTATCGTTGATATATTTCAGGACTTCCAGGGCAAAAGCACCATCCTCTGCAATGGATTTTCCATTGTAAAGCTCCTGCAGCTCATTAAGTGCTGTAATACCAAAGGAAGCTGTCATCGGCTTCAGGATCTTGCCGATTTTTTCATTCGGTTTCAGATGTCCACCGTAGAAACCACCCTCACAGTAGGCAAGAGGATTGGTAGACGCACGCATCTGTCCCAGATACTCATACGTACGGATATGCAGATTACGGATCATTTCCAGATAGAAATCCAGAACTTCATAGAAATCTCTGCTCTCCGCTCTGGCCTTGGCAAGGATCATCGGAAGATGAAGGCTTACCGCACCGATGTTAAAACGGCCCACAAAAACAGGCGTATCATTCTCATCTGCCGGTTCCATGCCACCACGCTCATACCACGGGCTTAAGAAAGCACGGCATCCCATCGGGCTGATGACTTTTTTGTATTTCTTGTACATGCTGGAGATATAGCCTGCGCCGGACATGGACAGCCAGTCCGGATACATGGTCTTGGAGGAGCACTCCACACCAGCCTCAAAAATATCCTCACAGCACTTTCCAGGACCGTGGATCTCTTTGTCATAAAGGAATACGATCTTCGGGAACAGTACCGGTTTCTTATGTCCGGCTTTTCCCTGGCCTCCCTGATGCACTTCAAGAAGAGAAACCGTACACATCTTCTCAAACTGCTCGGTTCCAAGACCAAGTGTTACTGTAACAAACGGATAATCACCTCTGGAAGAACCAACCGTATTCAACTTGTATTCAATTCCCTGCCATCCCTGGTCATAATCCCTGCGGACTTTATCAAGAGCATACTCGATTGCCCGTTCCTCGCGGCCGCTCCAGCTCTCATCGGAGTATTTCAGAAATTCGGAAATATATTTATCGTAACTCTTCTTCGCATACGGTGCCAGGATCTTATCAACTTCAGGAACGGTAAAACCACCGTACTGCTGCGCTGCTGTGCTGAGGATGATATCGCCCATCACATCAAAGGCTGTATCCAGGGTCTTCGGCTCATTATACCAGACATTCCCCATCTCAAAACCGCCGCTTAAAACAGCTGCCACATCAAACAGACAACAGTTCATAGTATCCAGACGTGCAGACTGATCATGAATGTAAATGTAACCGTCCTTACATGCTTGAAGTTCATTACGGTTCATAAAGAACTTCCGGTAAAGCTCTTTGTTCAGCTCATTGAAGATCAGGCTTCTCTTGGTTGCAACAAGCGCACTGTCCGTATTGGCATTGCTCTTATCGCCGATGTAACGGATGGCCTGACTCTTGGTGTAAACGTCATCCATCATGTGAATGAAATCCAGCTTGTAATTCCGGTAATCGCGGTAGCTCTTGGCAACTGCAGGATTTACACGCTCCAGTGCTCCCTCTACGATGTTATGCATCTCCTGGATCTCGATCTCATTTTTCCCAAGGGAATCCGCATGCTCCTGGGCAAAACGGCAGATAAAATCCTTCTCCTCATCGGAAAAAGTATAAAGAATACGCTCTGCTGATTTGTTCACGGCAGCCACGATTTTCTGAGGATTAAACTCCTCTCTTGTTCCGTCTTTCTTAATCACATATAACATGGCTCATCTCTCCCAAATACTATATATAGTACTATCTCTACCTATATCTTGATTTTTCTCTATATATTGTGCTAGGCATGAGTATACCACAGCTGGGAGGAAAAGAAAAGGGATATTTCTGTATACAAAAAAATACAGACTTTTAGCACTGCATGATCTCACTGCGGAAATATTCTTACAAATTCATTTGGAACCATTCTGCGATGAAATCCCATATCTCGGGAAGCAGGGCGACCAATGCCACTATAAGCCATATGATCCAGCTTATACTGTTTCTTTTCCGGCCTTCGTTCTGCTGCTTTTTCCCCTGATTTAAAACTTCTGTACGATTTCTGTTCGCCGTTGTTTTATACACGGTACTGCCTGCCGGTGCGGTCTTTTTCACAGTTGCAGCTGCATTTCCTGTATTTCCTATATTTCGGTTTCCGCCTGGATTCCGGTTCACTCCTGCATTCCGTCCCGTATTCATATTGCGGCCTGCATTCGTATTCCGCCCCATATTCGTACTCTGCTTCACCCGGCCGCTGCGCTGTGCTGTTTTATCAACGGTCTGTCCATATTGTCGCATCATATCCCGCACTTTGGCGGAAGCATGTCTGTAATGTACCTCACGGGGCTCATTAAGATGGTAAAGTACTTCATCATTTCTGTAAGGCATCCCGCACAGTGAACACCTGCCATTTACAACCCTGCCGCCACAAACCTGACACTTCTCACCTGCCATAAACTCCCTCCATTCTGTCCGTTAAAACGGACATTTACATTTATTTTTATCAATCGGACATTCCCATTTCGTCCTGCTGCATGTCCCTGAATGCGATCATTCCACAATTTACATTCAGTATATCATATCATGCTCTCAATACCCAGTATTTTTCCCGCTCCAGGGCCCGGACTTCACACCTCCTTATATTGCCACCCTGGCCATTTTCTGCTATAATACCCCACAGAGCAACAAGCCAAAAAATCATCAGGAGGAAGCGATAATGAACACAATCACAATCCCCGCAACCTATCATGCAGACCTGAACCTCCATGACACACAGATTGCGATCAAAACAGTAAAAGATTTCTTCCAGCAGACACTCTCCCAGAAGCTCAACCTTCTCCGAGTATCCGCTCCAACATTTGTAGCACCGGAATCCGGCCTTAACGATAACCTTAATGGTGTAGAGCGCCCGGTAAGCTTTGATATCAAGGCTATCGAAGGCAGCAACGCCGAGATCGTACACTCCCTTGCGAAATGGAAACGCTACGCTCTGAAAAAATACGGTTTTTCTCACGGTGAAGGCCTCTACACAGATATGGTAGCAATCCGCCGCGATGAAGATCTGGACAATATCCACTCTGTTTACGTAGACCAGTGGGACTGGGAAAAAATCATCTCCAAGGAAGAGCGCTCCATGGAGACTCTCAAGGAGACCGTACGCACCATCTACAGTGTCCTTCGTAAAACTGAGAAATATATGGCTGTACAGTACGACTACATCGAAGAAATCCTTCCGAAGGACATCTTCTTCATCACAACACAGGAGCTTCTTGACATGTATCCGGACTGCACACCGAAGGAACGTGAATACAAGATCGTCCGTGAAAAAGGTGCCGTATTCCTTATGAAAGTCGGAAAAACCCTCACAAACGGAGAGCGCCACGACGGACGTGCCCCGGACTACGATGACTGGGAACTGAACGGCGATATCCTTGTATACTATCCGGTACTTGACATTGCACTTGAGCTTTCCTCCATGGGAATCCGTGTTGACGAGGACGCACTTGACCGCCAGCTTACCGAAGCAGGCTGCGATGACAGAAGAGAGCTTCCTTTCCAGAAAGCCATCCTGAACAAAGAGCTTCCGTACACCATCGGCGGTGGTATCGGACAGTCCAGAATCTGTATGTTCTTCCTGCGTAAAGCGCATATCGGAGAAGTACATGTATCTCTCTGGCCAAAAGAAATCACAGATGCTGCAGAGGCACACGGACTTCAGCTTCTCTAAAACATCTTGCAGATTTATTTATAATTTTTGCGGAAATGAGGTAATAACGTGAACATTCTGTTTTTTCTGATTCCAAAAAGCGAAGTCGCCTACATCTTCGAAGATGAAACTCTTCGCCAGACCCTTGAAAAAATGGAGCACCGCAAGTACTCCTGTATTCCCATCCTTACCATGGACGGCAAATATCTCGGCACCATCTCAGAGGGCGACCTTCTCTGGGGCATGCGCCGGGCAGACATTCACGACATCAAGGAAACAGAGGGCGTTCCCATCATGGCAATTCCACGCCGTGCCACCTATAAACCGGTCCACGCAGATTCCAATATGGAAGATCTCCTGTACCGCGCCATCAATCAGAACTTCGTGCCGGTTGTGGATGACCAGGGAGCCTTTATCGGAATCATAACCAGAAAATCCATCATCAAATACTGTTACAACGAAATGAAAGCCGCACAGGGCGCTGCTGAAGAATAAACTCAGCTACCAGCCCCAAAAAACAAAAATAAGGCTCCGGTTCCCGGGATAAAGCGAATATTCTCATTCTGCTTTCCCGGGAACCGGAGCCTTATTCTCTGTCCTTCTTTATCTGATTCGATCAGATCACCCTCACAATATTCAGCTTCTCATCTGCAAGTACCATATCCGCCCGTTTTCCAGGCACAAGAGAGCCCACCTCTCCATAGATACCAATGCTCTTTGCAGGGTTTCTGGTAGCCGCAAAAATCGCCGTACGCTCCGGTACACCCATTGCGATCACACACTGCATACATTCATAAAGATTGGTTGCAGAACCGGCAATGGTGCCATCCTCAAGAACCGCCTTCCGGTTGTTCATGATCACCTTCTGGCCGCCCAACTCATAAACACCGTTTTCCATTCCTGCCGCCATCATGGAATCGCTGATCAGTACAATCCGTTCTTCCCCGAACATCCGGAATGTATTTCTTACTACTGCCGGATGAATATGAATTCCATCTCCGATCATCTCCGCCATACACAGCGGATCATCTGCCGCTGCTGCGATCACTCCAGGCGCACGGTGTCCTAGCGGATTCATGGCATTGTACAGATGGGTTACATGATGGGCACCCTTTTCCATGGCTTTTGCGGCACAGTCATAATCCGCACCTGTATGGCCGATGGAAATCACCACATCATCTTTAAATGTTTCAATAAACTCCTCTGCGTCTTCCATATTCGGAGCCACAGTCACAACCTTTATCCTTCCACCGGAAGCGTTCTGACATTCCCGGAAAAATTCAATGTCCGGTTTGCGGATGTATTCCTCCACATGTGCCCCCTTTTTCGCAGGATCCAAAAACGGTCCTTCCATATTCAGGCCCACAATCCTGGCGCAGCTCTTATCCTGCTCCACTTCTGTTGCGGAAGCAAAAATCCGGATCAGCTCATCCATGGGAAGTGTCATAGATGTAGGACAGTAGGAAGTAACTCCGTGAGCTTTTTCATACTGGAGAATTTTTTTCAGGCCGGCCGCATCTGCGTCTGAAAAATCATGTCCGACCGCACCATGGCTGTGAATGTCCACAAGTCCCGGCAAGATTTTCAGTCCGAAAGCGTCAATTTCTTCTTTATCAGAAACTTCCGCCTCACCGGATACAAGTTTCCCGTCTTCTACATAAAGATCCATTTTCCGGAAGCTGCCATCTTCCTGAAAAACATTTCCATTTCGGATAATCATAACTTTTTTGCCCCTCTCTGTGCTTCCTCTATAAAAGTCCTTTTTCCCGGATCAGGCTCAGTGCGTCCTCATCTGCCACAACCGTGAGATCCGGATGAAGCTGCAGAATAGATGCCGGAACATTCGGTGTGATCGGTCCGTACAGGGAATTGTACAGGGCTTCTGCCTTGGAAGTTCCCGTTGCCATGAGGAGAATTTTTTGCTGCCATAATGTTCTTGATTCCCATGGTATAGGCCTGTTTCGGAACCTCATCCATGCTTTCAAAAAATCTTGCATTGGCTTTAATTGTACTTTCCGTCAGATCCACACAATGGGTTTCTTTCTCAAAAGCCGCTCCCGGTTCATTAAATCCGATGTGACCGTTTCCGCCGATACCAAGAAGCTGCATGTCCACACCGCCGGTTTTCCGGATGATTTCATTATACTGTGCACACGCCTTATCACTGTCCTCTTCCAGCCCGTCAGGCACAAAGGTTCTCTCCTTGTCAATATTTACATGGTCAAAGAGATTCTGATTCATAAAATAACGGTAACTCTGGTCATTGTCACCGGAAAGTCCCTTATATTCATCCAGATTCACACTTGTCACTTTTGAAAAATCCAGATCTCCTTTTTTGTACCACTCCACCAGCTGTGCATACATGCCCACCGGTGTGGAACCGGTAGCAAGTCCGAGAACCGCATCCGGTTTCATAATAATCTGTGCAGACATGATATTGGCTGCTTTTCTGCTTACATCCTGATAATCTTTTCCTGTGTAAATAGTCATAGTTTTTTCCCCCTTAGTTTTTTGCTGTAAAACCCTTTTTTCTCTGATTATTATAACACACTTTCCATTTCAGAAGCTGTCATACCACAAAAAAACTGATATTTTCCTCCTGCATTTTTGTACAGAATATGGAAAATATCAGTTCAGTATAATTCAGATTTATAATGTTTTTGAAAGGAATTCCTGAAGTCGTTTATTCTTCGGATTTGCAAAAAATTCTTTCGGGGAATTCTCCTCCTGTATCTTTCCCTCATCAATGAAAAGAACTCTGGTTGCCACCTCGCGGGCAAATCCCATCTCATGGGTTACCACAACCATAGTCATGCCGGATTTTGCAAGCTCCTGCATCAGTTCCAGAACCTCTCCGACCATCTCCGGGTCAAGTGCGGATGTGGGCTCATCAAACAGCATCACATCCGGATTCATGGCAAGAGATCTCGCAATGGCAATACGCTGCTTCTGGCCACCGGAAAGCATATCCGGATAGGAATCCGCTTTGTCCGGAAGACCGACACGTTTGAGAAGCTCCAGAGCGGTTTTCTCTGCTTCTTCTTTACTCATCAGCTTCAGGGTTACCGGTGCAAGCATGATGTTCTCTTTTACAGTCTTATGCGGAAACAGGTTAAACTGCTGGAATACCATTCCGATCTTCTGACGGTGACGGTTGATATCCACCTTCGGATCTGTAATGTCGGTTCCCTCAAAGAGAATTTTTCCTCCGGTTGGTTCCTCAAGAAGGTTCAGGGAACGGAGGAATGTAGATTTGCCACAGCCGGATGGTCCGATAATGGCCACCACTTCGCCACGGCGGATCTGTGTGGTAATTCCGTTGAGGACCTGATTGCTGCCATAGGCTTTCTGAAGGCCCTGCACATCCAGAAGTACTTCATTACTTACGCTCATTGGTTCTCAGCCTCCTCTCAAGTCTTCCTACCAGATAGGTGAGGAAACAAACAATTATAAGATAGATTGCAGCTACTGCAAGCAGTGGGAACAGCGCACTGTAGGTCTGGCTTCGGATAATATCACCGCCACGGGTCAGATCCATAAGTCCAATATAACCACTGATAGATGTCTCTTTCAAAAGTACAATCAACTCGTTTCCAAGAGCCGGAAGAATGTTTTTGACAGCCTGAGGAAGAATGATCTTCGTCATGGTCTGTGTGTAATTAAGGCCCAGGCTTCGGCCAGCCTCAAACTGTCCCTGGTCAATAGACATGATACCGGAACGGACAATCTCAGCCACGTATGCGGCAGAGTTCATACCAAAGGCAATGATCGCAACTACGATCTTTCCCGGATCTACGGTTGCAAAAATAACATAGTATACGATCAGCAGCTGTACCATGGTTGGTGTCCCACGGATCACAGTCAGGTAAACTCTGCAGATCACATTGAGGATCTTAAGTTTGCCTGTCTTATCATGTGTGGAACGAACAATGGCAATAACAAAGCCAAGAAAAATACCAAGCAATACCGCAAAGAATGTAATAATGATGGTATTTTTCAGACCGGATACAATGAACTGCCAGCGGCTGTCGTCCAGAAAATTAAACTGAAACTGTTCAATAAGACTCAAAATTTCCACCCTTTCCCAAACTACAGGTTCCGAATTCCGGAAGTATACTCCCGGATATCCGGAACCTGAATTCAGTTCTTATAATTTTTCATCAGAAAGACTTATTTCTGTACAATGATAACCTGCTCTGCAGTTGTATATGGATCTGTGAAATCAATACTCTTCTTACGATCCTCTGTTACAGTCATTCCTGCAGCACCAAAGTCAGCTTTTCCGGATTTTACCGCATTTACGATGGCATCAAACTCCATATCCTCAACTTTCAGGTCGTATCCAAGCTTGTCGCAGATTGCCTTTGCGATATCAACATCGATACCTACAATATTATCTCCGTCATAATATTCATATGGCTGGAATGTTGCATTGGTAGCCATTGTCAGAGTTCCCTTGGAATGATCTGCATCCTTCGGAGTCTCATACGGAGTTTTACCTGCATCATCACCGATGTAGTTATCTCTGATGGAATCCAGAGTTCCCTCATCCTCAAGCTCTTTCAGCGCATCATTGAATTCTTTGGTAAGATCTGTGTTGTCCTTGGAAATACAGATCGCATACTCCTCTTTATCAAATACATTGTCGATAAGCTGAAGATCGTCATTTTTCTCAACAAATTTCTTGGCCGGCTCACTGTCAATCACCACACAGTCAATCTTGCCCTGCTTCAGAGCCATTACTGCATCGTTACCTTTATTATATCTCTCTACAGTTGCGTCCTTGATATCTGTAGCAATGGTATCACCGGTGGTTCCAAGCTGAACACCGATCTTCTTTCCTTCCAGATCATCTGCGCTCTTGATCTCATCTGCTGCAAAAACAGCGGATGTCATGGATACTGTCATAGCTGCCGCCAGTGCAAGTGCCATAAGTTTTCTTTTCATTTCTTTTTTCCTCCTGTTTCTGTGTACTTTACGTTATGTCTCTCCGGTTTCCGTCAGCCCTATTCGTAATGTACAGGAATAATTATACATAATTATGCATATTGCCTTGTTTTATGATACCATGTTTTTCATAAAATGCAAGCACAGAAACTTCATAACCATGATTTTCCTATTTTCTTACCGTGATTTTTTTCACAGTACTGTATGTTCCATATACGTAATTTCCTGCGGAATCTTTTTTGAATCCACGGACTTTTACATAGTAGGTTTTATTTTTCTTCAGATTGGAAAGTGTTACGGACGTTTTCGCGGAATTTACTTTTTTATATCCGCTGAAATCACTCTTTTCTGCATATATGAACTGATAACCACGAACGCCTTTGATTGTATTTACGGATACATTCAGTTTCTGTCCGGCTGTGTTTGTCAGCTTGCTGATCACGGCCTTTGAAACCGTTGTCTTTGTCCAGTGTGCATACAGGGTCTGGCTTTTGGATATTTTTGTTTCGGCTGTTACTTTTGTGCCTCCGCTTTTTGCTGTGTACCAGCCTGTGAAGGTATAGCCTTTTCTTGACGGAGACGGCAGTGTTCCTGCTTTTGCCTTTACTTTGACATTCTTGGTTTTTGTGGTTACTGTGCCACCGTTTGGATTAAACGTCAATCTGGCAACCGATGGATCAGTTACTGTGATTTTTCTGGTGGAAGCTCCGTTTTCATATCCTGCAAAATACATCTTGATGGTTGCAGTTCCTGCACCTACAGCTGTGATCTTTCCCCCCTTCACGGTGCATACGGATGTATTGGAAGATTTCATCACAACTCCCGTATTTTTCATCGGCATACCATCCCACAGAACAGTTGCGGTTGCTGTCTGGCCTTTTTTAAGGGAAGTTGCGGAAACGTTCAGAGAAGCTCTGTAGTATTCTTTGTCTTTGCTTACGACGATTTTGCGGTCGTTTGTTTTATCTTTATAGGAAGATGATGTTGCCTTATCTGCTCCGTCATAGCTGAAGCACTGTACCCAGTAATAGTAACCATTGTAGCATACACATCCGATTCCGATACTCTGGTAATCTTCTCCCAGAATGTTTGCCTTATGGCCTTCGGAATTCATCCACATATTCATTACAGCAGATGCAGTAGTCGTACCGGCTGCGATGTTTTCTCCGTACATTTTTGAATTGGCAGTATAACAGTCTTTTCCACAGGGTCTTGTATGCGAATAGTATAGTACATTCTCAAATCCCCGCATCATTGCGGTTTCAAGAAGACTTTTATCCATGGTCAGTGCCTTCAGACCACGTTTTTTTCTTTCCTTATTTACCAGGTTCAATACTTCGAAAGCTTTTGCATAACATTCCTTTGCACGCACGTTTACTTTTACACTGCTGATGTAAGTTCCATCCTCAATTGTATAAAAACCACCACCTGCGGATTTAATTTTTGTAGTGCTGTCAAAACTGTCATCTATTTTCGCAACAGTAGATGGAAGCATAATCTCTTTCAAAGCCGGACATCTCACAAAAGCACCATTTCCAATACTCGTAACTCCTTCCGGAATTACAACTTTTTCCAGCACAGAGTCTCTGTAACAGCATCCATCCGGAATTTCTTTTATTCCCTTTTCAAAAATCAGAGTCGTTATCTTTTCTGCACAGAGAAACAGATATGCTCCCATTTTCTTCACTGTACCTGGAATGGTTACTTTTGTAAGGCTTGTATAAGCAAACGCTTTCTCTGCAATACTGGTCACATCTTCCGGAATTCTGTATTCTCCCACACGGCCTCCCGGAAAAGAAAGTAACGTTTTTCCATTGTCCTTATAAAGAATTCCATCTCTGACGCTATAAATACTATTTTCTTCCATTTCGAAAGACTGCAAACTCCTCAGCCCTGACAGGCTTGAACCATCCAGCTCTTTTATACTTGCAGGCAATACCAGTTTTGTCAGTCCGGCTCCCCAGAATACTTCTTCTCCAATTTTTTCCAGTGAATTTCCAAGAGCAAGATCCGTTAACAATGGATCATCGGAAAAAGCATCTCTCTCAATTGTTTTTACCGTATTTCCCACCACTGCTTTTTTCAGATTGGAACAATTCATAAACGCTTCCGTTCCAATATAGGTAACACCATCTTCTACATAAACTTCTGTTATCTCATCTTTATAATCATTCCAGCCAGGCAAATTTTCTTCTGTTATTTCACCGGTAAAAAAATCCGCAACAACATAAAAATCATCCATCTCCCCATTTCCGGAAATCGTGAGGATTCCATCTTTCAATGTCCAGTTTACACCTTTTCCACAGGTACCCTGTTTTTCTTCTCCATCCGGAGTTTCTCCGTCGGAAAAAAGATCATCCTCATCGTCCATATCACTTTCTGCAGCTGCATCAGGCTCCAGATCCTCCACCTGTGAATCTTCGTTTTCCGGAAGTTCCTCCACAGCGTCCGGAATTTCGGTATTTTCTGCTGGTTCCTCCGGCATTTCCTCTGCCGGTTCCTCCGTAACTTCCGGTTCTTTTACCGCTGCATCTCCGATCTCGGTTTCTTCATCCACTTCCCCGGTGGCTTCCTGAACACTTTCTTCCGGAAAATCTTCCGCAAATGTTACAGCAGGCTGAAACGCCATTGCCGCGCATACGGAAACTGCCAGAACCTTTTTCAGCCAGATATTTTTTCTTCTCATGTACTTTCCTCCTTCTCATAAGCTTTATAAAAATATTATAAATCCCGGTATTTTTTCTGTCAATCTGCGGGAAAATTCACTTTTCGATAACAATTATCCAGTATACTATAATACCTGAGGAAGAAACTGGTATATTTTTCCGGCAGGGGCTTGTGTTCCTCCGGAAAAAGCAAGTATAATATTCAGGAATAAGGAGGTTATTATTATGAAATTCACGAAAATGCACGGCATTGGAAACGATTATGTATATGTAAACTGTTTTGAGGAGACTGTCAAAGATCCTGCCGCAGTGGCGAAATTTGTCAGCGACCGCCACTTTGGCATCGGTTCCGACGGCCTGATCCTGATCCGCCCGTCTGAGATCGCGGACTGCGAGATGGATATGTACAACCTGGATGGTTCCCAGGGCGCCATGTGCGGAAATGGTATCCGCTGCGTTGCCAAATATGTCTACGACCACGGCATTGTGGACAAAACATCTTTAAGCATTGCCACAAGAAGCGGTATTAAATATGTAGACCTCACCATCCGCGACGGCAAAGCTTCCATGGTAAAAGTCAACATGGGCTCCCCGATCCTCACTGCAAAAGAGATCCCGGTGGTTGCCGAAACCGAGCAGGTGATCAACGCTCCCATTACCGTTGACGGAAAAGAGTATCATATGACTGCAGTTTCCATGGGCAATCCTCATGCCATCATCTACGTAGATGATGTGGACAGCCTTGACCTGGAAAAAATCGGCCCGTCCTTTGAGAATCACGTATGCTTCCCTGACAGGGTCAACACCGAGTTTGTTCAGGTGATCGACCGCCACACCGTTAAGATGCGTGTCTGGGAGCGCGGCTCCGGAGAGACTCTCGCCTGCGGCACCGGCGCCTGCGCGGTTACGGTAGCTTCCATCCTCAACGACAAAGTTGACGGCAGCAAACCGGTTACTGTACAGCTCCTGGGAGGAAACTTAAACATCTCCTGGGAAAGAGACGAAAACCTCGTCTACATGACCGGTCCGGCAACTACGGTGTTTGATGGGGAAATTGATCTTGGGTTTTTAGGTGAATAGTCAAGACCACCCGCTTAGCGGGTGGCTTGCTCTGTCCCTATAAGGGACTATTC
>OGUO01001055.1_pt1 | contig 19123 bp, 15 predicted proteins | sample 1553641 | NCBI WGS metagenome assembly OGUO01 (sample SAMEA2579980, study PRJEB22360) | human gut metagenome | biome: human gut; feature: human-associated habitat; material: faeces | place: Denmark | collected 2008/2010 | reverse complement strand
AACGAACGGCTTAAACAGTTCCAGTGCCATTTCTTTCGGCAAACCGCACTGATACATCCGCAGTTCCGGACCAACAACGATAACAGAACGACCGGAGTAGTCAACACGCTTACCGAGCAAGTTCTGACGGAATCGACCCTGCTTGCCCTTCAGCATATCAGACAGGGATTTCAGTGCACGGTTATTCGGGCCCGTAACAGGTCTGCCGTGTCTGCCGTTGTCAATCAAAGCATCGACTGCTTCTTGCAGCATCCGCTTTTCGTTCCGGACGATGATGTCCGGTGCATCCAGTTCCAGCATCCGCTGCAACCGGTTGTTCCGGTTGATGACACGGCGGTACAAATCATTCAGGTCGGAGGTTGCATACCGTCCGCCATCCAGCATAACCATCGGACGAATGTCCGGCGGAATCACCGGAACAACGTCCAGAATCATCCATTCCGGACGGTTGCCGGACTGCCGGACGGCAGACCGCCCGGAGCCCTCCCACTATTCCCAGCCGCTTCAGCAGCTTCAACCGCTTCTGACCGGAATTCAGTCCAACCAGTTCTTCTTTCAATTCTTTGGAAAGTTCTTCCAAATCAATTTCACAGAGCAGCTTCTTAATGGCTTCTGCACCCATTGCTGCTTCAAATTCATCGCCGTACTTTTCCCGATAATTCAGGTATTCCTTTTCGGTCAGGAGCTGCTTCTTAAACAGCTCCGTATTGCCCGGGTTCAGTACGATATATTTTGTGAAGTAGAGCACTTCTTCCAGTCTTTTCTGGGAGATTTCCAGCATCTGACCGATTCTGGACGGTGTTCCCTTGAAGTACCAGATATGAGAAACCGGAGCAGCCAGTTCAATATGACCCATCCGTTCCCGGCGAACCTTTGCACGGGTTACTTCTACGCCGCAGCGGTCGCAGACTTTGCCCTTAAAGCGAATCTTCTTGAACTTTCCGCAGTGACATTCCCAGTCCTTGGTTGGTCCAAAAATCCGTTCGCAGAACAAACCATCCCGTTCCGGCTTCTGTGTCCGGTAATTGATGGTTTCCGGGCGTGTTACCGCACCATAAGACCATTCCCGAATCCGTTCCGGTGAAGCAAGTCCAATTTTTATGGATTCAAATGTATTAAATTCCAAATTCGTACCCTCCTGTATTCTATCACGAGATTTTCATACATGGTAACTTGTTACATTTCGTCATCGTCAAACGGATAATCATCTACATCATCCGGATAATCGTCTTCGTCTGTATCGTCAATATCCTCAAATGGAACATCCTCTGCATCCGGATCTCCATTTGCAATGGTCTTATCATCATCATAACCCATGCCGGCATCTTCCATATCCTTGGACATACCTTCATAGTTTGCAGTATCGGTGATGTCGTCATCACTTTCATACGAAACAACCTGTGCGGTGACATCGTCATCGAAGTTCGACCACAGGTCAATTTCATTCTGTTCGCCATCCAATACCTTGACATCCAGACCCAGTGACTGCAATTCCTTAATCAGAACCTTAAAGGATTCCGGAATGCCCGGCTTCGGTACATTCTGACCCTTGACAATTGCTTCATAGGTTTCTACACGTCCAACGGTATCGTCAGATTTTACGGTCAGGATTTCTTGCAGGGTGTAAGCTGCACCGTATGCTTCCAGTGCCCAAACTTCCATTTCCCCGAATCTCTGACCGCCGAACTGTGCCTTACCACCCAATGGCTGCTGCGTAACCAGAGAATACGGACCAACAGAACGAGCGTGAATCTTTTCGTCTACCAGGTGGTGGAGTTTCAGGTAGTGCATGTAACCAACGGTTACACGGTTATCAAACTTTTCACCGGTTCTGCCATCATACAGCGTGAACTTACCGTCTTCGCAGAATTCCAGTGCCTTCGGGTTGATGACCTTCTGCATTGGCTTCAGGTCGAACGGATCATTCCGATGCGGTTCGTTCCGGCGATTTGCTTCCCGGAAGCATTCCCGAATGTCATCTTCGTGTGCACCGTCAAATACGGGTGTGCACATTTTCCAGCCGAGTGCCATTGCGGCATAGCCGAGATGCACCTCAAGCACCTGACCGATATTCATACGGGAAGGTACGCCGAGGGGGTTAAGAACGATATCAAGCGGGCGACCGTCGGGCAGGAAAGGCATATCCTCCTGCGGAAGAACGCGGGAAACAACGCCCTTGTTACCGTGACGACCGGCCATCTTATCGCCGACCTGAATTTTTCTCTTTTGCGCGATATAAACACGAACAACTTTGTTTACGCCGGGGCTGAGTTCATCGCAGTTTGCACGGGTGAACACCTTAACATCAACAACGATGCCGTATTCGCCGTGAGGAACGCGCATGGAGGTGTCTCTTACCTCTCTTGCCTTTTCGCCGAAGATTGCGCGAAGCAGTCTTTCCTCTGCGGTAAGCTCCGTTTCGCCCTTGGGCGTTACCTTGCCGACGAGGATGTCACCGCTGTGTACCTCTGCGCCAACGCGGATAATACCGTCCTCATCAAGATCCTTCAGAGCATCCTCGCCCACATTGGGAATATCTCTTGTGATTTCCTCGGGGCCGAGCTTGGTATCTCTTGATTCAACATCGTGCTCTTCAATATGAATTGATGTGTAAACATCGTCGCGAACCATTTTTTCATTTATAAGAACGGCGTCCTCGTAGTTATAACCCTCCCAGGTCATAAAGCCGATAAGCGCATTCTTACCGAGCGAAACCTCGCCGTTGCAGGTTGCGGGGCCGTCTGCGATAACCTGGCCGTCCTCAACCTTTTGATGCAGGGAAACAATGGGGCGCTGATTTATGCAGGTGCCCTGGTTTGAGCCGCTGAACTTAACAAGCTCATATCTGTCTACTTCGCCGGCTTTAACAGTGATTTCGATTGATTCGGCATCAACTGCGGTTACGGTGCCTCCGCGCTTTGCAGCAACAACAACGCCAGAGTCGTAAGCTGCTTTATATTCCATGCCGGTGCCTACCACGGGAGCCTCTGTTTTAAGAAGCGGAACTGCCTGACGCTGCATGTTTGCACCCATGAGAGCACGGTTGGCGTCATCGTTTTCAAGGAAAGGAATCATCGCCGTTGCAACGGAAACAACCATCTTAGGCGAAACATCCATATAATCTACTTTTTCAGGTTCACAGGTGAGAAACTCATCTCTGTGGCGGCAGGTAACGCGTTTATTAAGAAATCTGCCGTTTTCATCGAGGGGCTCGTTTGCCTGAGCAACGGTGTAATTATCCTCAACATCGGCAGTCATATAAACAACCTCTGAGGTTACGCAGCCCGTTTCCTTATCAACCTTGCGATAAGGAGCCTCAATGAAGCCGTATTCATTTAAGCGGCTGTAGCAGGCAAGATAAGAGATAAGGCCGATGTTGGGGCCTTCGGGAGTTTCGATGGGGCACATTCTGCCATAGTGTGTGTAGTGAACGTCGCGAACCTCAAAGCCTGCACGGTCTCTTGAAAGACCGCCGGGGCCGAGGGCTGAAAGTCTTCTCTTATGAGTAAGCTCTGCAAGCGGATTGTTTTGATCCATAAATTGCGAAAGCGGAGAAGAGCCGAAGAACTCTTTAATAGCCGCAACAACGGGGCGGATATTGATGAGTGCCTGCGGAGTGATTGATTCCTCATCATCCTGCACCTGAAGAGTCATTCTTTCGCGAATAACTCTTTCCATTCTGGAAAAGCCGATTCTGATCTGATTTTGAAGCAGCTCGCCCACCGCACGGATACGGCGGTTTCCGAGATGGTCTATATCATCGGTTACGCCGACGCCGCAAGCAAGATTTATGAGATAAGAAACAGTTGCGAAAATATCATCGGTGATGATGTGCTTGGGAATAAGATCATCGCATCTGATTTGAATTTCTTCTTTAAGAGCTTCCTCATCATCGCCGCATTTTTCAAGGATTTCGGAAAGCACTCTGTAAGATACCTTTTCGTTTATGCCAAGCGGCTTGCAATCAAAGGAGATATATTTAGAAATATCAACCATGCCGTTTGAAACGATTTTAACTTCTTTGCCCTCTGCATCAACAAACGCATTCATAACGCCTGCGTTTTCGATTTCAAGCGCTTTTTCCTCGCTGATAACTTCGCCCGCATCTGCAAGGAATTCGCCCTGCGGAGAAATAATCGGCTGAGTGAGGGTTTTGCCGGCAAGCCTATCCGAAAGAGCAAGCTTTTTATTGTATTTATATCTGCCGACTCTGGAAAGATCGTATCTGTGAGCGTCAAAGAACAGGCCGTCAAGGTGAGCCTGAGCCGTTTCAAGTGTGGGCGGCTCGCCCGGGCGCAGCTTTTTATAAACCTCGAGAAGCGCCTCTTCGGTATTCTTAGTGGTGTCTTTTTCTATTGTGGCTTCGATTCTTTCGTCGTTTCCGAAGAATTCGCGGATTTCATCATCCGAGCCGAGGCCGAGAGAGCGCAGGAAGGTGGTGATAAAGATTTTTCTGTTTTTATCGATTCTTACATAGAAAAGATCGTTTGCGTCTGTTTCGTATTCGAGCCATGCGCCTCTGTTCGGGATAACCGTGTTTGTGAAAAGCTCTTTACCGGTTTTATCATGATCCATATGATAATAAACGCCGGGTGAGCGAACGAGCTGAGAAACGATGCATCTTTCCGCGCCGTTAATAACGAATGTGCCTGCATCCGTCATAAGCGGAAAATCGCCCATATAAATTATATTTTCTTTAACTTCGCCTGTTTCTTTGTTTTGAAGGCGAGCCCTTACTTTGAGGGGCTTTGCGTAAGTTACGTCTCTTGATTTGCACTGCGCGATAGTGTACTTGGGGGCATCATCCATTGAATAATCGATGAAATCAAGCACAAGATTGCCCGTGTAGTCAGTGATGGGGCCGATGTCGCGGAAAACCTCCTGCAAGCCCTCATCAAGAAACCACTGATAGGATTTTTTCTGCACCTCAATAAGATTAGGCATTGGCATAACCTCATTGATTTTTGCAAAGCTTTTCCTTGTTGTGGTGCCGAGCTGAACGTCCTTCACATTTACCATAAAGGTAATCACTCCGTTTCTTTGTAGATTACTGTAAAAATCAAAAATGCACTTTCTGCCGCAACGGCGAAATTTCGCACAGCAGCTGATATTTTGCCGATTTTTGCGCCTGCTTTCGGCAGGTGCCTTTGCAAAAAGGGCACACTTTCCATTTTTAGCGTGCTATTATAATAAGCTTATGTATTTAATAAGTCAATAAAATTTTTTTAAATATTTGAAAAAACGCGCCTGTTTTTGAAAAGTTTTTGTTACACTGTGCCGAGTGTTTTAAGATTTGCGCCTAAAATTGCCTTTTTCACCGTATTTTTCACTGCAAAAACGGGCAGGCGCAGCGCAAAATAAATAGCAATTTTATCTTTTCATACACGCTGTAATCTGTTATAATATTATAACTGAAAAATGTGGTGATGAATTATGAAAAAACTGATTTCTTTTTTAATTTGCATTTCGCTGACGGCCTGCATTTTTACGGGCTGCTCAAAAAGCAAAGAAAAAATAGACCTTATATACCCGTTTTCGGGAAATGTAAACAGCTATGACCCGCAGGTGGCGGCAACGCAGGATGAATTTTTGATTGCCGAAAACTGCTTTGAAGGGCTTGTGCGCTGCGACGACGAAGGCAATATAACCCCCGGCTGTGCCGAAAGCTGGCAGGTGAGCGAGGACGGATTAAGCTACACCTTTAAGCTGAAGCAAGGGCTGAGGTGGTATATCTTTCCCTCTGTAAAAAAAGCCATGGGAGAAGATTACAATCCTGAAATAACGGCGGAGGATTTTGTTTTCGGCTTGCAAAGGGCTGCGGACGATTTAACGCAAAGCCCGCTTTTTGCCACAATTTCCGCCATTGAAAACGCAAATGAAATCCATTCGGGATACAAAGACGAGAGTGAGCTCGGAGTGTATGCAAGCGATAAATACACGCTTCAAATCAACCTTGCCGCGGCAGACGATGACTTTTTGCAAACGCTTTCAACGGCGGTGGCAATGCCCTGCAACAGAGAATTCTTTAATTCAACAAACGGCAGATACGGGCTTGATTTGAAATACACAATGTTTAACGGCCAATTTGTGCTCACAAGCGTGCTTGAAACATCATATATTATGAAAGCAAACACGGCTTATGCAGGCCCGTCGCCCGCAAAGGCGTCCGATTTAACATTAAAAATCGTGGGCTCCGACGAAAGCGTGGCCGACAAGCTTGTAAGCGGATATTATGATGCCGCTTATTTAAGAGGATACGAAAGTGATAAAGCGGGCAAAAAAAGCGGAATAACACTTGTGCCGTACAGCAACACAACCTGGAGCCTTATCATAAACACATCAAAGGGCGTTTTTGCAAAAAAAGACGCGCGCAAGGCGTTTGCGCTTTCTCTTTCCGAGATTGATTATAAAGAATACGACTATTTAAGCAGCCCAAAGGGCTATGTGCCCCCATCATGCACGGCAGGCGGTAAATCATACACGGAGCAATGCGCTGCAACGGTTGACGCAAAAGATAAAGAAGAAGCAATTGAGCTTTGGAAAAAAGCGCTGAAGGATTCGGGAACATACAGCGTGTCGGTTACTGTTTTGGCGCCCGAAACAATGAAGGACGCCGCCAAGGAGCTGATTCAGGGAATACAATCCGGCATAGGCACGGTTTCCAAGGTCGGCAACCACGACACGGAATTTTCGCTGAAGCTGGAAACGGCAGCCGAAAGCGAAGTTAAAACAAAGGCAGCAAGCGGAGATTACGACATTGTGCTTTATCCCCTCGTTTCCAACTCGGCAAGCCCGATAACATTTTTAAACGATATAGACAGCCTTAAAATCACGGATTTTTACAAAAACGATTTTGAAAAAGCACTTGAAGAAGCAAACGCAGCCGATTCGGCTTCTCTTGTTTCCGCCTGTGAAGAATGCGAGGCTGCACTTTATGACACCTATTGCTTTATACCCGTTTTTTACGAATCGAATTATTATGCGCAGGCAAAAGGAGTAAGCGGAGTTCAATTTCATCCCGGTTCGGGGAGGGTTTCCTTTATAAATGCAACAAGATCATAACAAAAGAGGCACGGCGGCAAAGATAATTTGCTGGGTGCTTACAGCGGCTTGCATGGCGGCAATTTTTTATTTTTCATCACGCACGGCGGATGAATCGGAGCAGCAAAGCGGCTTTTTTGCGCAGCTGATAACAAAGCTTTTCGGAATAGGCGGCTTTTCCGATTTCATCATCAGAAAGCTTGCCCACTTCACCGAGTTTGCGGGGCTTGGGCTTCTTTTTGCAATCGCATTGAAAGTGCAAACCGGCAAAGCAAAAACGCCGGCGGCGATTATATGCTCATCAATATATGCCGCAACAGATGAAATTCATCAAATCTTCGTGCCCGGCAGAGCCTGCCGTGTGCTTGATTGGGGAATAGACACCGGCGGTGCGGCGCTCGGAGCGTTTGCCGTTTTGCTGATAATAACACTTTCGGCAAAAAACAAAGCCTCCAAAAGCAAGAAGCAAAGCAATAATAAGCAAGCGGAATAAAATAACACACCGACAACGATTTTTGAGCCGCTTTGATTATCGCTTTTTTAAAACGCACGGCAATCCGCGCATTTTCGCCTTTGGATTGACAGGCGGCGGCAATTGGAATATAATGTTTAATTAAATTATAATATTTTTTATATTTTAATGATTGATAATATTAAATCAGAGGAGATAAAATAATGAATGTGCTTGTTTACGACAACGAAGAGCAAATAGGAATTGCAGCCGGCAATTATATGTGCGGCCAAGTGCTTCAAAAGCCGAATTCCGTTTTGGGCCTTGCAACAGGCTCCACCCCGCTGAAGCCATACGGCCAAATGGCAGAGCTTTATAAAAAAGGCGTTGTTGATTTTTCAAAGGTTACCACATTTAACCTTGATGAATATGTTAACATTGATGTGAACGATGTTAATTCTTATCACAGATTTATGCACGATAATCTTTTCGACAAGATTAACATTCCCGAAGATAACATAAATTTTCTTAACGGAAATGCGGCAGACCTTGAAGCAGAATGCAAGAATTACGAAGAAAAAATCAAAAAAGCAGGCGGAATAGACATTCAGCTTTTGGGCATCGGCTCAAACGGCCACATTGCATTTAACGAGCCTGCCGACTGCTTCCAAAGATGGAGCCATGTGGTTACGCTTAAAGAGAGCACGGTTAAGGACAACAGCCGCTTTTTCAAATCAATCGAAGAAGTGCCCACCCAAGCCGTTACAATGGGCATAGGCTCAATTATGCAGGCAAAGAAAATCCTTATAATAGCGCTCGGAGAGCATAAGGCAAAAGCAATTAAGCAGGTTATCAACGGCAATGTTACCCCGATGTGCCCGGCATCGGTGCTTCAATTCCACACGGATGTTACCCTTATGCTGGACAAGGGTGCAGCTTCGCTTATCTGAGACTTTTAAATTAAATATATAAATAAATTTAAGGAGAGGAACAAAATGGCTGAAAAAGAGAAATTTTATATCACCACACCTATATACTATCCCTCCGGAAATCCGCATATCGGCCACTGCTACACAACGGTTGCCTGCGATTCCATTGCAAGATACAGAAGATTGCAGGGCAGAGATGTTATGTTTCTTACGGGAACGGATGAACACGGCCTTAAAATCGAGCAAAAAGCCGCCGAGGAGGGCGTTACACCCAAGCAATATGTTGACAAGGTTGTTGAAAAATTCAAAAGCCTTTGGCAATATATGAACATCAGCTACGACAGATATATCCGCACAACGGACGATTACCATGTTGAAGCGGTGCAAAAAATCTTTAAAGAGCTTTACGATAAAGGCTATATCTACAAGGGCGAATACAAGGGCAAATACTGCACGCCTTGCGAAAGCTTTTGGACGGAAAGCCAGCTTATAGACGGCAAATGCCCCGAATGCGGCAGAGAGGTTACCGAGGCGGCGGAGGAAGCATATTTCTTTAAAATGGCGCCTTTTGCAGACCGCATTGAGAAATTGCTGACCGAAACGGATTATTTGCAGCCGAAAACAAGGGCAAACGAGCTTGTTAACAACTTCATAAAGCCCGGCCTTGAGGATCTTTGCGTTTCCAGAACATCTTTCACATGGGGTATTCCCGTAACATTTGACGAAAAGCATGTTGTTTATGTTTGGATAGACGCGCTTTCAAACTATATCACCGCGCTCGGCTACAAAAACGATAAATACAACGATTTTGATAAGTTTTGGCCCGCGGATGTGCACATGGTTGCAAAAGACATTATGCGCTTTCACGCAATCATTTGGCCCGCAATGCTTATGGCGCTTGATTTGCCGCTGCCGAAGCACCTTGCCGTGCACGGCTGGATAACCTTTAACGGCCAAAAGATGAGCAAATCCATCGGCAATGTTGTTGACCCGTTTGTGCTTGGCGAAAGATACGGCTGCGACGCAATCAGATACCATATTCTGCGCGAAATGGCTCTCGGTGCAGACAGCTCTTTTTCCAACGAAATCATGATAAACAGAATAAATTCCGACCTTGCAAACGATTTGGGCAATCTTGTTTCAAGAACCGTTGCAATGGTTGAAAAATACTTCGGCGGCACTTTGCCGGCGGACAGAGAACCCGCCGAGATAGACAACGAGCTTATCAACACGGTGCTGGCACTGCGCAAAAAAACGGATGAATATCTTGATTTAACCCAGCTTAACAACGCGCTTGCGGAAATTTTCAAGGTTATTTCAAGAGCCAATAAATATATTGACGAAACAACACCTTGGGTGCTCGGCAAGGACGAAAGCAAAAAAGCCCGCCTTGCAACGGTGCTTTATAACCTGCTTGAAGCAATCAGAGTGAGCACCACCCTGCTTTCCTGCTTTATGCCCACCACAATGCCTAAGGTTTGGGAGCAAATCGGCGCAGACGAAAGCCTTATCACTTATGAAAACGCAGGCAAATTCGGAGTTCTTCCTGCAAATGTTACTGTTAAAAAGGGCCCGGCATTATTCCCGAGAATAGATGTTGAAAAAGAGATAGAAGAGCTTAACGAGCTGATTTCAAAGCAAATGAAGGAAGCGGAGGCAAAAGCATCCGGCAAGAAAGCAGCGCCGGAGGGAATTGCCCAAATCGGCATAGACGATTTTGCCAAGGTTGAGCTTCGCACGGCAAAAATTCTTGAATGCGAGCCTGTTAAAAAATCCAAAAAGCTGCTTAAAATTCAGGCAGACGACGGCACGGATAAGCCCAGGCAAATCGTTTCCGGAATTTCGGAATACTACAAGCCCAACGAGCTTATCGGCAAAACCGTTATCATAGTTGCAAACCTGAAGCCGGCAAAGCTTTGCGGCGAAATGAGCAACGGCATGCTGCTTGCCGCAGACACGGCAGACGGCGGAATCAAAGTGCTTTTTGCAGACGGCATGGAGCCGGGAATGAGGCTTCGCTGATTTATGGAGCGAAACATTTTCGATTCCCACAGCCATTACGACGATGAGCAGTTTGACGGCGACAGAAACGATCTTTTAGCCTCCCTGCCCCAAAAGGGCGTGGAGCTTGCCGTTTCCTGCGGCTGCGATTTGGAAACCTGCGAAAAAAACAGGCAAATCGCCGAAAAATACGATTATATATATTTTGCCGCGGGCTTTCACCCCGAAAATTTGGAGGGCGCAGAGCTTTCGCAGATTGAAAAAATCAAGGAATATGCGGCGCACGAAAAATGCGTTGCCATCGGCGAAATCGGGCTTGATTACCACTGGATGAGCTCCTCCAAAGAAAAGCAGCGCGAATTTTTCACGCGGCAATGCCTGCTTGCAAACGAGCTTGATATGCCCGTTATAGTGCACGACAGAGAAGCTCACGGCGACACGCTTGACATATTAAAGCAATCAAAGCCAAAAGGCGTTGTGCATTGCTTTTCAGGCTCAAAAGAAATGGCGCAAGAGGTTATTCGCCTCGGCATGTATATAGGCCTAAACGGAGTGGCAACCTTTAAAAATGCACGCAAAAGCCTTGAGGTGGCAAAAACAATTCCGCTTGATCGCCTTGTGCTTGAAACGGACTGCCCTTATTTGGCGCCCGAGCCCTTCAGAGGCAGGCGAAACGACAGCTCTTATATCATTTACATTGCAAATAGGCTGGCGCCCGAGCTGAATGTTTCGGCGCAGGAGCTTTTAAGCATCACAAACGAAAATGCCCGCCGCCTTTATAATATGTAAAAATATATAATTATAATAAATCGCAAAATACCAAAGAAACAAAGCGTGTGCTTCCGAACGGGAAACACACGCTTATATTTTGCTTTTATTTAATTTAATTAAGTGATTTCAGCCGCTGAGATTGCAAAGCGGGCGAAAATAAGCAATCCGGAATTAAACCCGATATGCAAAAAGCTATACCGCGCGCAAAATCGGGCGTTACCATTTATTATGCACGCGCTCGGCAAACACAAGCTTATCCTTAATTTTGATTTCGGTGCCGTCATCAAGAATTGCCGTGCCGCTGATTTTGCCGAAAACCTGGTGTGGCAGCATGCACATAAGCTTAATATCAAGAGGAGCCTGGCGGTCTATAATCGGCTCAAAGGTCATTTCAAAGCGCCCGTCGGACGAAGTGAAAGTCCACGGCTGCATATAAAGATATTCCTCGCCGTTTTTGGGGATATTGAAGGAAACATCCGCCAGCTTATGCGAAGTGCCGTTATAAAACAGCATATTCTCGCTTGCGGCGCTTGTGTTGCCGAAGCCGTAACCGATATTGAAGCCGAAGCGGCTGCCGTCCTCCAAAATCATTTGGCCGGAGCCCCAATACCAGGTGTTATCATAAGTCCAAACGCCTCTGCCCCAATCAAGGGTGGCAAGAGCGCCGTTTTCGGAATTGAATTCGTATTTTTTACCGTCAAACGAAAACCAGCCCTCGGCACGCATGCAATTTATTTTTTGATTATAATAAAAATGCTTATCCTTATCAAAAGGCGTGGCGATAACCATGCTTTCGGGCGGAATATCCGAAAGCACAATATCGAATTTAAGCGGCTTTTTCGTGTTGCAATAATTTGCGTATGTGCCGAAAAGATGCCTTGTTTTACCGTCGTTTTCAAAGGTCATTTCCGCCGTGCCCACCTTAGCGTGCACATCGCCGATTTTTGAGGAAAGCGGCATATGAAGCTTGCCCATAGGAAACGCGCCGATTTCGGAATCGTTCATTTGCTTTGGCTTTTTACCGTAACGCAAAATCGAAGCCGAAACGCAGCTTACATAAGCCGCGTCCGAAACGGTGAGGCAAATGCCGTAATCCTGCGTGCCCACATAATAATAATCCCATTCCTTTATTCGCATGGCGGGTGCCTTGATATCTGCCCTTGAATACTGCCAATAAAGCTTTTTCGCAAAGCCCGGCTCGGCGATATTCCCCGTATCATCGAGCAGCCTTTGCGGCCTTGTGATTTCATGCTGCATAAAAATGATTCCCCCTTAAAAAATCATAAATTACTGCAAATATTTTTTTATTGCGGAATATTCGTGCACAAGCTCTTCAATGCCCATTCTTGCATTAGCCGGGCTTGTGGATGGCAGGCAAACGGCTTCAATTCCCGTTTTGGGCAGCTGATATTTGCAATAAAATTTATAGGCTGCCTTACCCGTTGTGAATATTCCTTTAACGGGTGCCGAGCGCAAAACCACATTCAAATCCGCGGGCACCGCATTTTTTATGCTTGAATCCGCCGCGCCGCAGATATCGCATTCGCAAAGCACATCCCAAAGAGCAATTTTGTGATTGAGCAAAAAGCGGGTTTTGCCCTCGTTATCGGCAGGGATTTCAGAGCCGAGCACGATTGAAAGCACACGCCAAAAGCGATTTTGCACATTGCCGTAATAAAAATCGTTTTCCCGCGATTTGGGCGACGGCATTGTGCCCAAAATCAGCACTCTGCTTTGTGAATCATATACGGGCGCAAACGGATGAATTATATGCTTTTCTTCCATAACTTGATATTAACACAAAGGCAAATAAAATAAAAGAGAATATTTTTAAAATAAATAAAAAAAGTTATTGACAACGCCTGCATAATTTGCTATTATATTAACGCACTTGAGATTGCAACACATTCCTCAATAGCTCAGTCGGTAGAGCATGCGGCTGTTAACCGCAGGGTCGTTGGTTCGAGTCCAACTTGGGGAGCCATATTTGAGAAAAAAGTCCGAATATTCGGGCTTTTTTCTTTTATCCGGAGAAATTTGCAGCAGAGATTTTCTTGCAACTTGCTTGACAAATTTCTGCTGTTTCGTTACAATAGAGATAATCAATTTCAAGAGAACGGAGGAAATCCAATGAAACAATGCATGGATGCAGACAACTTACACCGTCGCTTAAAGAAAATCATTGGTCAGGTGCAGGCGATTGACCGTATGATTGATGAAGATGTGCCCTGTGAAGATGTCTTGGCACAGATTAACGCTGCAAAATCCGCCTTGCATGGCTGCGGTAAGGTTGTGTTAGAAGGACATATCAAGCATTGCGTGCGGGACGGGATTCAGCACGGCGATGCGGATAAAACCATTGAAAGCTTTACCAAAGCAGTCGAACGCTTTTCCAATATGGGCTAAGAATAAAAATACTGTCAGAAAAATTTCTGGCAGTATTTTTTTATTTTTCTCTTGACAAACCATACCCCTCTATGGTATGCTATACGCATACTAATACCCATATAGGTATAAAAATAGAGGAGGGGTTCGATGAAACGAATCATGGAAAAGTTGGAAACCCTGTTGGAATGGAGCGGTTTGAAAAAAGAAATCATCCTGCTGGTGATTTCCGGAATTTCCTTGCTGCTGAGTCTGTTTCACATTCCGCTGCCGTTTTCGATTGCATGGGTTGCGATTATCCGTGTGGTGTGCCGATTATTTTAGAAGCCATCATCGGGCTGGTCACAGCGTTTGACATCAAAGCCGATGTTCTTGTTTCTCTGGCACTGGTTGCATCTATCTGCATCGGGGAGCATTTTGCAGCCGGAGAAATCGCATTTATCATGCAGCTGGGGGCATTGCTAGAAGATTTGACCGTTGCAAAAGCCCGTGCAGGCATTGAAAAACTGGTGCATCTGACACCACAAACCGCACGTGTACTGCGAAACGGTACAGAGAAAATCATACCAGCGGAACAAGTACAGGTGCAAGATTTGCTGCGAGTATTGCCGGGGGAAACGATTCCTGTAGACGGCGTGATTACAAATGGACAAACTTCCATCAATCAGGCAGTAATGACCGGAGAATCCCTGCCAGTGGATAAAACAGTAGGCGATACGGTTTCCAGCGGTACAGTCAATCAATTTGGTGCATTTGAAATGCGAGCAACCAAAGTCGGGGCAGACAGTTCCATCCAGCGAATGATTCAGCTGGTGCAGTCTGCCGATGCCGGAAAAGCGAAGATTGTCGGCTTGGCAGATCGCTGGGCAACATGGATTGTTGCAATTGCTCTGACCGCTGCGGCACTTACATGGTTACTGAGTGGGCAGATTATTCGAGCCGTTACCATCTTGGTTGTATTTTGTCCGTGTGCCTTGGTGTTGGCAACCCCAACCGCAATTATGGCAGCCATCGGAAACGCAACCAAACATGGTTTCTTGGTGCGAGAGGGCGATGCCTTGGAGCGGCTTGTAGGCGTTACGAAAATCATGTTTGACAAGACCGGAACATTAACCTACGGAACACCGAAAGTCATTGCACAAAAGAGCCTGCTGCCGGAGCGGAGCGACACGGAACTCTATGCCCTCTGTGCAGCAGTGGAGCAGTTTTCTGAGCATCCGCTTGGAAAGGCAATTGTTCAGAGCTACCAGCAGATGCATGGAGCGATTTCTCAAAAGGCAGAACAATTTCAAATGTGGACGGGCAGAGGCGTTTCTGCACAGGTTTCCGGTGTTTCTGTGCTTGCCGGAAATCAAAAGCTGTTGGAAGAACAGCAGATTTTCATTCCAGAAGCTGCACAAGCCGATATACAAGCTGCCTTGCAGAAGGGCTGTACCGTGATTCATATGGTTGCAGATGGAAAGTTTGCCGGTTATCTGGTGCTTTCGGATACTGTGCGAACAGAGAGTGCAGGAATGATTGCACAGTTGAAAGAATTGAACGTGCAGCCAGTGTTGCTGACAGGCGACCACGAGAACGCAGCCGCAGCCATTGCCTCGCAACTGCAAATGACAGAAGTGCATGCAAACTGCCTGCCGGAAGATAAAATGCGATGGATTGCAGATGAGCAGCAGAAGCAAGAATCCGTCTGCATGATGGGAGATGGTGTGAACGATGCTCCTGCATTGAAAAAGGCAAATGTCGGAATTGCTATGGGTGGAATCGGCAGCGATATTGCCGTAGATGCCGCAGATATTGCCTTGGTCGATGATGAAGTGAAAGAACTGCCGCACTTGTTAGGGCTTTCCAAACGGATGATGGTGACCATCAAATGCAACCTCACCTTTTCCATGAGCCTGAACTTCTTGGCAATCATTCTTGCAATGACAGGGATTTTGAATCCAGTCGTAGGAGCTTTGGTACATAATGCAGGGTCTGTATTGGTTATTTTAAATTCTGCATGGCTGTTAAAATGGAAACGGAGGAACGAAAAGTGATTGTTTGTATCATTGGAATTTTAATTGGACTTTTGGTATTGGGAACAGGAATCTACTATCTGCATCAGGAAAAGCATGATTCTGAATCTCGAAAAATTTATACAATTGTCAGCGTTGTTGGGGCATTGTTGGCGGTTGGTGCAGCTGTTTGGCTGATTTTGGGATATTTGCGGTAAATACAAGCGACAAATCCAGAAAAAGCGTCTTTTTTTCATCGAAACTGAGTGGTTCGACTTGCAAAAATGATGAAATTCCTGTATAATTGTTGGTATAACAAGAACAGAAGGGACGCTATTTTATGAACACACTCCTAACATTCGCATTTCTCTTTGCGGTGGGCAGTTTTCTGGGCTGGTGTCTGGAAGTTGTCTTTCGCCATTTTGTCACGCATAAGTGGATCAATCCAGGTTTTCTGATTGGACCTTATTTGCCGCTATACGGATTCAGCTTATGTATGCTGTATGCACTTGCACGATTAGAACCGTACATACCGATTCAGAATTATATTTTGAAAAAATTGGTGCTGTTTGTGATTATGGCGATTTGCATTACAGCGATTGAATATATTGCTGGTTTGATTTTCATCAAAGGCATGAACATCAAACTCTGGGATTATAGTGACCAGTGGGGCAATGTGCAAGGGATTATTTGCCCATTGTTTTCGTTTTTCTGGTTGCTGCTGAGTGCAACATATTATTTCTTCATTCACCCGTATATTTTAAACAGTCTGGATTGGCTGGCACAGAATCTTGCTTTTTCCTTTATTATTGGATTTTTCTTCGGAATTTTTGTATTGGATTTGGTTTATTCGTTGCGACTGGTACGGCGAATTCGACTGTTTGCAGCAGAACATCAGATTGTGGTACGATTGGAAGAACTCAAGGCGAACATTCTGGCAAGCAAAGAACGAAACGGCGAAAAGCGACGGTTTTTGTTTGCATTTCGCTCAGGAATCCCGTTGAAAGAACATCTGGAACGGTATTTAGATACACCGAGTGTAAAGCAGCGGTTGAAAGACTTGCGGGAACGGATGCAGAAGAAAGAAAAATAAATATTATTTGCAGAGGATTCTTCTAAAAATCAACAAGACAAAAGAAAAACGGAAAGCAGAATGAAACTTGCTTTCCGTTTTTTCTTTGATCGGATTGTAAATTTAAGGGAGAATCTGTTTTTGTAAAAATGCCTGACTGATAGCAGCAGCATCTTTCCGGCTGCAAATGGAATACCAAGAACACGTTCCGCAGATATACGGAAAGATTTCTGTATGCAGAATCTGTTCTTGTACCTGTCGGCGAAAGGCGTTCCAGTCAAGCACGTCACCTTCTCGAAGTTCGCAGCTGTTCAGAACTGCTCGGTCATACCGTTCTACTTGTTCTGCCGAAGAACAGCAGTCGTGGCAGCAGTGCGGACAAGCTGCACAAATACAATCTGCTCCAACCGTCAACAAAATTTGTGGATTGTGCTGCTGAAAATGCAGCAGCGTTTTTGTCATATGTTCGGTGAAGTCGGCACTGTAACCATGTCCGCAAAAAAAGCTGGAACAAAGCCCATGATGGGGGCGGAGTTTATACGGCTGCATCTTTTTTTGTAGCAACGCCCTGATAAACGAACCGTTTTGGCAACCGCTTTGCAATGAGAATTGCCAGTGCAATCTTTACGCAGTCCGGCAGGATAAACGGGAATACACACCAGCCCAGAGCAGCCATCAGTCCAATGGATTCTACCTTGCTGGTATAAACTTGAATGAACCAAACTGTTCCGAATGTATAGCAGACAATCAAACCAAGAGCCATTGCTGCAATCATAACCGGCAATTTTGTTCCGAGGAAATGCGTAATCAGCCAATAGAGCAGACCGGAGAACAGGAAACCTAAGATATAGCCGCCAGTCGTTCCGAATAGAACCCCGATACCGCCGGAGAAACCTGCAAATACAGGAATACCGATTGCACCGAGAGCGATGTAAATCAAGATGGAAATTGTTCCGTTTTTGCCGCCCAGAATGGCAAGTGCACTGAACACGGCAAAGGTCTGCATGGTAAAGGGTACAGTCAGCGGAATTTGAATCTGCGAGCACACTGCAATGATTGCAGCGAACAGAGCAATCTGACAAAGACTGCGGATGGAAGATGATGACATAGAATCAAACCTCATTTCGTAAACTTTTTATTTTATTTTTAGTTTACGAACAGTATAGCACACTTTTTTTCTGTTGTCAAGAAAAAATTGTAAAATTTTTAGAGTCATGGCTGCAAACAACGAGCCGTAGGCAACTGAAAAGTTTTTCGGTGCAGCAGTTTTACAAAATTGCTGGATCAAAAAACTTTTTGTTTCGCCTGCGGTATCTGATACATAACACATTTTGAAAAACAGGAACAGAAAAAGCCCTGATTTCAACAAGCTTTCCACTGTTGAAATCAGGGCAAAAATACAATATCGAACAGACAGCCGGTTAAAGTGTCCCCTTCTGTTGAAACACATCCGAATAAAGCGAAATGGTTGTGGAAATGCCTGTCTGTGAACCGTTCCATACAATTGCAGAAATTCGGGCGTTTTCAATTTCATCTGTTACGCTCAGGCAGTCATTCAAATCGCAAGCAATCCAACCAGCCAGCGTGAAAAACTGCTGCATCCAGCCATTTTGAGAAGCTGCTGAGCGAAATTCCAACGCTTTTTGTGGATTGTACAAATAGGAGCGGTCGAATGCAATTTGTTTGTGCCGCAGCTGATAAACTGCAACTGCTTGCGGATTGGTCAGAGAGAATTTATCATAATTCCCATCGACATCCTGCATGTGGAAATGGCTAATCAGGCGGCTGTATCGGCGTTTTGTTCCATAAGAAAGCGTCTGTCCAGTCTGAATGTGCAGACTTTTCGCCTTTTCTGGCAGGTGTAAACAAACTTGGTTGGCAGTCCGAATATACGGATACCGTTCCAGCAGCTTATAGCATAGCGTCACAACGCCATCCCAGACAGGAATATGCTCTTTGAAATAGACGTAGTTGGTGGAATCGCTGTTGGATTCCCATGTAATTTCCGGTGGAAATTGATAATAGCCGGACAATAGACTGTTGATAGAGAGGTTCGGATAAAGTCCGGGTGCAAGCTCGCTGTGCAAGAGCAGTTTGGTAAATCCGTAGGATAATAACGAAATCGTTGTAACAGATGCATTTGTCTGTACCGTGAGGGTTTCAACCGTTCCTTCATGAACGACTTGACTGCCGTTCTGTACGATAACTTTGCAAATCGTTCCGAACTTTTTCAAGCCATCTGTCTGAAATTGTGCGGAAAAGGTGGTATAAGGGGTGTAAACCTCTTTTTTCAGCTGAAACTGTAAGATTTTTGAGAATACATAGTAAGCCCCACTGGTATTAGAAAGCGTGATGGTCAATGCCATAGAAACACACTCCTTTCTGATCTTTGATATTGGTTGCTGGAAACGAGCCGCAGGCAACTAAAAAGTTTTTCGGTGCAGCAGTTTTTTAAAAATGCTGCCGAGGTGTGGGCGAG
>OGUO01001051.1_pt1 | contig 19181 bp, 15 predicted proteins | sample 1553641 | NCBI WGS metagenome assembly OGUO01 (sample SAMEA2579980, study PRJEB22360) | human gut metagenome | biome: human gut; feature: human-associated habitat; material: faeces | place: Denmark | collected 2008/2010 | reverse complement strand
ATTCCGGCGTCACTCTATACGGAATGGCTAATATTTGAAAAGGTGCTCGCATACATATGTCCTCCGCTTCCCGTGCAGCGTCTGCACATTCCGTTTTTCCGCATTATGTTAATTATAGCACACGACGCCGACAAAATCAACCGTTCTTCCGCCGGATTCGACGGGGGATCGCGCAAAAAGAACACGGACCGCGATCCGTGTTCTTGCATGTTCGTCTTTCGCCGGGCTCCTTTATCGCAGAAGTGCGAAATCCTTTTCGCCGAGGACGCGGAAGAGGTTATCCAGCGTCATCATGCGATATGCGCCCGACCAGGCGCAGAGGCAGTCGTTGTAATGCCCGCGCTCCTCGCAGGTGGGACGGTACTTCGTCCAGCGGCACTGGAAGAAGCCCTCGTTCTGCGAACCGAGCGGGCGCGCCTGTCCGTGGATGCGCTCGTCTGCGGACGCGGTGATGCCCTGCACGGCGTTTGCCCACATGGCGTGCGCACGCTTTTCCCAGCGATTGTCGCCCGTGTACCTTGCCAGCAGCAGAAAATCGCTGACCGCCGCCGCGCCCCAAGCGTCGATGGCGTGATGCTCGGTGGAGATCGCCGTGCCGCCCTTGGTATGATAGCCGTATTTCGTAAACTCGCTGTCCGCACCGTACAGCACATCGAAGTGGAACGCCCAGGAGAAGAAGTAGTACGCCGCTTTCTTCGCGCGGTCGAGGTACTTTGCGTCCTTGGTCTCTTCATAGAGCATCAGCGACGAGGTGATGAACGGATACGCCGTCTCCTTGTCGATGCTCTGGCAGTCGAGCGCACCCGCCGCACAGACGAAGTTGTCGAGGTCGCGCGCAAAGTAGAAATCATCGGCGCGCACGGCGGTGTCGAGATAGCGGCGGTCGCCCGTGAGGCGATAGGTCTCCATCAGCCCCGTGAGCATAAAGCCGCCGATGGAGCCGTTTTCCATCACGCACTTGCCGTCCAGCGTCCAGGACTTGCCGAAGCCGTACTTTTCGGAGAAGTGCTCGACGAAGAAGTCGCACAGGCGCACGGCAAAGCGCTTATAAGCAGGCTTGTCGATGCCCTGCGCCGCGAGAAAGGCATACATGCGCGCCATCTCGGCGGCGCCCCAGCCGAAGTTGCAGACATCGGGGGTGGCAAAGTCGTAGGTCTCCTTGACGTAATACTGCTGGAACTGCGAGTAAAGCAGCCCGTTTTCCTGCTGTTTTTCCGCCCAGGCATCAAAGATGCCGATTGCGGTGTCGAGCAGGTCGCGGTCTCCGCGCTTTGCAGCATCGACGGCAAGCATACGCGCATTGAGCAATCCCTGATCCGCCCAGCCCATCTCAAAGCGCTCGTCAAAACGCCCAAGCTCGGTATAGTACGGATCTTTCATGCGGCGCTCCATCTCCTCGGGCGTGATCGCCGCGCCGTGCTGCGAGCGGAACAGGCGGGGCGCAAAGTGCGTGATGATGAGCTTGTGCCCCTCGTAGTCATACAGGAGCGCCTTGGCGTAGTCGATGCCGAGATTCCAGGTCTGCTCGGGCGTGAGCACGGGCGTGCGGTCAAAGTCGAAGATCTCCGCCGCGCGGTCAAGCAGGTTTGCCGCCGCATAATTTTCATACATCGGCACGCAGGCGAAGGCATACGAGGTCGAGGCAAAGCGCGCGCCGGGCGTGAGCGTGAGGTATTCGTCATAGCGCTCGGTCAGCGTGTCCTTGCCGGAATAGGTATAGGGCGCCTCGGTCACGGGGCGGATAATGCGCTGCGCAAAGCTGCCGTCCGCACACTTCTCCATGGAGCAGGATGCGCGCAGCGAGTTTTCGTCGCAGTCGCTTGCAAACAGCGCCGCGCCGAAATGCCTGTCCTCGGTGAGCGTGCAGGCGGGGATGCCGGTGCGGTCATAGGCAAACGTCCATGCCTCGCCGTCGCGCGAAAGCCCCATCGGCGTATTGGGCTTGCAGCCGGGATTGCCGTTATAATTGACGCAGGGGATCAGATATTTCGCGGGTGCAAACGCCGTGCGGATCTCGAGAATGTCCTTGAAGCAGAGCGTTCCCACGCCGATATTTTCGATCACGCGGTCGATGCGGAAAAGTCCGCCGCCGAGATCGGCGACCGTATCGGTCACGCGCAGTCCGTGCCCGGCGGAAATCATGGTATGCCCGTCAGCTGCCGCGTCCAGTGTGCGGACCTTGCCGCCGAGTTCAATCTTTGCGGGTGCGAAGTGCAGTACGGCATCTCCGCCGCCTGTGAGCGAAAAACCGCGTCCGGTATAAAAAACAGAAAGCATAGTGTTGTCCTTTCGGTGTCTTTTTCTATAATTTATCATACCGCACGGCGAATTGCAATGCAAGAATCGGTTGCAAAAGTGTGGTTTTTATGGTATACTGTAGATAGTTTTAAGAACGTTTCGGTGCGGTGTAAAATTCCGCGCCGTTTTTGCGAAAAATCGGGAGGGATCGAATGCAGCTCATCATTGCCGAAAAGCCGAGCCTTGCGCGCAACATTGCCGCGGCAGTCGGCGGCATGCAAAAGCGGAACGGCTATTTTGAGGGCGGCGGCACGCTCATCAGTTGGGCGTTCGGTCACCTGTTTTCGCTCTGCGACATCGAGGACTACCTCGAAAACGTACCCGCCGGGGCACGCTGGACGATCGAAAATCTTCCCTGTTTCCCGCGCGAGTTCCGCTTCACCCTACGGCAGAAACCGGACGGCACAGTCGATCCCGGGGTGGCGCGCCAGTATGAAACGCTGAAATACCTCTGCAACCGCCCGGACGTGGACACCATCGTCAACGCGGGGGACGCGGACCGCGAGGGTGAGATCATCGTCCGCCTCTGCGTGATGCACGCGCTGGAGGGCGAAAAGCGCTTTGTCCGCCTCTGGCTGCCGGATCAGACACCCGAGACCGTGCGCGCAGCGCTTGCCGACATGAAAGATGAGGGCGAATACGACCGCCTTGCCAACGAGGGCTTTGCCCGCACCTATATCGACTGGCTCTACGGCGTCAACCTCACGCGGTACGCCACGCTGAAGACCGGCAAGCTGCTCCGCGTCGGGCGCGTGATCGTGCCGATCGTCAAAGCGATCTACGACCGCGACTGCGCCATCCGCGATTTCAAGCCCGAGACCTACTATGCGCTGCGCTCCGCCGTCGAAACGAACGGCGCTGTGGTTGAGCTTGTCGGCAAGGAGAAATTTCCTGCCGCCGAGCGGGCGCGCGCCGAGGCTGCCGCCGCTGCGTACAATGCAGCGGGCGCTGTGGTAACATCGGTCAAGCGCAAGAAAGACGAGATCAAGCCGGGCAAGCTCTATTCCCTCTCCAAACTGCAGAACGTGCTCGGCAAGAAGTACAAGATGTCGATGGCGGAGAGCCTGGAGATCGTGCAGAGCCTGTACGAGCGCGGCTATCTGACCTATCCGCGTACCAACTCCGAGTATCTTGCCACCGCCGAGACAGGCAAGGTCAAAAAGATTCTCGAGACCATCAAGGGCATCGGCTATCCCGTCGAGTTCAAGAACAAGAAGACCATCTTCGACGACAGCAAGATCGAGTCGCACTCGGCGCTGACGCCGACCTACAAGATTCCCGACAAGGGGGTACTGTCCGAGACCGAACGGAAGGTGTACTCCACGGTGTTCCGCCGCTTTGTCGCCGTCTTCTGCGCCGAGGAATGCAAAGCGGAAAAGACCGAGATCGGCATCGCCGTCGGCGACTGCGAAGAGTTTCTCTTGAAAGGCACGGTCATCGTCGAGCCGGGCTGGACGAAATACGACGACTACACGGCAAAGGACAAGGTGCTCCCGCCGCTTGCCAAGGGCGACAAGGTCAACATCGACTTCGCCCCGGTCGAGCGCGAGACCACGCCGCCCAAGCACTACACGATCGAGACGCTGAACAACTATCTGAAGAATCCGTTCAAAGAGGAAAAGGCGGCGGCAAAGGACGTGAAGGTCTCGGATGACGAGAACGACGACGAGGACTACCGCGCCATCTTTGAGGGGCTGGAACTCGGCACCGAGGCAACGCGCACAGGCATCATCGACAACGCCAGAAACAGCGGTTACATCGAGCTGAAAAAGGACGTCTACCGCATTCTGCCGGACGGCGAATTTCTGATCGAATCGCTCTCCCGCATGGGCATCTCGATGGACAAGTATAAGACCAGCGAACTCGGGCGCGCGCTGAAGAAGATCTACCACGGGCAGATGGCGGTGCGCGAGGGCGTGGCGCTTGCCGAAAAGGAGATCGGCGAAGTCTTTGAGAAGAAGGTCATGCCGCCCGAAACCGACACGGACGACGGCTTTCTCGGCGACGAGATCTGCCCCTGTCCGCTCTGCGGCGGCACCATCCGCCGCACGAAATTCGGCTACGGGTGCAGCGGCTACAAAGAGGGCTGCAAGTTTACGGTCAACCGCGTGATCTGCGGCAGAGTGATCTCCAAGGAGAACATCCGCCTGCTCGTGACCACGGGCAGGACCGCGAAGATTCAGGGCTTTGTCTCCCCGCGCACCGGCAAGACGTTTGACGCGGCGCTGCGGCTCGATGGAACACAGGCAAAGTTTGATTTTGCACAGTGAGGACGAAACAGAAATGGTTACCTATGATTCGATCCGGCAGAACGCTGCCGTGAACACCTACATCGAAGAAGCGGATCACGCACTCGGTGCGCTCGGCTACACCGAGCACAGCTTTGCCCATGTGACGCATGTGGCAAAGACGGCGGGCGATCTGCTCACAAAACTCGGCTACGACGCGCACACGACGGAGCTTGCCCGCATAGCAGGGTATCTGCACGACATCGGCAACCTTGTCAACCGCGTGGATCACTCGCAGAGCGGCGCGATCATGGCATTCCGTCTCCTCGACAAGATGGGCATGGACGCACGGGACATCGCCGCCGTGGTCTCGGCGATCGGCAACCATGACGAGGGCACCGGCGTGCCGATCAATCCGATTGCCGCCGCGCTGATCCTCGCAGACAAAAGCGACGTGCGCCGCTCCCGCGTGCGCAATCGCGAGCCTGCCACCTTCGACATTCACGACCGCGTCAACTTCTCGGTCAACGACACAGCGCTGGAGCTGGATGCGGCGGCGAAAACGCTGACGCTGCGCCTCGACATCGACACAAGCTACGGCAGCGTAATGGACTTCTTCGAGATCTTCCATGTGCGCATGTCCATGTGCAAAAACGCCGCACGCACGCTCGGGCTCGGTTTCGGTCTGGTCATCAACGGACAGACCGTGATGTAAAAAACACAAATTTTACCCTGTTTTTATCTGAATTTTATCTTGACTTTAGCCGCATGTGGTGAAATACAGATAGATGAGACAAAAACTTTACCGTAATTTCGTATGTTTTTTACAGTTGCCGCGCAGGCAAAAATATGCTATGATGTATTTTGGCGGGGAATGGTTGTTTCCCGCAGTTTCCTATGCAAATCTGTATCTTTGAATAAGATGAAGGAGACGCTATGACGATTGTAGAATTCTTCACCCTGCTCGGCGGACTTTCCATGTTCCTGTTCGGCATGCGGGTCATGGGCGACGCACTGGAAAAACGTGCGGGCAACCAGCTGAAAAGCATTCTTGAAAAGCTCACATCGAGCACATTCAAAGGTTTTCTGCTCGGTCTCGGCGTGACGCTGATCATCCAGTCTTCCTCCGCAACCACGGTCATGGTGGTCGGCTTCGTCAACTCGGGGCTGATGACCCTGCATCAGGCAACCGGCGTCATCATGGGTGCCAACCTCGGCACGTCGGTGACGGCATGGCTGCTCTCCACCTCGGGCATTCAGGGCGAAGGCATTCTGCAGCTCTTCAAGCCGGAATCCTTTGCGCCGCTGTTTGCCTTTATCGGCATCATTCTGTACATGTTCCAAAAGAACCGCAAGCGGCAGGACATCGGTCTGATCTTCATCGGCTTCGGTGTGCTGATGATCGGCATGGAGCTGATGGCAGATGCCGTCAAGCCGCTGGCAGACAGCCCGACCTTCCAGAGCGTTCTCCTCAAGTTTGCAAACCCGATCATCGGCGTGCTTGTCGGCACGATCTTTACGGCAGTCATCCAGTCGTCGTCGGCATCCGTCGGTATCCTACAGGCATTCTCCCTCACCGGTGTCGTCAGCTACAGCGTGGCAATCCCGATCATCGTCGGTCAGAACATCGGCACCTGCGTCAGCGCGATGATCTCCTCGATCGGCGCGGGCAAGAACGCACGGCGCGCCTCCTTTGTGCATCTGTACTTCAACATCATTGCGGCAATCATCATCCTGCCGCTGTTCTATCTTGTCAGCGCATTTGTATCCCTCCCGCTTGAGACCAGCATCAGCCCGCTCGGCATTGCAATTGTGCACACGGGCTTCAAGCTCATTGCGCTCTGCATCCTGATGCCGGCATCCCGTCTGCTGGAAAAGCTGGCGATGCTCACCGTGCCGGACGGTAAGAACGACCGCGAGCAGGAGCTGCTGGACGACCGTCTGCTGGCAACACCCGCTGTCGCGATCGAGCGTGCGCGCATCGTTGCACATGATATGGCAAAGCTCTCGGTGGAGACCCTGCGGCTGTCCATGCAGCTGATCGACAATTTCAACGAAAAAACGCTTGAAACTATCTACGCGGGCGAAGAGCGCGTGGACAAATACGAGGACATGCTCGGCACCTACCTCGTCAAGATCAGCTCCTGTGAGCTGTCCGAGGCGGACGGTCATGAGGCGGCAGAGCTGCTCCATATCATCGGCGACTTTGAGCGCATCTCCGACCATGCGGTCAACATTGCCGAATCGGCGCAGGAGATGAGCGACAAGAAGCTGGTCTTCTCCGAGCAGGCAAACAAGGAGCTTGCCGTGATGATCCGTGCGGTGGATGAAATCATGTCCTCTGCCCTGCGTTCCTTCTGCAACGTGGATATGAACGCGGCGTTCAATGTCGAGCCGCTGGAAGAAGTCATCGACCTCATCAACGCACGCCTGAAAAAGCGCCATGTGGCGCGTTTGCAGCGCGGCGAATGTACGATTGAGCTCGGCTTTGTCCTTGCCGACCTGCTGACAAATCTCGAGCGCGTGTCCGACCACTGCTCCAACATCGCCGGCTGCATGATCGAGATCAAGCATGACGCGCTGGACGTGCACGAATATATGGAAAAGCTCAAGACCGAGGGCAACCCGCGCTATACGGCTTGCTACGAGGCATACAAAGAAAAATATGCGCTCCCGCCGCAGCCGACGCAGGCTGCGCCTGCGCAGGGCTGAACCATGGAGCGCGGTATGAAACAGAAGGTGCTGATCACCGGCGCGTCGCGCGGCATCGGCTTTGCCATGGCAAAGCGTTTTGCCGAGGCGGGTTACGCCGTGTACGCGCTGTGGCACAACCAAAAAGAGCAGCTTGACACCATCGGCACGCTCGACATCACGCCGGTGCACGGCGATGTTGCCGATGCCGCATCGGTCGCCGCTGTCCGTGATGCGGTCGGCGCGGTCGACATTCTCGTCAACAACGCTGCCATCTCCCGTTTCGGGCTCATCACCGACCTTTCCGAGGCGGAATGGGACGAAATGATGGCGGTCAACCTCAAATCGGTCTTTCTGCTCTCCAGGGCATTTCTCCCCGACATGATCCGCCGTCAGAGCGGCAGGATCATCAACGTTTCCTCGATCTTCGGTGCGGTCGGCGGCTCCTGCGAGGTCGCCTATTCGGCAGCAAAGGCGGGCGTGATCGGCTTCACCAAGGCGCTTGCCAAGGAGGTCGGACCGTCCGGCATCCAGGTCAACTGCATCGCCCCCGGCGTGATCGACACCGCGATGAACGCACGACTGTCCGCAGAGGATCTCGCGGCGCTCCGGGATGAGACCCCGCTCGGCAGACTGGGGACGCCCGAGGATGTGGCAAACCTTGCGCTGTTCCTCGCCGCGGACAAGTTTATCACCGGCGAAGTGCTGCACATCGGCGGCGGGTATCTAAGATAATGTAAAGCAAAAAAGGCATTGAAAACGATCGTTTTCAATGCCTTTTTTATTGTTCAGATTCTCTCAAAGGAGGAACGGAGGAATGCGCGGGTCTTTTCATTCTGCGGGTTGTCGAAGACTTCCTCAGGCGTGCCGATCTCGGCGATCCTGCCGTCCGCCATGAAGATCACGACATCGGCGACGCTGCGTGCAAAGTCCATCTCGTGCGTGACGACGATCATTGTGCGATCCTCGCCCTTCAGCCCCTTGATAACACGCAGCACTTCGCCGGTCAGCTCGGGGTCAAGCGCGCTGGTCGGCTCGTCAAAGCAGAGGATCTCCGGGTTGAGCGCCAGCGCACGGGCAATCGCCACGCGCTGCTGCTGCCCGCCCGAGAGCTGGCAGGGGTAGGCGTTCATGCGCTCGGCAAGCCCGACGCGCTCGATCAGCGCGCGGGCGCGCGCCTCGATATTCTGCGGCGTATCCAGCTTGAGCAGTGTGGGCGCAAGCGTCACGTTGCCGAGGACGCTGTACTGCGGAAAGAGGTTGAAGGACTGGAACACCAGCCCGAAATGCAGGCGGCAGGCGCGCATCTGCGCCTCGGTCATTTTTTTTGCCGCTTTGCCGTCGTAGATCACTTCCCCGCCGACCGAGATTGTTCCTTCGTCGGCAAATTCCAGAAAGTTGAGGCAGCGCAGGAGCGTGGTTTTGCCGCCGCCGGACGAGCCGATCACGGCAAGCACCTGCCCTTTTTCCAGTGAGAGGTCGATATTTTTCAAAACCTCGGTCTTGCCGAAGCTCTTTTTGAGTCCGCGGACTTCCAACAGTGCCATGTCGTCCCCTCCTTAAACCTTGAAGTAATCGAGCTTCTTCTCAATATAGCCGAACAGCAGCGTCAGCACACCGCTGAAGATCAGATAGTAAATGCCCGTGAAGAACAGCGGCCAGATCTGCCCGGAAATGCCGTGCGAGCTCTTGACGAACGCATAGCCCGCCCAAATGATCTCCTGCAGCGAGATGATGCGGGCAAGCGAGGTGTCCTTGACCAGCGTGATGATCTCGTTGGACATCGGCGGCACGATACGCTTGATCATCTGTAAGAGCGTGACCTTGAAGAAGATCTGCCCCCGCGACAGTCCCAGCACCTGCCCCGCCTCCTCCTGTCCGCGCGGCACGCCCTGGATGCCGCCGCGATAGATCTCGGAAAAATAGCAGGCATAATTGAGGATGAACGCCACCGCAGACGCGAGAAAGCGTCCTTTTTCGCCGCCGCCCCAAATCGGGTTGTTAAACAGCAGACCGGGTCCGAAATAAATGATGAGCAGCTGCAGCATCAGCGGCGAGCCGCGGAAGATCCAAACGACCGTGCGAGTCAGATAGGCAAGCGGCTTGAACCGTGCCATCGAGCCGAATGAAATGATCAGTCCGAGCGGGATTGCGCCGAGCAGCGTGACGGCAAAGAGCTTCAGCGTCTGCAAAAAGCCGGTGTTCAGCGCGGCAAATACGATGGGAAACTGTTCGGAAAAACTCATAGCGGATTCCTTTACAAAAAGTCTTTTGGACGCGCAAGCAGAGAGTGCGTGTATCGCACTCTCTGTCTGCAAGCTGTAACTTTGATTACTTGATCAGCGCTGCCTGCACCTTGTAGGTCTCGGCAAGTTTCTCTGCCGTGCCGTCCTTCACAGCACCTGCGAAGAATTCGTTGAACTTGGCTGCCAGCTCCGACCCCTTGCGGAAGCCGACGCCGTATTCCTCGGAGTTGAGACCGACCGTGTAGGTCAGATTTGTGTAGCTCGTGCCCTCGCCGACCATGGCTGCCGCCATCAGCGAGTCGATAATCGCCGCATCCGACGTGCCGCTTGCCACTTCGAGCAGCGCGGTTGCCTGATCCGCCACTTCGGTGAACGTGAAGCCGTTTTCCTCTGCCATGTCCTTGCCTGCCGAGCCGACCTCAACGGCGAACTTCAGCGACTTGCAAGCCTCAACCGTGGTGTAATCCGCCGCCTTATCTGCGGGAACGATCACGACCTGCGCGTTGTTGCAGTAGGGTGTGGAGCACTCCATCGAGCTCTTGACCTCGTCGGTCAGCGTCATGCCGTTCCACACGCAGTCAATGCTCTTGTTGTTCAGCTCCATGATCTTATTGTCCCAGTCGATGATCACGAACTCTGCCTTGACACCGAGACTCTCGGCAAACGCCTTTGCCATGTCGGCATCGAAGCCGATCCAGCTGCCGTCCGCAGCCTTGTAGTCCATCGGCTCAAACTCGGTGATGCCGACCAGCAGCGTGCCCTTTTCCTTCACATAGTCGAGATCGGTCGCGTCCTTCTTGCCGCAGCCGGCGAAGCACAGCAGCAGCATTGCGGCAGCAAGCAGTGCTGCCAGAATCTTTTTGGTTTTCATCATTTTTTCCTCCTGAGATGCTTGGTTGTTTTTTCGCTTTAGCGCTTTACTCTGCTAAACTGGTATCATAATAGCACATGTATGGTCGCCTGTCAAGAGGTTTTTGAAATTTTTTCGGATTTTTTTTGCAGGCATGAAAAGAGCCTTTCCGCAAAATACGGAAAGGCTCTTTGGGGATGCCGCAGCAGCTCCCCCTGTGCAGGGAGCAAACGGACCGTCGAGGACGCCGATCCCTGCATGGCTTATGCACATCTTAGGCTTTCCCCTTGGGGGAAGGCTTAGATACGGCAGGAGGCAGACAGTGCCCTACGGGCACCTATATGCTTTCAATTCCCAACCTCGATGCTGATCTCGTAAAAGATGTTTAAGAGATCATCCACGTTTGCATTCTTCTTCTCTTCCCCGCGGATATCCACGATGCACTTGCCCTCGTGCATCATGATGAGGCGCGTGCCGTACTCGACTGCAAAACGGAGATTGTGCGTGACCATCATCGTGGTGATTTTGCTTGCCTTGACAAACTTGTCGGTGAGTTGCATGACCGTATCCGCAGATTTCGGGTCGAGCGCCGCGGTGTGCTCATCCAAAATGAGCAGATCAATGTCGGTCATGTTGGCGATGACCAGTGCAAGCGCCTGCCGCTGCCCGCCGCTGAGCGTACCGACCTTGGTGTCGAGGCGATCCTCCAGCCCCATGCCGCACTGTGCGAGCATCTCGCGATAAGCGGCGATGCGGGCGCGGCTGACGGCTGGCGTCAGCCCGTAACGCCGCTTTTTATTGTCGGCAAGCGCCATATTCTCCAGGATGGTGAGGTCACTGCACGTGCCCGCCTTGGGATCCTGAAAAACTCTGCCGATGTGCGCGGCGCGGCGGTATTCCGCAAGATTTGTGATGTCGCTTCCGTCCACGAGGATCCTGCCGGAATCAACCGGCAACGAGCCGCAGAGCAGATTCAGCATGGTGGTTTTGCCGCTGCCGTTGGAACCGATGATCGAGACAAATTCGCCGTCGTCCACGGTCAGGTTGAAGTCGTCAAACAGCGTGACCGCATCCGGCGTGCCCGGATTGAAGGTCTTACAGATGTGTTCGTACGAAAGCATTCTTCTTTCCTCCGTTTCCCTTGCCGAATTTGCCGCTGAGCACCAGTGCCAGCGTGAAAAGCACTGCCATGATCGCCTTGTTGTAGGCGCTGGGCACGCCGAGCAGCGTGGCGATGCCGAGGCAGCCCTGATAAATGACCGAGCCGAGGATGACTGCGGTGGTCGGCTTTATCGCGCGGACTCTGCCGAACAGCGACAGTCCGATGATGAGTGAGGCAAGCCCGATGACGATCATGCCGACGCCCATGCCCTGGTTGGCGTTGCCGCGGCTCTGCGCAATGAGTGCGCCGCAGACCGCCGCATAGCCGTTGCCGATGGCAAGCCCGAGCGTCTTATAAAAGCGCGCATCCTTTGCCAGCATCGTGACATACTGCGCGTTGCCGCCGGTGGCGCGGAGCAAAAGTCCGCTCTTGGTCTTGAGATAGAAGTCTAAAATCAGCTTGAAAACCAGCGCGACCGCGAAGAACGTGATCAGCTTGCGCAGATTGAACCCGTAGAAATCCGTCGGCAGCAGGGTCGCGGGCTTGGTGCGCAGGATGGTGGGCACGCTGCGCCCGAGGTCAATGGTGGAAAGTGCGCCGTCGCCCGCGAAATTGCCGCCCATGCCGACGACCGTGACCACGAGGTTGACCGAGATCAGAAACGTGGAGACCAGGATGCCGCAGAGCAGCGGACGAATGCCGAGCCGCACATGAAGCACGCCCGTGAGTGTGCCGCAGAGGAAGCCGACGAGAAAGGCGACGACAAGAGAAAGCCACGGATTCAGCCCCGCGCGGGTCAGCAGTCCGAAGACCACGCCGCCGGTGACGACCGTTCCTTCCACAGTGAGGTCCGGAAAGTCAAGGATTGTATAGGAGATGTAGTACCCCATCGCGAGGATCGCATACATGAAGCCGTCCTGTAAGACGACATCAAGGGCGCTGAGAATCAGAGACATGACAGGTCCTTTCACACACCGACGCCCGCGCCGTGCGGCGCGGGACGCGATGTTTTTCTACTATAATAAATATTATTTATTGGTGGTGACGGTCTCGATGTCCGCGTAGTCTGCGGGGAGCGTCATGCCGAAGGCAGCCAGCACATCGGTGTTGACGACCGGGGTTGCATCCGAGATGGTCTTCACTGCCATGTCGGCGAGCTTTGCGCCCTCGAGCGCGTCAGCCGCCATATTGCCGGTGACCTTGCCGAGCGCGACATAGTCGATGGAGACGGAGGCGAGGCAGCCGTTCTTCACCTGCTCGATCTCCGAGCCGTAAACCGGGATACCGGCGGCGTTGGTGGCTTCAAGCACGACCGAGAGATTGTTGACGACCTTGTTGTCGGTGAAGTTGTTGAAGCAATCGACCTTTGCGGCAAGTGCGGTGGCAGCTGCGGGAATGTCGGCATCGTTCTGAATGCCGGAGGCGATGATCTCAATGCCGTATGCCTTGGCAGCTTCCTCAAGGAGACCCAGCTGCGTGATGGAGTTTGCCTCGCTCGTGGTGTAGAGGACGCCGATCTTCTTGACATCGGGCTGCATTGCGCGGATCAGTTTGACCTGCGCCGCCATATCGAGGACGTCCGAGGTACCGGAGCAGTTGAAGCCCGGTTTCTCCATGCTCTCGACGAGACCGATTGACATCGGGTCGGATACTGCGCAGAAGACGACCGGGATGTCCTTGTCTTCGGCAGCGGCAACCGCGGAGGATGCAGCGGGCGTTGCGATCGCGACGATCATATCATAGTTCTGTGCGGCAAACTGGGATGCGTAGGTGGCGCAGTCGGTGTCGGCGGAGGTGTCGGAACCGATCTGACGGTTGATCACCACATTGTCGCCGAAGCGTTCCTTCAGCGCCGCCTCAACGCCTGTATAGCAGTTGTCAAGCGAGGGGTGGCTGATATACTGGATGATGCCCACCTTCTTGACGGCGGCGGGCGTTTCAGCAGAGGCGGAGGTATCGGCGCTCGAAGCTGCGGAAGAATCGGTGGTGTTATCGGGCGTTTCAGTCTTGCCGCAGGCTGCAAAGCTCAGCATGGCGAAGACAAGTGCGAGGAGGGCGGAAGCGATTTTCATTGCGTTTTTCATGATAATTCCCTTTCTTTTTCATGTTATTGCATTTGTGTACGGACGGTTCGGTTCATTTGCGCCGCCATCGCCATCGCTTTGTCAAGATCGTCATACCTGCCTCCATGGAAAATAAAAAGATTCCTGTCCCAAACAAATGGGACAGGAATCTGTAAATCCTGCGGTACCACCCAAATTCGCACATTGTGCGCGCTCATCGTGTACAATCATACACTTGCGATGTAACGGTCGCCCCGTCGCCCCTAACCGCCCTGCGGCTCGGTTTGCCCTCGGAAGTCCATTCGCCACAATCGTTGCTGCTGCCATCTCACCGTCGGCAACTCTCTGGATGCGTCTGCATCGTGGGTACTACTCTTCGTCACTGGTTTCTCGGTATGGGCATATCATAACACCGAAAAATCGGTTTGTCAAGAGGAAAGTTGAAATTTCCCGGAAATTTTTCAATCGACAATCTCGGTCCTGTCGAAGCCCGTGATACTGCCCTGCATCGACTTTGCATCGCCGCCGAGACGGAGCACGGTCTTTCCCTGCGCCGCCCGCGGTGCATCGGCGGACTGATACAGCCCGACACTGCCTGCAAATTCGCCGCCCGTAATCGTCATCGTGACGCTGCCGTCAAGCTTTGCGGCATCAGCCGTGCTGTTCGTGCCGATGCGGCAGACCGCATAGACATCCGACGCGAATTTGCCGCCGTTGATCTCGAAAACAAGATCGCCGCCGCAGCCGTTCATGCCCGTGCCGGTATTAACACTTGATCCCTTATAGGTGAACTCGCCGCCGCTTATCACATAGTGCAGCTTGACCCCCGCATCCACGCTGCCGACCGGGTATTCCGCCTTCTGGCGGATGTTGCCGCCGCGGAACAGCGCATAGGTGCCGCTCCTTACCGTGATCGTGCAGTCCTTGTGCGCGCTGACATCCGCCGCCGTCAGCCCGGCAAGCCCGATGGCATAGCCTGCGTTGACGGTATAGTCCACCTTTGCCTTTGCCGTGCGCGTGCAGGTCAGTCCGTCGCCGAAGGTGACGTTGTTGTAGCCACAGTAGAAGCCGTTGCCGTTTGAATTGTAAGCAATATGGAGATCGCGGAATTCGAGATCGCCGCCGATCATGAATGTGCCGGCAAGGACGAGTTTTGCTCCTGCCGTCTCGGCGTAATTCACGCCGTCATAGATCGAGGTGACCGTGACCTTGCCGTTTGTCTTCGGGGTGACGGTGATGCCCTCCTCGGTCACACCTGAGACAACGACCGTGCCGCCCTCGGGCAGCAGCGAGATCGCGTGCGCCAAGGTCTTGACCGCGTCAGCGGGCGACGTGCCGCCGTTTGTCATCGCGCCGCTCTCGGAGACAAAGACGACCTTGCCCGCCGACGGTGTCAGCGTGGGCAGCGCAGTCTTGCCGTCGAACACCTCGCGGTAGAAGTTGATCGCGAGCGCGGCATAGGTCGCATCGTTCGGATGCACTTTATCGTTATACGGCAGAAGTGCGGTATAGTAATCGGCAAGCGTCGCCGCATTGTCGATGAGCGGGAGCTTCAGCTCCGTGGCAATGCTGCGGACGATCTCGGGCAGAATGATCGTGGTGCTCTGATGCGACGTGCTGTCGTTGACTGCCGGAATCATGGTTGCGAGATAGATCTCGGGTTCTGACGGCAGCTTTTGCAGATCCGACACAAGCGTCTTATAGTCGGCGACGAAGTCATTCTCCGCACCCTTGCCGCTCATGCTGCGCCCGTCGTTGTTCCCCAGCATCACAATCACAATATCGGCGTCCGTGCGCATCGCAGTCGCGTACTGCGCAGTTGCAGGATACCACAGTGCCGGCTTCGATGCCTTGACGTTGTACGCGCTCTCGGGCGACATCACATAAGATGACGCCTTGCCGCAGTTGACGACCTTATAGCCATCGCCGAGCAGCTTTTGCAGCTGATTCGGATAATTATTTGCCTGATTCTTCGCGCCGGTGCCCTGCGTGATGCTGTCGCCGACACAGAGGACCGTAATCTTCTCGCCCGCCGCGATTTTCTTTGCGCGGGTATACTGCCGCTCGGTAAACACGTTCTGCTCCATCAGTCTGTCAGCAACGATCTTGCCGGATTTTGTCTCGGCGGTGAGTGCACCGATGCAAATTACGAAGGCGTCGCCGCGCTTGAATGCGGCGCTTGCCGCAGTGTGTTCGGTCATACCGAGCTTGCCCGCAAGCGTGAACGGATCGCTCCACACGAAGTCGCCGCTGCCGTCGTTCTTGTCTGTATAGCCCATGGCGCGCAGCATCAGCGTGAGAAATTCCGGCTCGCTGATTGCCGCATCTGCGTCAAAATAGACGCGCCCCGCGGCGTCCTTCTTGCCTGCAACCAAATTATTGGCAACAGCATAGCTGACATAGGCGTCTGCCCAGGCGGGCACGTCGTCAAACGGCGCCTTTGCCGTCTCGGCTTTGGCTGCCTCCTCGACGCCGAGATAGCGTTCGAGCAGGATGACTGCCTGTGCACGGGTCAGGTTGTCGGCAAGACCGAAGCGATCCCCGGTGCTGCCGTATCCCTGCACCAGTCCGAGTGCATACAGGCTGTTGGCAGCATCCGTCTCCGTCGGTGCGGCGGAAACCGAAAACATCAGCAAAAGCGCGACAAAAAGTAAAAACGGCAATAGTTTTTTCATACGATCCCTCTCCGTAAATACAAGTGATTTGTGATTCGCTTACTTTATTATAAAGAAAGACATACGAAAATGCAACGCAAAAAACAGAAGAAACTATTTTGAAATTTGCGGGAACAGTGCCGCCGCTGTTCGACCCCCTGCACCGATTTCCCATAAAGCAAAAGCACCCCTCACGGGGTGCTTTTGCTTTATGGGGTGATTGATGGGGGTCGAACCCACGACCTCCAGGGCCACAACCTGGCGCTCTAACCAACTGAGCTACAACCACCATACATGGCGTACCTTGGGGGACTCGAACCCACGACCTACTGCTTAGAAGGCAGTTGCTCTATCCAGCTGAGCTAAAGGTACATGGTTTGGTCGTGCAACGCTGAATATTATAGCATCGGTCGCGGGTCTTGTCAAGATTTTTATAAAATTTTCTCTCGGGAAATTTTCAAAAGGCGTTCAGAAGATGATCGGCAGGCATTTTGCGCCGGTCGCGCGGATATAATCATCGGGCGAAAGCATGATCTGCGAGCCGAGTCTGCCGCCCGAAACCATGATCTTGTCAAACAGGATACAAGTCTCGTCGATGACCGTGGGATAGTCCTTCTTCATGCCGATGGCGGTGCAGCCGCCGCGGATGTAGCCCGTAACCTTCTGCAGATCCTTGACATGGATCAGCTCCACCGCCTTTTCGCCGACGGCGCGTGCCGCCGCCTTAAGGTCAAGCTCCTCGGCAACCGGAATCACAAACGCGAAATAGCCGCCGCTCTTTCCCTCGGCGACCAGCGTCTTGAAGGTCTGCTCCGCAGGCTGTCCAAGCTGCTCGGCGAGATGCACGCCGTCCGTAAACTCGTCGCAGGTGTATGTAATGACCTCATAAGGTACGCCGAGCGTATCGAGGATGCGCATCGCGTTGGTCTTGACGTCCTTTTCCTTATCCTTTGCCATTGTGCTCTCCTTATTTCGTAAAGCCCGCGTGCTCCATCGCGAGGATCACGCCGCGGGCATAAGCCTCCTGCCCCATTGTGTTGGGGTGCAAACCGTCGGTATAGTATTCGCGCAGGTTCGGGACGATCGAGCGTCCGTTCACCACGGTCACGTTGCCATGCGCGCCGTACAGCTCACCGAGAATGTCATAGATCTTTGCAAACGGCATCCAGTCGGGGTGCAGAACCTCTGCCGTGCGCCAAAGCGGCAGAATACCGAAAATCGGCACATCCGGGTAGGTGCGGCAGAGCTTGTCCATATACGCCTTTGCCGCCGCGCGGTAGCCGTCGGCATCCGCCTTGTGTCTGCCCCAGTCGTTCGTCCCGTAGGCAACCGTGATTGCATCCGGCTTGAAGGCAAGCGTTTCATCGATCACGCGCTCATCGAAAAAGTAGCCGCCGACGCCCTGGTTGAGTGCGACCGCGTCAAAATGCTGCCCCACCAGCGTTGCATAGCAGCGCGAGGTATAGCGCGCGTCGCTGCCGTGCGTGATGCTGTCGCCGAGCAGCAGGAGCTTTTTTGCCCCGCTGCGGTCGGTGGGCGTGACGGCGGCACCGTCGTCCACGGTAAAGCCTGCAAGGGCGATGCCGCAGGTGTACGGCAGATAGATCTGCACGCGGCGCGGTTTCTTCTCGTCAAAGCGGTACTCGAAGTGCGTCTGCCCCTCTCCGGTGGAGAGCGTGTTCAGCGTATAAAGCATCACGCCGTCGGCATACAGGTCGATCGTGAACCATACGCGCGAGGTACAGCCGGTGAAGATATAATCGAAGGCAATCAGACTGCCGTCATAGGTGAAGTCGAGCGCGATGCCCGCCGTGCAGTGTGCGCGCGTGCCGAAGCCGACCTTGGCATAATGCGCGTCCTGCGCACCCGAAAAGCGAAGCGGCTCGATAAATCTGCCGCCGACGGTTTGGGTGCCCGTGCAGTTGGTAAACAGGGCTGTCAGTTGTTCGGGGGTCAAAGTCATTTGCGGTCCTCCTTTTTCTCCGGCAGAACGCCGGTCGTATCAAATGCGGGGATAAAGCTCTCGGACACCGAGCCGCCTTCCTGGATGAAGGCGTTCTCCACGCCGAGCGAAATTGCAAAGTCCACCACACGGTCGTATTCGTCCGCCGAAACAGGGCTTGCCAGTTCGACAAAGCCGCCGCAGTCCCCGACCGGGGTATACTGGCTCATCAGCGAGAGGATCACGCGGTCGCCGTAGGTTTCATACACGCGGCGCACGACTTCGCACGAGTCGTCGGCATGCGTCGGCAGCACAAGGTGCCGCACGAGCATTCCCTTCCTCATCTGCCCGTCTTCGTTCAGCTCCGTCCCGCCGACCTGCCGGTACATCTCGCGCAGGGCCGCCGCCGCGACGGCTGGGTAGTCCCGCGCGCCGGACAGCCGTGCCGCCAGCTCCGGGTCGGCGTATTTGTAGTCCGGCAGATAGATGTCGATCAGGCCCTCCAGCTCCCGCAGCGTCTCAACAGATTCATAGCCGCCGCAGTTGTAGATGACGGGCACGGGAAGCCTCGGCGTCAGCGCCGGGAGGATGGACGGCAGAAAATGGGTCGGCGTGACAAGGTCGATGGACTGCGCGCCCTCGTCGATGAGGCGCAGGAACGTTTCGCGCAGGGCCTCCGGCGTCAGCGCTTCGCCCGCGCCCCCGGCGGAGATGACGCCGTTCTGGCAATAGCGGCAGCGCAGCGTGCAGCCGCTGAAAAACACCGCGCCCGTGCCGTAATTGGCACAGATCGGCGGCTCCTCGCCATAGTGGAGCATGGCGCGCGCCGCGCGCAGCTGCCCCGGCATCCGGCAGAAGCCGAGCTCACCCGCTTCGCGGTCAACGCCGCACCGCCGCGGGCAGAGCGTACAGGATCGATAAGAAAGCATGGGACCTCCCTGCGCTGCGGTGTTGCCGCCGCGCGTGATTTGTGCTAGAATAGAGGAAACGATATGGATCGCTGAGTATAGGGCTCGATATAGGAACCGGCCGTCGATGGCGCGTTGTAGGGGAGGGGCATGCCCCTCCCGGCGGTAAACCGCCGATTGGCACAGGCTATCGTTAAAA
>OGUO01001049.1_pt1 | contig 19187 bp, 16 predicted proteins | sample 1553641 | NCBI WGS metagenome assembly OGUO01 (sample SAMEA2579980, study PRJEB22360) | human gut metagenome | biome: human gut; feature: human-associated habitat; material: faeces | place: Denmark | collected 2008/2010 | reverse complement strand
GGTCTTAGGCCCCGCCCCCGCACCGGTGGTGAAGGTGAATAACCGATTCCGCTACCGCTGCACACTGGTGGGAAAGAATGACAAGGCCACCCGGGAAATGCTGGCATGGCTGCAAAAGGACTTCGCCAAAGACAGCGCCAACCGGGGCATGAATCTGTTTGTGGACCATAACGCGGCGGACTGACCGCCGTGATCAAATCAAGGAGGTGCCATTCATGGCATTACGAAAGATCGTAGAACAGGGCGACGAGTGTCTGACAAAGGTCTGCCGCCCGGTGACCAAGTTTGACGACCGTTTGGCTACCCTGCTGGACGACATGAAGGAAACCCTGGCCGACGCCAACGGCTACGGCCTGGCCGGCCCTCAGGTGGGGGTAATGCGCCGGGTGTTCATCAGCATTGACGAGCGGGACATCCCCGAGGGGCAGGAGGATACCGCGCCCCTGAAGTTCATCGAGTTCGTGAACCCGGAAATTCTGGAGGAGTCCGACGAGATGGTTACCCTGTACGAGGGCTGCCTGTCTTTCCCCGGCCACAACGGCGCCATTACCCGCTCCAAAAGGGTCAAGGTCAAGGCACAGGACCGCAACGGCAACTGGTTTGAACTGGAAGCCGAAAACATGTTGGCCCGCTGCATCCAGCACGAGAACGACCACCTAAACGGCGTTACCATCATGGACCGTGCCACCCATTTTTATGAGGATGACTACCCGGAAGATACCGAGGATTGATCCCGCTTTGTACATCAATTTTCCCATACGCTTACGATAAGAAAAGGAATAACTTCTATGCGTATCCTCTTTATGGGCACCCCTGATATTGCTGCCGAAAGTCTGAACGCTCTGATTGCCGCCGGGCACGATATCTGCGCTGTGTTTACCCGCGCAGATAAGCCAGTTGGCCGCAAACAGATTTTGACCGCCCCGCCGGTCAAACAGACGGCTGTGGCCAACGGCATCCCTGTTTATCAGCCACGCACCCTGCGCGATGGCAGCTCGGATGAGCTGATCAAAAGCCTGGCACCCGATATTATTGTCGTGGTAGCTTACGGCTGCATTATTCCGCCGCAGCTTTTGCATGTGGCCAAATATGGCTGCATCAACCTGCATGTTTCGCTGTTACCCAAGTACCGTGGTTCCGCCCCCATCCAGTGGGCCGTGCTGAACGGCGATGCCGAAACCGGCGTGACTATTATGCAGTTGGACGAAGGGTTGGATACCGGCGATATTTTGTATGTGCAGCCGGTTGCGATTGACCCGGACATGACCAGCGGCGAGCTGTTTGACCGCGTAAGCGCGATTGGTGCCAAAACGCTGGTTGAGGTCCTGCCCAAAATCGAAGCAGGGAAGCTGACCCCAAAAAAGCAAGAAGAATCTCTCGCCACCAAGGCGCCGTCCCTGACCAAAGAGATGGCACAGTTCGATTTTACCCAGCCTGCTGCCCACATCCACAACTGGGTGCGCGGTATGAACCCATGGCCAATGGCGTTCTTTATGCACGATGGCAAAAAAATCAAAGTCACTGCCAGCAAGCTTTCTGAAAATCCCGCCAATGCTGCGCCGGGTTCTGTATTGGCGGTTAAGCCGTTGACCATTGCCTGCCAGGATGGCGCAATCGTGTTGGATTCCGTCACGCCGGAAGGCGGCAAGTCGATGGCGGGTACCGCATGGGCTGCCGGCCGCCGCCTGAAAGCGGGGGACAGCCTGTGACGCCGCGCCGTCTCGCCGTCAAGGCCCTGATCCATCAGGAGCAGGCAGGCTACGCCAACCTTGTGCTGGACGCCGAGCTGAAAAAGTGCACGCCGCCGCTGGATAGCCGCGACGCCGCCTTTGCCGCGCGCATTTTTTACACAACGCTTGAGCGTCTGCCGCTGCTGGACTATCGTATAAATCAGTTTACGAAAAAGCCCGTCGCCAAGCTGGACGCGCCGGTGCGCGCCGTGCTGCGGGCGGGACTGGCACAGGCACTGTACATGAATGTACCGCTGCCCGCCGCTGTGAATGAATCGGTCAAGCTGACGCGGGCACTGGGAAAATCCAGCGCCGCAGGCATGGTCAACGCCGTGCTGCGCCGCACCGCTGCCGCCGATGTCTCCGAGGCCGATTTTGCCGACCCTCTGGACCGGCTCTCGATCTACTACTGCCTGTCCCGCCCGGTGGCCGAGCTTTTCTATGCGCAGTTCGGGGCGGAGGCGTTCCCCCTGGCCGCCGCATTTTATGAAAAGCCTAAGACGACGATCCGCGTCAACACACTGCGCACGAACGATACCGCCCTGACCGCGCTTTTGCAGCAGGAGGGCCATACCGTGACGCCCGGCCCCTGGCCGGGGGCGCTGGTCGTTGAGTTTGCCGGTTCGCCCGCCGCGAGCGCGGCATTCAAAAAAGGGCTTTTCCATGTGCAGGGGCTTGCCAGCCAGTTTGCCGCGCTCTGCGTTGACGCACAGCCGGGGCAGCAGGTGCTCGATCTCTGCGCCGCGCCGGGCGGCAAAAGCCTGACGTTGGCCGAGGCCATGCAGGACAAAGGCCAGCTTGTCAGCGGCGAGTTTGTGCCCGCCCGCGTGCCGCTTTTGCAGCAGGCGTTTGACCGCTGCGGCATCACCTGTGCCGTAGCGGTTGAAAATGACGCCACACAGCACAATTCCGACTGGCCAACGTTTGACCGTGTGCTCTGCGATGTGCCCTGCTCGGGTTTGGGCGTTATCGCCAAAAAGCCGGACATTCGTTACAAGGATTTGGACGGGATAGAGAATCTGCTCGCTGCCCAGCAAAAAATCCTGCAAAACGGCGCAGATTCACTTGCCGAAAATGGCCGTTTGGTGTATTCTACCTGTACAGTGAATGATAAGGAGAATCAGGCCCAGGTGGAGAAATTCCTCTCTGCCAATCCTGATTTTCACGTTGTACTGCCAAAGACGGCGGTGCCGGGGGCGGACATCACGCCGCTGGGCACGCTGTTTTTGCCCCACAGAACCGGGACGGACGGTTTTTTTGCCGCCATCCTGGAACGAAACTGACTGTAAACTCGTTCTTATAAAAGGAGGTGACCCCGCATGGGCGAAAAAATCTGCATTTCCGACCTGACGCTGGACGCACTGACGGCCTACATCGTGGGACTGGGTCAGCCAAAATTCCGCGCCAAGCAGATTTTTAAATGGCTGCACCAGAAGCTTGTGACGGAGTTCTCCCAGATGACCGACCAGCCCAAGGTGCTGCTGGCCCAGCTGGAGGAGCAGTGCACGATTGCAGCCCCCGTCATCCGCCGCCGCCAGCAGTCCAGGGACGGTACGGTCAAGTATCTTTTGCAGCTGGCCGACGGCAACTGCATCGAGACTGTGCTCATGCGCTACAAATACGGCAATACTGTCTGTGTGTCCACCCAGGTGGGCTGCGCGATGGGCTGCCGGTTCTGCGCCTCCACCCAGGCGGGCCGCGTGCGCGACCTGACGGCAGGGGAGATCGCGGCGGAAATTTACACCGCACAGAAGGACACCGGCGAGCGCGTCTCCCACATTGTTTTGATGGGCATCGGTGAGCCGCTGCACAATTTTAATAATGTGATGGACTTTCTGGAGATCATCTCCTGCCCGGAGGGCGTCAACATCGGTATGCGCAACATCAGCCTGTCGACTTGCGGCCTTGTGCCCAAGATCGACGAGCTGGCGAAGCGCCATCTGCAGCTGACACTGTCTGTCTCGCTCCATGCGCCGGACAATAAGACCCGTTCCGGCATGATGCCGGTCAACGATGCGTTCCCGCTGGAGCAGCTGATCCCGGCCTGCCGCCGCTACCAGAAGGAGACGGGCCGCCGCATCAGCTTTGAGTATTCGATGGTGCGCGGTGTCAATGACAGCAGTGAGATGGCGCAGAAGCTCGCCAACCTCATCAAGGGCATGGGCGCGCACGTCAACCTGATTCCCATCAACCCCGTGGACGGCAGCCCTTATTCTGCCACCGACGATGCCAATGTGCACCGCTTCCAGAAGGAGCTGGAGGCACTGGGCGTCAACGCCACGGTGCGCCGCCGTCTGGGTACCGACATCAGCGCCGCCTGCGGCCAGCTGCGCCGCGAGGACGCGCAGGGAAAATGAGTCTTGCTCCGCAACGGAGCAGCGGAAAGGAACCAACCCGAATGAAGATTGCCGCGATCACGGACATCGGCAGCTGCCGGCAGGAAAACCAGGACAATTACTGTGCGCAGCAGCTGGCAGGCGGCACCGCCTGGGGCATCGTCTGCGACGGCATGGGCGGTGTCAACGGCGGGCGCATTGCTGCACGCATTGCCACCGACACCATGCAGCAGTATTTTGCCCGCCACATGAAGGCCCTGCAGCCTGGCATGGAAAAGACTTTCATCATGCGCGGGTTCGACATCACGAACCGCGCCGTGTATGAAAAGTCCACCTCTGACCCCGAGATGCAGGGCATGGGTACCACCGGTGTCTGCGCCTACGCCAGCCGCGGCATGGCCCATGTGGTGCACGCCGGGGATTCCCGCGCCTACCTGTTCCACGCAGGCGGGCTGCGGCAGATCACCCGCGACCACTCAATGGTGCAGCAGCTCGTCGACAGCGGCCAGATCACGCGGGAGCAGGCTGCCGTCCACCCGCAGAAGAACCTCATCACCCGCGCGCTCGGCGTCTCGGCCAACATTGTGCCGGAGTACAACCGCTGCGAAATCGAGGCGGGGGACATCCTGCTGCTGTGCACCGACGGCCTGACGAACATGGTCGCGGACGATGACATTGCGCAGGTACTGCGCGAGGTTCCTTTTTTTGATGCAACCAGCATTTTGGTAGACCGCGCCCTGCAGGCGGGCGGTCAGGATAACATTACGGTCCTGCTCATGGGCGTGGAAGCTACGGAGGTCAACAATGGATAATCTGATCGGCAAACGGCTGGATGGCCGCTACTCAATTGAAAGTCTCGTGGGTGTCGGCGGCATGGCCAATGTCTACCGCGGCACTGATTTAAAAACGGGCAACCAGATCGCCGTCAAGGTATTAAAAGACGAATTTCTGGACAATGAGGAACTGGTCCGCCGCTTCAAGAACGAGTCGAAGGCAATCTCCATTCTGAGCCATCCCAACATCGTCAAGGTCTATGACGTCTCTGTCACTGACAAATTGCAATACATCGTCATGGAATATGTGGACGGCATCACTTTAAAGGAATATCTCAAGCAGCGCGGCGGCGCCCTGACCTGGAAGGAGACCGTGCACTTTGCCACCCAGATTTTGAGTGCTCTGCAGCACGCCCACTCCAAGGGCATCATTCACCGCGACGTCAAGCCGCAGAACATCATGCTGCTGGCAGATGGCTCCATCAAGATGATGGACTTCGGCATCGCACGCTTCTCCCGCGCGCAGAGCCAGACCGTCAGCGACAAGGCCATCGGCTCGGTGCACTACATCAGCCCCGAGCAGGCCAAGGGTGAGCGCACCGACGCCCGCACCGACATCTACTCTGTCGGCGTCATGCTGTACGAGATGCTGTCGGGCCGCCTGCCGTTTGACGGCGACGGTGCAGTGTCCATCGCCATCATGCAGATTTCGGAGAAGCCGAAGCCGCTGGCCGAAATCGCACCCCAGACCCCGGCAGGACTGCGCCAGATTACCGAGAAAGCCATGGAAAAGGACCCCGACAAGCGCTACCAGAGCGCCCAGGAGATGCTGGCCGCTATTGAGGAATTCAAGCGCAACCCGTCCATCCAGTTTGCGTATGAGTACCGCAGTGCCGAGGACAACCCGGAAAGGAACATCAACCGCGTGGTAAGCAACACAAAGTCCAGCCCGAAATCCACCAGCATCCACACGGGTGACGCCCGTCGTGTCGGCACCTCGAACCCGGGCCGCAGCAAATCTGCCCAAAAGAAGAAGAAAAAGGCATCCAAGGGCTTTTCCCTGCTGCCGATCTTCTTCGGCATGGCCGTGGCGTTTGTCATCGGCGCTGCCATCCTGATCTATCTGATCTTCACCAATTCCAGCAACCTGCTGTTCTCTAACCGTGCCGATGTGCAGGTCATCAGCTTTGTGGGCATGACAAAGGACGAGTTCCTCGCCACCGACTACAACAACCTGCTGCGCGCCGAATTTCCGGAGGAGTATTCCAGTGAACCTGCGGGCACGATCATCCGCCAGACCCCCAAGGCCGGGCGTACCGTCAAGGAAAAGCAGCGCATCGTGCTGACCGTCAGCCTGGGCACCCAGTACGTCACAATCCCCGAGACGAAGAACATGGTGGCCGAGGATGCCGAGCAGACCCTGAAGGATATGGGTCTGCGCGTGACCAAGAAGCCCATGTCCGACAACTCCGTGGCCAACGGCGCTGTCGTCTACACCCAGCCCGCCGCCGGGGAGACCGTCGAGGGCGACTCCACGGTCATCCTGTACGTCAGCCGCTCCGAGGTCAGCAAGGAGAGCCAGGTCCCGAGCCTGACCGGCAAGACCATTGAGGAAGCCCGCAATGAGGTCAAGGGACTGAACCTGTCCATCCGCACAATCGAGCAGGCCAGCGAACAGCCCGCGGGCACGGTACTGAGCCAGAGCCCCGATGCCGGTTCCACGGTCCGTAAGTCGAGCGTTATCACACTCGTGGTGTCCACCGGCGTGCCCGAGGTCGTTGCCACCCCCGAGCCAGTCGAACCCACTGTGAACGAGGACGGTACCATCACCGTGCAGGAGAGCTGGTGGCCGAGTGCTGACGGCAGTCACCAGATTCATCAGCTGACCGACGGTACCATGTGGAATGAGAACGGCCAGCGGTGCGACGCGCAGGGCAACCCCATTGCCTGATGTGGGGGAAGTCATGGCGTATATTACAAAGGGCATCGGCGGCTTCTACTATGTAAAGACGCCGGACGGCATCGTCGAGTGCAAGGCGCGCGGCATCTTCCGCAAGCGCGGCATCACGCCGGTGGCGGGAGACAACGTCACCCTGTCCGACGACGGCACAATGATCGATGAGATTTTACCGCGCAAAAACGTCTTTATTCGTCCGCCGATTGCCAATCTGGATATTCTGTTCATCGTTACCAGCACGACCCAGCCCGTACCCAGTACGTTGGTGCTGGACCAGCTGGCCGCCGCTGCCATCTACAAGGATGTGCAGCCCGTTCTTGTTGTGACAAAATCTGATTTGGCCACTGCCGATATACTGCACACCGCCTACGCGGGCAGCGGCATCCCGCTGGTGCAGCTAAATTACGAGACCGGCGAGGGCCTTGACGAGGTCAAGGGCTATATTGAAGGTCATCTCTGCGCCTTCTGCGGCAACTCCGGCGTCGGCAAATCGACGCTGCTCAACACGCTGGCCCCCGCGCTGCACCGCGAGACCGGGCAGATCAGCCAAAAGCTGGGCCGCGGGCGGCACACGACCCGCGAGGTCGAAATTTTTGAGATTTGCGGAGGGCGTCTGGCTGATACGCCGGGCTTTGCCAGCCTGGAGGTTCAGAAGCTCTGCCGCATCCCGAAGGATGATCTGCAGCACACTTTCCCGGAGTTCGGACCTTATTTCGGGCAGTGCCGCTTTACGGGCTGCTCCCACCGCAGTGAGACCGGTTGTGCTGTGCGTGAGGCTGTCGAGGCCGGGACCATCAGCAAAACGCGCTATGCAAGCTACCTTGCCATGTATGAGGAAGCCAGCGCACGGAAGGAGTGGGAGAAATGAGCAGGCGTGCCGTGATTCTTTCCGCCGTGCCGGTTTCCACCGCACTGTGCCGCTATGTGCAGCCCGGTGATTTTGTTGTGGCCTGCGACGCGGGCTACCGCAATGCCGAACGGCTTGACCTGCGTCCCGACCTCATTGTCGGTGACTTTGACTCCGCCCCGCAGCCCAAAACCGAGCACGAGACCATTGTGCTGCCCCATGTGAAGGACGATACCGATACCCAGTACGCCGCCCATTGGCTGCTGAAGCACGGCTATGATGAGATCACCCTGCTGGGCGCTCTGGGCGGGGCACGACTGGAGCACACGCTGGCCAACCTTGCCACCGGACTGTATCTTGCCAAAAACGGCGTGAACGTCCTGCTGGCCAACGAGCGCAGCGAGCTGCGGTATCTTGTGCCGGGCCGCGGGCTTATTTTGCAGCGCAGGGACTGGAAGTATCTCTCCCTTTTCCCGATGGAGGACCGGCTGACCGGCGTCTGCATCCGAGGCGCGTTCTACCCGCTGGAAAACGCCGTGCTGACCGCGGACTATCCGCTCGGCGTCAGCAATGAGTTTATCGCGGACACCGCACAGCTGCAATGCTCCGGCGGCTGCGGTCTCGTTGTACTGACCCGCGACGATGCGTAACACCGCAGCACTGCCCGGCATAGTATGGCGTACACAAACACGGAAAGTGAGGTGTATGCCATGCATGTGGTCGTAGTTCGCTGCCCGCGCGCCTTCCGTTGGATCTTACGCGCAGCCTTCAAAGTCTGAATCCAAATTTTTCCCCTGCCTGTTCCGGGCAGGGGCTATTTTTTTGCCCTGCCGCATATAATGCCCCAGAACATAACCGGAAAGGGGCAAGCAATATGGAACTCAAGGTGTTCAAAGACACCATCGCATCCTACGGCGGACGCTGGGAAACACGGCTGGAGCTTCCCGTGGAAACGGAGATTCTGATTCCCGACTACCTGCCCGCCGTATTCAAGATCGTCAAGTGCCTGATCACGCCCGTTGTGCTGCAGAACCGTGTATCCGGCGGGCGCTGGCAGAGCGAGGGCTATCTGCGCTGCACCGTCTACTACCAGAGCGAGGAGCCCGGCACGCGCCTTTTGCGCACCGAGCAGAAATTTGCCTTTGAAAAACTGGTCGAGCTGCCCGCCGGGCAGTACGCCGACGGCCCGGCCCAGGTCTGGGGCGAGCCGGAATACTGCAACTGCCGCGCCGTCAGTGAGCACCGCATCGACCTGCGCGGCGCGTACAGCCTCTGCGCCGCAGTGGCCGTGCCGCTGCAGTCCGAGCTGCTGACCGCACTGGCCGACTGCGGCATTGAGCAGTACACCCGCACGATGCAGGGCCTGCAATGCGCTGTGACCGAGGAAAAAACGTTGACTGCCGAGACCGCTGCGGCGCTGCCCGGCACCGGGGAAAGCGTGCTGGACATCACCGGCAGCTTTGCCGCCGGCAGCGCAGCGCCGGCCACCGGGCAGGTCAGTGTGCAGGGGACGCTGCAAATTCAAATATGCAGCCAGAACACCGACACCGGCGAGCTGACCGTGCGCAGCAAGGATCTTGCCGTGCAGCAGACGCTGGAGCTGCCCGGCGTGACCGAGGACGACACAGCCCTTGTGCGCGGCGAGGTGCTGGCCTGCACACTGAGCGCAGTCGACGGCGCAGGGGAAGCGTCCCTCTCGGTGACCTGGAAGCTGCGCGTCGAGGTCTGGCGCAGCGTGCAGCACACCGTCGTGGCCGACGCCTACTCCACGCTCTGTAAGACCCAGACCGTGCAGACGGTCTGCCGCCTTTTGCAGAAAACCGCGGATTTGACCGGGCGTATCCCGGTTACGCTTGACGACGACCTGCCCGACGCCGAGGGCACTGTTCTCGGCTGCTTTGTAACGCTGGGTGCCCTGTGCGCCGCACAGGCTGACGGCAACAAGGCTGAAACACATTTAAAACTACTGGGCAAGGGGACTGCGCATGTGTTCATCAGCGATGCCCGCGGTGAGCTGACCTGCTACGACAAGGCGTTTACCTGGCAGCCTGACGGCCTCTGGCCCGGCAGCACTGACGGTGCGTGGCCAAGTGTCGGGGCCTCCGTCGCGCGGGTCGCCAGCAGCAAAAACGGTGCACGGCTGCGGGTCGATTTAGAGATTGAGATCAGCGGTGCCCTGTTCCAGACGCAGAGCTTTGACGCGCTCTGCGGCGTGGAGCTGGGCGAGGAATACGACGACAGCGACGGCCCGGCCCTCTATATTTACTACGCCCGGCAGGGGGAGCGCATCTTTGACATTGCCAGGCGCTACCATGCCCGCGCCCGTGACCTGGCCGCCGCCAACCATCTGGACACCAACGGTGACCCGCCGCAGGAGCTTACGACGGACACCGCCTGTCTGCTGATCCCCGCAGCGCTGTAAAGGAGGGACACATCCGTGACACAGGATCAAATCTACCAAAACATTGCACAGCGCACCGGCGGGGACATCTATCTCGGCGTCGTCGGCCCGGTGCGCAGCGGCAAAAGCACCTTTATCAAGCGGTTTGCCGAGCTGATGCTGCTGCCGCGCATCAAGAACGAGGCCCGTCGTGCCCGCGCCCATGACGAGCTGCCCCAATCCGCCGCCGGGCGCACCATCATGACAACGGAGCCGAAGTTCATCCCCGAGAAAGCCGTCAAACTCGAGCTTTCGGGCGGCGGCAGCTTCAAGGCGCGGCTCATCGACTGCGTCGGCTACATGGTGGACGGCGCGCTCGGCCATGAGGAAAACGAGGCTCCGCGCCTGGTCAAGAGCCCCTGGTTCGACCACGAGGTCCCGTTTGACCTGGCCGCCGAAACCGGCACCCGCTGCGTCATCCGGGAGCACGCCACGGTGGGCCTCGTCGTAACGACGGACGGCTCCGTTGCCGACCTGCCGCGGGAGGCGTATCTCGACGCCGAGCGCCGTATCATCGCAGAGCTGGACGGCATCGGCAAGCCGTATATCATCCTGCTGAACTGCGCCGAGCCGGACAGCGACGATGCACAGCGCCTTGCCGCTGAGCTGGCCGAGACCTACGGCCACGCGGTCCTTCCGCTGAACTGCACGACGATGACCGTCGAGACCCTCGACAAGCTGCTGCAAACGCTTTTGTACGAGTTCCCGATTCGCGAGATCGCCGTGCAGATGCCCGCCTGGGTCACGATGCTCGAAAGCGGGCACTGGCTGCAAAGCGCGGTCTACACGTCCATGCTGGCTTTTGCTGCCTCGGTGCACCGGATGGCCGACCTTGCAGGCAAGCGCCCTCAGCTGGGGTGTGAATACATCACCGCCGCCAGCCTGACCGGCATGGATTTGGCCAGCGGCAGTGTCAGCATCACCGCTGCCGTCGCCCCGGATATTTTCTATAAGATCCTCGGTGAACAGACCGGGCTGGACATCGTGGACGAGGCAAGCCTTTTGCCCTGCGTCGTCAGCCTGGCCCGGGCCAAGCGCGCCTATGACAAGATCAAATCCGCCCTTGACCAGGTCGAGGCCACGGGCTACGGCATCGTCATGCCGGGCATTGATGAATTGACATTGGAAGAACCCGAAATCGTCAGGCAGGGCGGGCAGTACGGCGTGCGGCTGTCGGCCAGCGCCCCCAGCCTGCACATCATGCGCGCCAACATCCACACCGAGCTTTCACCCACCGTCGGCAGTGAGCAGCAGGGGGAGGAGCTTATCAAAAGCCTGCTGGCGGACTTTGAGACCGACCCCGGCAAGCTGTGGAGCACGAATATTTTCGGCAAGAGCCTGAACGAGCTGGTCAGCGAGGGCGTGCAGGCAAAGCTGCTGCACATGCCGCAGGAGGCACGCAGCCGCCTGCAGCAGACGCTTGAGCGCATCATCAACGAGGGCTGCGACGGGCTGATCTGCATTCTGCTGTGACGGAGGAGTTATGTTCAGACGCATTTCCAGGCAGGAGCGTGAGCGCCGCGCTGCCAGGGCCGAGCTGGAAACGACCTTGCAGGCACTGCGCTCGAACGAGCGCGCCTTCACGGAGGCGCAGGACCCATTTTATATTGACCAGCTGACCTACCAGCACGCCGCGCTGATGTGCCGCTGCCGGGCGCTGCTTCGCACACTGCGGGCGGAAGGGGAGGAGCCATGACCGAATATTGGCCCTGTCTGCTCGCAGCTGTGTGCGCCATCGCCGTACTGCGCTGTGCCGCCCGCCAGCGGCACGGAATGCGCAGTCTGCTGGCAGGGGTCGTCTGCGGTCTGGGCGCTCTGGCCCTGCTGGGCCTGTTGGAGCCGGTGACCGGCATTGCGCTTCCGCTGAATCGCTTTACGGCGTTCTGCGCGGGCGTTTTGGGATTGCCCGGCGTGACGGCCCTGCTGATTTTGCGGCTGCTTTTATAAAATGCCTTGCCAACAGGGCGGAAGTATGCTATACTCTTCTAGAAAACGAGTGGAACATACGGCGGCGGGACAGCCCGCAAGGGCTGCCTGAGGAAAGTCCGGGCTTCACAGAGACAGAGTAACTGCTAACGGCAGCCGGGGGTGACCCCAGGGATAGTGCAACAGAAAGAAACCGCCGCGAAAGCGGTAAGGATGGAAAGGCGAGGTAAGAGCTCACCAGCGCACTGGCGACTTTGCGGCTATGTAAACCCTGCTCGAAGCAACATCCGTATGGGACATTATGCGGAGTCTCGCGCGTCCCGGTGATGGCGTGAGCCTTGCGGCGACGCAAGGACAAGATAGATCGTCGTTTGATACAGAACCCGGCTTACGGTCCAGTCGTTTTTTCTTTGTTTTTTGCAAAAGCACATCTGTTTTTTGGTGCAGATGTGCTTTTTTGTATTTTTCTGCATAAAAAAGCGCACTATCTGGCAAAAAGTGCTTGTTTATTTCAGATAAATCGTATATAATGTAGTGTACGCCTGTGGTTGTGCCAAGATAGAGGATGGCACGCACAGGATTATGAAGGGAAACGTATATATTTTATTTAGGGGGATCGTACTTATGGCTGATTACTTTGCAATGGATCACGACGAACTCACCGCTGAAAAGACCGCGCTGGAGGCCCAGTACAAGAAGTTTCAGGGCATGAACCTGAAGCTGAACATGGCCCGCGGCAAGCCCGGCCCTCACCAGATGGATCTGGCCATGGACCTGCTCAAGATGGACAACTACATCACCGACAACGGCTTTGACACCCGCAACTACGGTGAGCTGGAGGGTCTGCCCGAGGCCCGCGCACTGTTTGCCGATGTGTTCGGCGTGCAGCCCGGCGAGGTTTTCGTGGGCGGCAACTCCAGCCTGCAGCTGATGTACAACCTGGTCGCCATCGGCATGATGTTCGGTTTCCAGGATTCCCCGAAGCCCTGGGGCCAGGTCGAGCACCGCAAGTTCCTCTGCCCCGTGCCCGGCTATGACCGCCACTTTGCCATCACCGAGGAGATGGGCTTTGAGCTGATCTCCGTGCCCATGAGCCCCGACGGCCCCGACATGGACATGATTGAAAAGCTCGTCGCCGAGGATGACACCATCAAGGGAATCTGGTGCGTGCCGCAGTACTCCAACCCCGACGGCTACACCTACAGCGACGAGACGATCCGCCGCTTTGCCGCGCTCAAGACCGCCGCCCCCGATTTCAAGATCTTCTGGGATGAGGCGTACATCGTCCACCACCTGACCGATGAGATCATCGAGACGCCGGTTTTGCTGAACGAGGCCAAGAAGTACGGCAATGAGGACCGTGTCTTTATGTTCACCTCCACGAGCAAGATCACCTTCCCGGGCGCGGGCATCTCCGCCATCGCCTGCAGCGAGAACTCGATGAAGTACATGTGCAAGCGCTTCTCGACGATGATCATCAGCTACGACAAGATGAACCAGCTGCGCCATGTCCGTTTTCTCAAGAATAAGGCCGGTGTCCTGGCCCACATGGCCAAGCATCGCCGCCGCCTGGTGCCCTGCTTTGACGCCGTCAAGACCACCTTTGCCGAGGAGCTGACCCCCTGCGGCAACATCGCCCACTGGACGAACCCGAAGGGCGGTTACTTCATCAGCTTGTACGTCATGCCCGGCTGCGCCAAGCGCGTAGCCCAGCTGTGCAAGGACTGCGGCCTGACCCTGACGGGTGCCGGCTCTGCCTACCCCTACCACAAGGATCCCGATGACTCGCATCTGCGTATCGCGCCGACCTACCCGAGCCTGACCGAGGTCGAAACTGCTTCTGCACTGCTCTGCGTCTGTGTGCGCCTGGCAGTTGTTGAAAAGCTGCTGGCTGACCAGCAGTAAAATATAATCCCGCCCGCCGGTGCGGGCAAGTTTTTTGGAGGTTTCTATGAACAGAAAAGGGAAGTCATGGCCGTTGTTCGTCGTGGCAATTTTGATCGTGCTGTTCTCCCTGACGGCCATCTTTGGTGTGAGCTATACCTACGGCGACACCAAGAATGTCTACGTCAAGGGCGCATCTGACATCCGTTTCGGCATCGACATCCGCGGCGGCGTGGACGTTACGTTCATGCCTGCCGACGATGTGGAGGCCACCGATGCCCAGATGACCGCAGCCAAAACGGTTATCGAGGACCGCCTTGTCGGCCTCGGCATCACCGACTACGAGAGCTACGTTGACAACAACAAGAATCGTATCATCGTGCGTTTCCCGTGGAAGAATGACGAGGCGGACTTCAACCCGCAGACCGCAATCGACGAGATCGGCACCACCGCCAAGATGGTGTTCCGCAAGGGCTCGTCCGCCACGGGTGAGGAGATCCTGAGCGGTGACGACGTGGCTTCCGCAAGCGCTGCCTACAACGAGACCGAAGGCTGGGTCGTCCAGCTGAAGTTCAACTCTGCGGGCGCATCTGCCTTTGCCACGGCCACCACCGAGCTGGCAGCCAGCAACGGCACGATCTCCATCTGGCTGGATGACAATAACATCTCCACCGCCACGGTCAACGAGGCCATCACCGGCGGTGAGGCCATCATCAAGGGCAACTTCGATCAGGACAGCGCCTCCACGCTGGCGAACCAGATCAACTCCGGCTCTCTGCCGTTTGCCCTGTCTGCTGAGAGCTACTCCACCATCAGCCCGTCCCTGGGTGCCAAGAGCCTGGACGTCATGGTGCAGGCCGGTATCATTGCCTTCATTCTGGTCGCGATCCTGATGATCGTGCGCTACCGTCTGCCCGGCACCATCGCGGTCATCTCCCTGATGGGCCAGGCCGCCGCAACGCTGGCTGTTGTGTCCGGCTATTTCACGGTTTTCCCCGGCTCCACGCTGACGCTGCCCGGCATTGCCGGTATTATCCTCGGCATCGGCATGGGTGTTGACGCCAACGTTATCACCGCCGAGCGCATCAAGGAGGAGCTGTCCAAGAACAAGACCCTCGAGGGCGCTGTCAACAGCGGATTCAAGATGGGCCTGACCCCCATCATCGACGGCAACGTGACCATCGTCATCGTCGCTGCCATCCTGATGGGCGCCTTTGGCCCGACGGACGGTTTCTGGGCCAAGGTCTTTAACCCGATCTTCTACTGGTTCGGACCTTCCACTGCCGGTACGATCTACTCCTTTGGCTTCACCCTGCTGACCAGCGTTCTGCTGAACTTTGTCTTTGGCGTCTGGGCGACCCGCGTTATGATTCGCGGCGCTGTCCACTTCAAGCCTCTGCGCAAGGCATGGCTGTTCGGCGGCAAGAAGGAGGGCGGTGCCGACTTCAAGACCCCGTCCATCAACTTCATCGGCAACCGCAAGAAGTTCTACACCTTCTCCTGTGCGCTGATCGCTGTCGTGCTTGTATTCTGCGGCATCTTCGGCGTCAAGATGGATGTCGAGTTCAAGGGCGGTTCCATGATCACGCTGGCCTATGAGGGCGACGCTGACCTGAATGACCTGAAGTCCACCATCGGCACCGAGCTGGGCAAGTCCAATCTGACCCTGCAGACCGGCTCTGATATTTCCGGCAACCAGACCCTGACTGTCACCCTGCCCGGCAGTGACACGCTGACCACCGAGCAGCTCGACAACCTGCTGGCTGCCCTGAATGAGCAGTACCCCGACAACAACTTCGTCCAGAACGAGGTCAGCAACGTCGATGCCACCATCGGTAAGGAGTTCCTGCTCAAGAGCGTCGTCGCGCTGGTTGCGGCCTGCGTGCTGATCCTGCTCTACGTGGCCTACCGCTTCCGCAAGATTGGCGGCCTCAAGGCCGGTTCTACTGCCATTGTGGCTTTGCTGCACGATATGTTCGTCGTCTTCGGCGTCTTTGTCCTCCTGCGCATTCCCCTGAACGGCAACTTTATTGCTGCCCTGCTGACCATCCTGGGCTACTCCATCAACGATACCGTCGTTATCTATGACCGTATCCGCGAGAACAGCGCCCTGTACGGCAAGAAGCAGATGAGCCTGGCCGAGCTGGTCAACCTGTCCGTCAACCAGAGCTTTGCCCGTTCTCTGATGACCTCCATCACGACCTGCCTCGCCCTGGGCGTTGTCTGCGTGGTCTCGGTCATCTACCGTCTGGACAGCATCTACTCCTTCGCGTTCCCGCTGCTGTTCGGCATGGTCAGCGGCGTCTACAGCACGATCTGCATTGCCACGCCGCTGTGGGTCGACTGGAAGAACAAGAAGAAGGCTGCCAAGAAGGCCTGAGCTTGTAGAAAAGGAGGGAACCCGATATGAAATGCCCCTATTGCGGTGAAGTTGACTCCAAGGTCATCGACTCCCGCCCGACGGAGGACGGTGAAAAGATCCGCCGCCGCCGCGAGTGCCTGAACTGCAAAAAGCGCTTTACCACCTACGAGATCGTTGAGACGGTCCCGCTGATGGTCGTGAAGAAGGATCGCTCCCGCGAGGTCTTTGACCGCCAGAAGCTGCTGAACGGCATGCTGCGCGCCTGCGAGAAGCGCCCCGTCAGCTACACCCAGCTGGATGCCGCCGTGGACCGCATTGAGCAGCAGCTGCTCAACTCCTATGACCGCGAGGTTTCCTCCATCCATATCGGCGATCTGGCCATGCAGGAGCTCAAGCAGATGGACGATGTCGCCTACGTGCGCTTTGCCTCCGTCTACCGTCAGTTCAGCGATGTCAACACCTTTATGGAAGAACTGAAGGATATGCTGGACAGCCGCTCAAAAACCGCTGAAAAATGATTGCCGCACCTGCTCGATCTGGGTGCAGGCGCGCTGCGTCTCCATCTCGAGGTCTGCCAGGCTGTCGGCCTCGGCACAGGGCGGCAGCACGGCCAGCGTCTGGTTGAGCTGATCCAGAATATTGCGGCGCACAAGCAGGCCCAGAATCTGAGTGCTGCGCAGTGCCCGGTTGGCCGCACGGCTGTACGCGCGGCGTGCGGCAGGGTAGTCGCCCTGCTCCGCCAGAGCGTAGGCTGCCGCTGCATTCCGGCTGTGGTGCGGTCCACATACTGCCCCGCCCGGAACAGCAGCACGCACAGAGCCAGCAGAATGATTGCGGCATACCAATTTCGCTTCATACGCACACCTTTTCAGGCCGCCCCTTTCGGGGCGGCCTTTTTCTGTATCAGGATGGATTTTTTGCCGTTGTAGAGCAGCAGCAGAACCGCCTCGCGGGTCGTCTGCTCACGGCGCAGCAGTGCATCCAGCGCTGCCGTATCCATGCCGAAGAACGCAAGATTTTCCTTGTAAACTGCCTTATCGATGAGCAGCGGCAGCATAGGCGGCTCGCCGCCGTCCTGCGGCATTGGGGCCGCTGTGATGCTGCCGTTCGGCTCGATCACGCCCCAGTAAACATCCTTGGGTGAAAAGATGTCCTTGCCGCGCAGGGCCTCGGCCAGGTCGGATGCCGTGATGCGCAGCTGTGCCAGCTCGTCCTGCAAAATTTCCCCGTTGCGGATGATCGTCACCGGCTTTCCCAAAAGCAGCTGGGCATATTTCGGGCAAAACCAAACCAGCGTGGAATTCAGAATTTCAAGAGCCGTGATTAAGAAAATCGGCACCAGGCTGGCCGAGAGCGGTAGATCCGGCTCGTCGATGCAGATGGATGCGACGTTGGAAATCAGCAGCGTCGTCACCAGCTCGGCGGGCTGCAGTTCTCCCAGCTGGCGCTTGCCCATCAGCCGCATGGCCACCACCACAGCCAGATACACCAGCACCGTGCGCACAACCGAAGAAATCATCCCGGCACCTCCTCATAAATTCCCGCAAAGGCGGCCACACTATCCTGCGTGAGAGGGGGAGAACCATGACGCAGAAACCGCTGTACCGCTCGCTGGATGCCAACCTTGCGCTTCTGGAGGAAATGTTTGGCCGTTCCGACGATTTTTATACCAAGCGCCTGATGCTTGCCGGTATCCCGTGCGCTATCGTCATGTTCACAGGGCTATCCTCGCCGGAAAAGCTCTGCCGCATGGCGTTGGACATGCTGGACCGCGACCCCGCCATGTTGGGCGGCGGGGAGGGGCTGTGCGACTATCTGCTGACCCAGAGCCGCGTCCCCGCCGAGCCTGACGCGGTGGAGGATCGCACCGCGCTGGTGGAGCTGTACTCCAACGGACTGTCCGTTTTGCTCATCGACGGCGTGCGGCGCGGCGTCGCGTTTTCGACGCAGGAGATGCCCCAGCGCTCGATCTCGACGCCGATGAGCGAGGGCAACCTGCGCGGCCCGCAGGAGGCATTCACCGAGCTGCTGCGCAATAACATTTCGCTGCTGCGGCGGCAGTTCCGCACCGGAACGCTTGTGGCAGAAATCTCCACCGCCAGGACCCGTGCCAAGACCGAATACTGTCTGTGCTACGACAGTACCCTGGCCCCAAAGGAAACCATCGACGCTCTGCGGGAGCGGCTGAAACGGGTGGAGATTCCCGTTCTGCTGGACAGTGCCTACTTTGCGTCGTTCCTCAAGCAGGACAAGCTGAATCTTTTCCCGGCAGCTGCCTACACCGAACGCCCCGCCACGGCCTGTGCCCGCCTGTGTGAGGGCAAGGCCGTCGTTCTTGTAGCGGGCTGTCCGTATGCGCTCATTGTGCCCAGCTTTTTTGCCGAGCACTTCGAGTGCCTCGACGACTACGCCTCGGGCGCAGTGTTCGCCGGACTTATCCGTATTTTAAAATATCTCGCCTTCCTGCTGGCCGTGTTCGGGCCGGGGCTCTACGTCATGGCCGTGGCCTTTGCGCCGGAGATCATCCCTATCCGGCTTTTGACCAAGCTGGCACAGGGCGAGGCATCCACGCCGCTGCCGCCAATGCTGGAAATGCTCTGCGTGACGCTGCTTTTAGAAATCGTCCGCGAGGCCGGGCTGCGTGCGCCGCAGTCTATCAGCCACACGGTCAGCCTGGTTGGCGCGCTCATCATCGGCGAGACCGCCGTCAGCGCGGGCATCGTCAGCGTGCCGGTTTTAACGATGGCCGCTGCGGCGACGATTGCCACGCTGGCTGTGCCGTCGCTGTATGAGCAGTCGATCCTGTTCCGCTTTGCCGTCATCGTGCTGGCCGGGTGCTTCGGCGTGCCGGGGCTGGCCTGCGCCGCACTGACGATTCTGGCGATGGCCTGCGGCAGTGAGCCGTTCGGGTACGACTATCTGTACCCGCTCA
>OGUO01001041.1_pt1 | contig 19267 bp, 14 predicted proteins | sample 1553641 | NCBI WGS metagenome assembly OGUO01 (sample SAMEA2579980, study PRJEB22360) | human gut metagenome | biome: human gut; feature: human-associated habitat; material: faeces | place: Denmark | collected 2008/2010 | reverse complement strand
CGCACAATGTGCGCCCCCGATGGTCTCTATAAACTAAAAGGTTAATACATAGAATGCAGAACTCTGCGGTCCACCGAAATTATTCTTTATTATTTATTATTATTTATTCTTTTTTCATTCAAACAAAAACGCGCCCTCCCTTGCGGGAAGGCGCATTTGATTTAATCGTGCCGGATGGCCTCCAGGGCGCTGATGCGAACGGCGCGGCTGGCGGGAACGATGCCGGAAAGGCCCACCACCACGGCAAAGCCGATGGCAGCCAGCACCAGCCAGATAGGAATGATGGACATGACGGTTCCGCTGCCGGAATCAGACATGTACATTCCACCGCCGTAATACATCGAATCGCTGCTGCCCATCAGGGAGCTGAGGTCGATGGTGGCGTTGATGCCCAGCTTCATCAGCAGGGTGTTCAGGCCGTATACGATCATCGTCATGTTGTTCATGCCAAAGCTGATGATGTAGCTTAAAATCGTACCGGCTACGCCGCCGATAAAGCCGATCATACCGCTTTCAATCAGGAACATCCGCCGGATGTTGCCAATCTCGCAGCCCAGAACTTTCATCACGCCGATCTCACGGGTGCGCTCGTAAATGGCCATCGTCATGGTGTTGGCGATGTTCAGCGCGGCAACAAACAGGCTGATGGCCGCCAGACCCGCCAGGCGCAGCTGGCGCTGTGCGGTCTGCTGCTGCATCTGCTTGCGGTAATCCACCATGGAGCTGATCTGGTAGCCTTCCTCTTTTAAGGTATCGCAGATCTTATCCACATTCTTGATGTCATCGACCTTAATGTACACTTCGTTATAGGTCACTTTTTTGGGGTTAAAATTCGTTTTGGCCAGCTTGCTGTAGGCTTCGCTCAGCATCAGAAGGTCGTTCAGGCGGAAAGTAATGCCGTATTGCAGCATGTAATCCTCGGATTCTTCCGAGACAACGCCAACGATTTTGAGCTTGTAGCTCTGGGTCTTGGGGCTCTCGGTGTCACCATTGGTCAGGGTCAGGGTAAAGGTATCCTTGGTAGCATCCACAAAGGGCGGCAGCTGGTTGCCGTTGGCATCGGTTTCGCCGCTCCAGCGCTGGCGTTTGGAGCTGTTTTGGCTGCGGCGGGTATCCTCAAACTGATACAAAAACTCCTTGCCCACCACAACGGGGATCACATCCTTGCCGTAATTCACGCCGCTTTTGGGCCAGTCGCCGCTTTCCAGCTTGTTGTCCAGCAGGGGCATGGTGTCCGGATCCAGGCCGAGAACGCTCCATACATAACTGGCGCGGTAGCGGTTGTTTTTGCCTGCTTCTACATACAGGTTCAGGTCCGGCTGGTAATAGGGGGTGACAGCCGTAACGTGGTCGATCTTGCGGAACCGCTGGACGGCTTCGTTATCCAGCTTGACCTCCTGCCCATTGATGTTCTGGCTGCCGTAGTTGTATACCTCAATCTTGGTCAGGCCGCCCATATTTTTGAGCATTTCGTCGTTGTTATGGCTTTCCGCAATGCCCATGGAGATCATAACGATAACCGCACAGATGCCCACAACGACGCCCACAACGGTCAGTGCCGTGCGGCCCTTGCGGCGGGACAGGTTGGTGACAGCCAGCCCGATCTGGTCAGATATCTTCATCGTTGCCTTCCTCCAGCTTGGCAAGTGCGGCGGCCTTCTTCTTTTTGCGTACCACCACAACGATCACAACTACCACCACGATCACAGCAGCGCCGATTGCCAGATAGGCCCACAGGGGCAGGCCGGTCTGCTGGGGCTGCATGTCATCCATGTTAGAGTCCATATCGCCAGAATTGCCGTAGTCCATGGCCGGCTGAACAGAGAAGGAAAAATCTTTGCTGACGGTTTTCAGGATGCCGTTGGCGTCCTCATAGGTCAGGGTGATGGTACCGTTGCAGGTGCCTTCCTGGGTGGGGGTCATGTCAAAATCCACGCTGTTGGAGGAACCGGCGTTCAGGTTGCCAATGTACTGCACAGTGGTGTCGGCGCCCAGGTTATCGCCGGAAAGGGTGGCTTCCAGGTTGGAAAGGGCGTCGCGGCCCTTGTTGACAAAGTTCAGGGTGACGGAAGCGGAATCGCCCAGCGTAATGCTGTCGCTGAGTTCCAGCTGGCCCAACTCAAAGCGGTCCGGCTGAGATACCGGAACCGAGATGGTGGTGGACATACCGGTAACGGCCTTGTTGGTGTCCGCGCCGGTACCCACGCTGTTCACGGTAATGTTGGCCACGCCGCCGGTAAAGCCGGCGCTGGGGGTCAGGCTGAAGCTGACATCACGGGTGGACTTGGGGGCCATGGTGCCCAGATAGCTGCTCAGGCTGCCGCTGGTCATGGTGATGCCGTCCGGCAGGGTCAGCGAGATGACCACATCGTTCAGGTTCTCCTGGCCGCCGGTGGCGTACAGGGTCAGGGTCAGGGTAAAGGGCGTCCCGGCCACAACCGCTTCGTTGCCGTAGCTGGAAGCGCGGATCATCAGGTTGGGGGTATCGGGGTCTTCGTCCACGCACTGGCCCAGGGTAACGCTGAGCTGCTGCATCGCCATGGTGGAATTCAGGTAGCTCAGGTTGATGGGCACGCTGTTGCCGCCGCCGTTGTAGATCACATCGCGGAACAGCAGTACATAGCTGTAGTAACCGGCACCGTTGGCGTCGGTTTCCTCGTACAGCTGGCCAACTTCGGCGTTGCCGGTAAAGGTGAACGCGGAGGAGTTGATGCGGGCAGAGATCTGGTCCGCGGGAATGAAGTTGTTGTAAGCACCGTAATCCGCCACGCGCAGAATCAGGTTAAACCGGCTGTCCCGGTCAATGGTGGTGATCTCGCCGCCTGCGGCATCGGTCACGGTCTGAGCAATGAGGTGGGCGGAGCCGCTGTTGTTGGGGGCACTCTGGCCGTTGTCCGTCGGGGCGGGGGTCACGGCAGGCTCGGCGGTTGCTGTCGGTACAGGGGCAGAGGGTTCGCCTTCGGCGGCAAGGGCGGGCGTAGCAGCCACGCTGCCGAAGAGCATGACGGCCGCCAGCAGGAGGGCGGTAAAGGTTCTGAGCTTCATGGTGGTGGTTTCCTTTCTTGTGATGAGTTTGATTTTTTCAAAAACAGGGGAGTCCTGCTTTCTACGCCTTCAGCGCACTCCCGATGCAGACAAAAAACAAAGCCGTAAATGCTTTGTGAAGCATTTACGGCTGCAACTGTACTGCAATCCGGCAAACCGGTCATCACCTTGGGGGGGATAAACAGCTTGCCGACCTCGATAGCGCTCCACATACGTGACAGTCCGGCGGATGTTCTCCGACGAACCAGCGGCAAACGGCACAGGAACCGTTTCCACTTCGGCGGCATCCCCTTTCGCGCGCTCCGGCTTCCTGTGCCGGTGCGAACGCGCTACTTTTGTCAGCCGCGCCTCTATCTTCCCGACCTCGCGATCGGGCGTTTGAAATTGTTGGCGTTACCATACTCCCATGCTGGGAAAATGTCAATCCCTAATTTTCCACTTCTCCAAATTTTGAGAATCTTTTTACACGGAAGAATGGGTTCTTGTGAAATATTACCACAGCTTTCCTGCATGAATATCGGATATGACACGGCGGAATGTAAAGAAGGGGCCAGGGCATGATACCCCAGCCCGCTGAAAATTCATCTCAAAACTCGGTGACGACATCGTACCCGCTGCCCGTCCAGATGGCGGGACGCGTTTCCAGCGTGTGCAGCGCGGTGACAAAATCGGGCAGCGTTGTGACCGTTTCGGGCAGCCATGTCACGTATTTTCCCACCTGCTCCGGCACGTGCGCGTCGCTCGCGCCGATGGCCTTGAGCCCCAACTCGCGGCAGAAGCGCAGTGCCGTCCGGTTCTCCTCAAGCGGCGTGCTGCCGTTGAGGACCTCCACGCCGTCAAGACCGTGCACATCGCGCAGGTGCTCGCGCAGCCCGCGATTGTTGCTGCGAAAGGGGTGGCAGGAGACGCAGAAGCCGTCCTTTTCGCGCACCAGGTCGATAAAGTCCTGTGCGCTGACGCGCTGGTCGGGGATGCCGTCGATGCCCCAGGCGGTGATATCGCCCCAGAGCGAGAAAAATTCCACGCCGACGAAGATGGGATAGCCGATCTCGCGGGAATAGGCCTCCGCGCGCTCGCGCAGGCCCATGCTGTCGTGGTCCGTGATGCAGATCGCGTCCAGCCCCTTTTGCCTGGCGATAGAGACGATCTCCTCCAGGTGGAGAAAGCTGTCGGTCGAGTAGGTGCATTCGTGCAGGTGCATATCAACAAGCATGGCGATGTTACCCCTTTTCTCCGTGGCGGATGACCTTCAGCACGCTGCCGTCGTCCTTCCACACAATGTCGTTGAGGCCGAGAAATGACGCGATATAGTCGTTTGCAGGATGGCGGAAGACCTCCTCTGCCGAGCCGAGCTGCAAGAGCTCGCCCTCGCTCATCACGGCGATGGAGTCAGCCAGAATGAGCGCCTCCTCCTGATCGTGTGTGACGAAGACCATCGTGGTGCCGAGCTCGCGCTGCAAGCGCTTGAGCTCCCCGCGCATCCGCACGCGCAGCGCCGCGTCGAGGTTCGAGAGCGGCTCGTCAAGCAGACAGAGCTTTGGCTCGACGATGAGCGCGCGGGCGAGTGCCACGCGCTGCTGCTGGCCGCCCGAGAGCTCGCCGATGCGCGCGTTCTCGCGCTCGGCAAGGCCGACGAGACTCAGGTACCGGCGGCCCTTTTCCTTTGCCTCCGCGCGGGAATAGCCGCGGAATTTGAGTCCGTAGGTCACGTTTTGCAGCACGCTCATGTGCGGGAACAGACCGTAGGACTGGAAGACGGTCGAAACCGGCCGCCGCTCGGGCGGGAGCGCGGTAATATCCTGTCTGTCGAGAAGCACTCTGCCGCCGTCGGGCTTGAGAAAGCCGCCGATCATGTTGAGCGTGGTCGTCTTGCCGCAGCCCGACGAGCCGAGGATGCACAAAAGTCCGCCCTCTTCCAGGCCGAGGGAGAGGTCATGCACGGCGTATTTGCCGTCAAACTGCTTGCTCAAGCGGTCAAGTTCGAGATACACGGCGATTTTCTCCTTTCCGGGTGATGAGGAAGGCGAGGCCTTCAACAAGAAGGACAATGACGGTGATGACGCTTGCGATCAGCGAGGCGAGGGCGTAATCGCCTTGATACACCGCGTCAAAGAGCTTGAAGACGGCCAGCTGACGCTTGGCGTCGATGAGAAAGATGATGGAGCCCGCCGTCGTCATGCTGCTCGTGAAGTTATAGACAAAGCAGCTCAAGAACGCGGGCCGCAGTGCGGGAAAGACCACATCGCGCAGCACGGCGAGCCGTCCCGCGCCAAGGTCGCGCGCCGAGCGCTCCTGCACTTCGGGTAGGAGCGCGAGCGACGCGGTGCAGATCTTCGTGGAGGTCGGCAGCTGCTTGAAGAGCATGTTGGCCAGCACGATAAGGGCCGTGCCCGTCAGCTTGAGCGGCGCGTGGTTGAACGCGAGAATGTAGCCGATGCCGAAGCACGTGCCCGGCAGCATATAGGGCAGCGTCGCCAGGCAGTCGAAAAGGCTGCGGCCAAGGATGCGTCGGCGGTCCATGTAATAGGCGAAGAGCATCGCAAAAACCGTGCCGGCGATGGAGACGATGAGCGCGTATTCAACGCTTCGCAGCATCGTCGACGAGCCGATGCGCCAGAGCTGGTCCCAGTATTGCAGCGTGAAGGAGCAGACACCTTTCGTGCTCTTCAAAAAGCCCGAGAGGAACACGCAGCCGTATTGCAGCACGATCATTACGAAGAAGACAGTGCTCAGCGCGATCATGCCCCAGCCCATTGCGCCGCAGTGCGGCAGCGTGAGCCCGAGCCCGCCCTGCGAAGCGCGGCTGGCGTCGGTCAGCCTGTCCGAGCGGCGCATCAGCGCGCGGTAGACAAAAAAGAACACAATGGACGGGATGAGCAGGAACATGTTCATCGCCGAGGACTTTTCAAGGTCCGAGTATCCAACGACTTGCAAATAGATGTCCGCGGCCAGCGTGCTGAAGCGCCCGCCGATGATGATGGGCGTGCCGAAGTCCGCGAGCGAGCGGACGAACGAGAGCAGCAGGCACACGAGCGTCGCGGGCCGAATGAGCGGCAGGACAATATCGCGCAGGATGGCGCCGCCCGATGCGCCGAGGTCGCGCGCCGAGCGAAGGCTGCCCTCGTCCAGCTTTTCGAGGATGCCGGAGAGAAACATTGCGTTGAGCGGCACGAACGAGATCGACTGCATCAGGATGACGCCCCAGCGATTGTAGGGGTTCAGGCTCAGGTGCAGCAGGCGGTAGGTGATCCACCCGCGCCGCCCGTAGAGCTGGATATAGGCGAGCGACGAAACGAACGGCGGCGACACCATGGCGACGAGCATGATGATCATGCAGAGCGTCTTCTTCCACCCGCGCGCCGTGGCGCATACGAGCGCCGCTGAGAGCGAGAGGATAGTGGACAGCACTGCCGTAAAAACGCCGACAAATACGCTGTTGCGCAGACTCTCGCCGTATTGGCGCAGGACAGTGCCGAACATTGCAAAGCTCACGCCGCCGTCCGCGCCGCGCAGGCTCCGCAGCGCGATGCACGCGATGGGCCAGAGAATGAACAGCAGCACGCTCCCGAGCAGGACAAGTAAGATCAGCTTGTCGGCCGCGTTTTCACATAGGGGAAAAAGGACATCGTGAGATGCCCTTTTTTCTGTATTTTTTTGAATAGTGCCGGCGGACTTCATTTATTCCGCGGCGGCCTTGTCGCCCATCAGGGGCTCAAAGCGGTCGAGGATCTCGGTGCGCTGGGAACCGAACAGGGACAGGTCCTCCGTCATGAGGAGCGTAGGATCATAGGACAGCTCAATGCCTTCGATGGAGGGCTTGATGACCTTGATGCCGTTCTTCTGCTCGATCTCGGCGAGCTGACGGAGATGATCGTCGCTGCTGAAGAGCCACTCGACGAAGTACTTGGCGGCGTCGACGTTTTCAGCGTTCTTGAACACGGCCACACCCTCGGGGACCCAGGGCATACCGTCGGAGGGGTAAACGATGGTCAGGTCGTTCTCCTCGGCGGCCTGCTCGATGCTGGCGTCGATGTAGGAGATGCCGACAGCGAACTCACCGGAAGAGACCTTGTTCTTCGGGTCGGATCCGCGCTTGCCGTAGTAGGCAATGTTGTTGTTCAGAGCCTCGAAGTAGTCCCAGCCCTGATCGCCCTTGGCCTGCAGCAGCGCGTTGACCACGGCGTAGTTGGTGCCGGAGACGGCAGGGTTGGACATGACGATCTCGCCCTCATACTGGCTGTCGGTCAGGTCATCCCAGCTCTCGGGAGCGGTCAGACCCAGCTCCTCCATGAGAGAGTTGTTGAGCAGGAAGCCGACAATGGTGATGCCCTTGGAATACCAGTAACCCTCGGTATCCTTATACTCGTCGCCGAGCTCGTCGGCCGCGTCAAAGGTGACGGGCTCAAGCAGGCCGTCATCCTTGGCACTCATGAACGCGTCGATGCCGCCGCCGAACCACAGGTCAGCGGACGGGGTGCCGCCCTCGGCGCGGAGCTTGGAGAGCACCTCGCCGGAGGACATGGACAGGCATTCGACCTCCACGCCGGTGTCGGCGGTGAACGCGTCGAACAGGGGACCGTAGACGTCGCCGGTGGCGACGACCTTCATCGTGCCGGAGAGCTCGGGAGCGGTGTCCTGAGGCTCGTCGGGCGTCTGCGTGTCGTCAGTCTTCGAGCCGCAGGCGACCAGAGAGAGCACCATCACGACGCAAAGCAGCAGAGAAAACAGCTTTTTCATAATTAACCTCTTTTCCAAATTTGCTAAAGAAATCCCCGCCGCTGTGCTGACAGTGGCGAGGACTATATTTTAGATAGAATAACGCAAAAAGTAAAATCGAAATTTGCACACGACTAAGGCGATTTCATCGAAAAAAACAATTATTTGGCAAACTGCGGATCAAGGACGGACAGCGCGTATGCCGCGTAGAGCGCCGCGCCGAGGGGGAGCGTTTCCTCGTCGATGTCGAAATCGCCGCGGTGGTTGGAGATGCAGGTGTGCGGCTTTTTGGGGTTTGCCGTGCCGAGGTAGGCGTAAGCGCCCTTCGTTTGCAGCAGATACTCGGCGAAATCGTCCCCGCTGAGCGACAGCGCGCGGTTTGCCGTCGTGGGGATGCCGAGCGCGTCGGCGACGCGCTCGACCTCCACGCACACACCGGCGTCGTTCGTGAGCGGCGTGGCGAAGTCGTCCCATTCGACCTCTGCCGTGCCGCCGTAAAGGGCGGAGATGTGTGCGGCCGCGGCGTTGATCGTTTCGCGAAGGTGCGCGCGGCTCTCGGGCGAGAACATGCGCGTCGTGCCCTCGAGCACGGCGGTCTCGGCCACGGCGTTGTAGGCCGTGCCGGCGTTCAGCTTGCCCACGCCGATGAGCACCGGCTCGACCGGCGAGGTCATGCGCGTGACGATGGACTGGAGCGCGACGACGAGCTCGCTTGCGATATAGAGCGCGTCCACGCCGAGCTGCGGCGTGGAGACGTGCGCGCTTTTGCCGTGGATGCGGATGATAAAGTGGTCGACGCCCGCGTTGTTGGCCCCCGGCTTGACGCCGACGGTCCCCGCGGGAAGGTCGGACGCCGTGTGCAGCCCGAAGACGCGCTGTGCGCCATCCAGCATGCCCGCGGCGATGAGCGGCCTTGCGCCCTGACCGATCTCCTCGGCGGGCTGGAAGAGGAAGCGCACCTCGCCACCAAAGTCCGCGCGGTGTGCGCTCAAAACCTTTGCCGCGCCGAGAAGACACGTCGTGTGCGCGTCGTGGCCGCAGGCGTGCATCATGCCCGGCGTTTGCGAGCGGTAGGGCACGTCGTTCGTCTCCTGAATGGGTAAGGCGTCGATATCCGCGCGCAGCACGACAAGGCCGCTTCCATTGCCGTTGCCGGTCAAATGGCCGACAACGGCGGTCTCGCCGACGCGCTCGTGCGGGATGCCGCACCTGTCAAGCTCGCGCTCGATGCGCGCGGCAGTGTGGTATTCGTGCAGGCCGAGCTCTGGGGCGCGGTGAAATTCCCGCCGCAGTGCGATGAGCTCGTCGCGAAGCTGCTGGCACTCTTCTCTCAGGGCGTTCATGGCGAATTTCCTTTCTTAACCCTTGGCAGGGATCTTTTCGCGCAGGGATTCGAGACGGTTCAGCGCGTCGGTGAGCGTTTCGTCCTTCTTGGCGAAGTGCAGGCGGATGAGGTGGTTGACCGGCTCGCGGAAGAAGCTCGAGCCCGGCACTGCGCCCACGCCGACCTTGCTTGCAAGGTCCTCGCAGAATTGAAGATCGCTCTCGTAGCCGAACTCCGAGATGTCGAGCATCACGTAGTAAGCGCCCTCGGGGTCATTGTGGACGATCTTGAGGTCGTCAAGGCCCTTTAAGAACAGGTCCTTTTTGTGCGTGTACTCGGCCTGCAGCGCGTCGTAGTAGTCCTGACCGAAGTTGAGACCGGGGATGATGGCCTCCTGTAGGGGCGCCGCCGCGCCGACGGTGAGGAAGTCGTGGACCTTCTTCGCGCGGTCGATGATCTCCGGCGGGGCGATGATGTAGCCAAGGCGCCAGCCGGTGATGGAATAGGTCTTGGAAAGCGACGAGCAGGACAGCGTGCGCTCCCACATGTCGGGCAGCGTCGCAAAATAGGTGTGCTGGTGCGGGGCGTAAATGATGTGCTCGTAGACCTCGTCGGTGATGACGTAGACGTCATATTTCTTGGCAAGACCCGCGATGATCTCAAGCTCCTCGCGCGTGAAGACCTTGCCGCAGGGGTTCGAGGGGTTGCACAGCACGAGCGCCTTGGGGTGCTGGCGGAACGCGTCCTCGAGCACTTCGGGGTCAAACGTGAACGACGGCGGCGTGAGCGGCACATAGATGGGCACCGCGCCGGAGAGGATCGTGTCGGCACTGTAATTTTCGTAGAACGGGGAGAAGATGACGACCTTGTCGCCGGGATTGGCGACGGTCATCATTGCGGCCATCATGGCCTCGGTGCTGCCGCAGGTGACGACGATCTCGCCGTTGGGGTCGATGTCGCGGCCCATGAAGCGGGACTGCTTCTTCGCCAGCGCCTCGCGGAAGTCCTGCGCGCCCCAGGTGATGGAGTATTGATGATAGTCCTCGTAGGCGACCTGAGAGAGGCGGTCGAGGATGGGCTTGGGCGGGTCGAAGTCGGGGAAGCCCTGGGAAAGATTCACCGCGCCGTACTGGTTGGAGATACGGGTCATGCGGCGGATGACGGAATCGGTAAAGCTCGCGGTGCGGTCAGAAAGTGCCTGCATTATTGTTTCCTCCTGTGAGATAAGATTTTCCGTTGTTCAAGATATGCTGCGGGTCGAGCGCCGTTTTGATGGCGTTCATGGCCTGTAAATTTTCCTTCGCCGTCTGGCGCAGGAAGTAGGGACGCTTCGATAGCCCGATGCCGTGCTCGCCGGAGGCGACGCCGCCGAGGCGATAGGCTTCGGCATAGGCCCTGTCCATGTTTTCGTGCAGCTCGCGCTGCCACGTTTCTTCATCCCGCTCGCCGCGCACGACGCACAGGTGCACATTGCCGTCGCCCGCGTGGCCGAAGCTGACCATCTGCATGCCGCTCCGGGCTTCCAAGTCGTTGATGAAGCGGATGAAGTCCGCCGTGCGGCTGATGGGCACGACGATATCGACCGGCTCCTGCTCGGAAACGGCCTCCACGGCCTTGACAAGCGCGCCGCGCACGCGCCAGATGTCAGCGCACTGCCGCGCGTCGGAGAGCTCGATAAAGTCGAGCGCGCCGTTTTGCAGCGCCAGAGAGCGCACGCGCGCGGCATTGGCCGTGACCTCTTCGCTTCTGCCGTCAAAGGTCAAGAGAATATAAGAGCCGGCGTCGGGGCGGGGATAAGAGACGCCGCAGAAGCGTTCGCCAAGCGCGACGACTTTGCGCTCCATGAATTCGACCGCCGTGGGGTTCGCGTTCGCGCGCAGGATGGTCAAAACGCTCTGGATGCCGGTTTTCAGGTCGGCATACGGCACAAGCACGCTGAGCGAGGCCTCGGGCTTGGGAACAAGGCGCAGCAGGCACTTTGTGATGACGGCGAGCGTACCCTCCGAGCGGATGAGAAGGTGCTTGAGCGAGAGTCCGCTCGCGTCCTTGACCTGCTTGCCGCCGACTTGCATCACCGTGCCGTCAGCGAGCACGACCTCGAGCCCGCGCACATAGTCGCGCGTGACGCCGTACTTCACCGCGCGCATGCCGCCGGCGTTCGTGCTGATGTTGCCGCCGATGCTCGAGGCCTTTTCGCCGGGATCGGGCGGGTAGAACAGCCCGCGCGCTTCGACATAGGCCTGCAAGTCCTGCAAGAGCATACCGGGCTCGACCGTGACGGTCATCGTGTCCTCGTCGAGCTCGAGCACGCGGTCCATGCGGGAAAGGTCGAGGATGATGCCGCCCTCGAGCGGCACGGTAGAGCCGACAAGATTCGTCCCCGCGCCGCGCGGCGTGACGGGAACGCGGTGCTCGTGCGCGTAGCGCAGGAGCGCGCTCACCTCCTCGGTGGATAAGGGAAAGGCGAGCGCCTCGGCGCTGCCGTGGACGCGGCCGAGCACGTCGCTCTGGTATTCTGCGGGAATGTCCGCGCCGGTGAGCAGGCGGTTTTCGTCTGCAATGATGCGCCGCAGCGCGGAAAGATCAAGTGCCATAATAAATTCCTCCCGGAAAGGCGTACCGCCGCCCGCGCTCCCTGCGTTGCGGGAGCGCGGCGGCGGTCAGATGGTGTTTACTGATTGATCAAGTCCTGATCCCAGCCCACTGCGATGAAGTAACCGCCGAAGGTGTTGTTGAACACGTCCTCCGTCGCGCTGGACTGGAAGGCTTCGACGACCTTCTCATAGATGGCGGCGGGGTCGGGGTCTTCGACGTCAGCGGTGCGCGCGGCGATCAGGTTCCAGTATTCCTCCACGTCGAGGACGCTGTCCTTGTAGATGGCCTCGTCGGTCTTGAGGCCGAAGTCGAGTGCGTAGTTGCCGTTCACGACCGCGGCGGCCACGTCGGGCAGGACGGAGGGGATGGTGTTGGCCTTGAGTTCTTCGATGGTGATGTTGACCTTGTAGCTCGTGATATCGTCAACGGTGGGGTTAAAGGCGGCGTTGGGGTCGAGCTCGATGAGGCCCGCGGCTTCGAGCACCTTGAGCGCGCGGCCGCCGTTGGTCAGATCGTCGGGAATGGCGACGACGTCACCGTCTTTGAGCTCGTCAACGGAACTGACCTTCTGGGAGTAGAGGTTCAGCGGGATGATGAAGGTGTTGCCGATGTTCTGGATCGCATAGCCGTAGTTGTCGATCTCGTTCTGGAGATAAATGCGGTGCTGGAAGGCGTTGAGGTCGATGTCGCCGTTGGCGAGCGCGTTGTTCGGGGTCACGTAGTCCGAGAACTGCACGATCTCGAGGTCGATGCCCTCGTCGGCGAGCGCGGCCTTCGCGCTCGCCCACAGGTCGTCATAGATGCCGCCGACCACGCCGAGCTTGACGGTCACGGTCTCGCCGGTCTGATTGTCGGTGTTGGCATCGCTGTTGTCGGCGGAGTCGTCGGCCTTGGAGCCGCAGGCGGTCAGCGCGAGGGCGAGCGTGGCGGCTGCAAGGGCGAGGGCAAAGAACTTTTTGAGCTTCATGGAAATATCCTCCGTTAAAATAATTTTTTGTAATGGGGTGGGTAGGGGCTGTATGGGGATCACGTTAATGCGTGTTCTTTTTGACGATGCGTCCGCCGACAAATTCGATGACGCAGACGATGAGCACAAGAACGAGCACGGTGACGTTCGTGATGTCGGCCATGTTGCGGTCGTGGCCGTAGCGGATGGCGAAGTCGCCGAGGCCGCCCGCGCCGGCGACGCCGGCCATGGCCGTGAGGTTTAAGAGACTCACGATCGTGATGGTCGTGCCGCGCGCGATGGCCGCGATGCTCTCCTTGAGATACACGCGGAAGATGATCTCAAGCGGGCTCGAGCCCATCGAGAGCGCCGCCTCGATAAGGCCGCCGTCGAGCTCGGCGAGCGCACTTTCGACCTGACGGGTGAAAAACGGCACTGAGCCGAACACCAGCGGCACGATCGCGCCGCGCACATAGAGCACCGTGCCGACCAGCGCGCGCGTGATGGGCATGACCCACGTCAGCAGGATGATAAACGGGATGGAGCGGAACAGGCTCACGAGCTTGTCGAGAATTTGGTAGACGACCTTGTTCTCCAAAATGCCGTTCGGCTTTGTCACCGTGAGCACCACGCCGAGCAGAAGCCCGAATACGAACGAGATGAGGCCCGACCAGAGCACCATGAGCATCGTGTCGCCGAGGGCCTTATAAAAGTCCGGCAGCTTGCTTGCAAGGTTCGGGGCAATGTTAACGATCAGCTCTTGCATCTTTGATGACCTCCACTCCGACATTTTTTTCGATCAGGTATTCGATCGCTTTCGTGATCTGCTTTCTCTCGCCGCTGATGATGGCGACCGTTCCGCCGATGGGGGAATCCTGCACGATGGTGATATCGGCGAAAATGATGTTGAGCGAGACGTTGAACATCTGCGACACGGCGGAGATGATCGGCTCGTTGACGTTGCGCTGAACATAGGACAGGCGGACGATGAGCTCGCCGGGCTGGAGACGCGTGACGGGGGAATCCTCGGCGATGAGCTCTTCGACCTTCTGGAGGTTCGAGGTCGTGTGGATGAAGCTCTTCGTGATGTCCTGCTTGGGCTCAGCGAAGACCGTGAAGACCTCGCCCTGCTCGACGACGCGGCCGTATTCCATGACGGCGACGCGGTCACAGATCTCCTTGACGACGGCCATCTCGTGCGTGATGAGCACGATCGTGATGCCGAGCGTTTCGTTGAGGTGCTTGAGAAGGTGCAGGATCGCCTTCGTTGTCTGCGGGTCGAGCGCGGAGGTCGCCTCGTCGCACAGAAGCACCTGTGGGTCGTTGGCAAGGGCGCGGGCGATGGCGACGCGCTGCTTCTGTCCGCCGGAGAGCTGCCGCGGCTTTGCGTTGATGTACTGCGCCATGCCAACCTTTGTGAGATACTCCATGGCGATCTTCTTCGCCTCCTCCGGCTTTCTGCCGAGGACGCGGGTCTGCCCGACCATGCAGTTCTGCAAGGCGGTCATGTTGTTGAACAGGTTGAACTGCTGAAACACCATGCCGACCTTGGCGCGGTATTTGCGCAGATCGACATCGCGGGAGGTGATGTCCTTGCCGTGGAAGAGGATCTCGCCGCCGCTCGGCGTCTCCAGCAGGTTGACGCAGCGGAGCATCGTGGACTTGCCCGAGCCGGACGAGCCGATGATGCTGACGACCTCGCCGCGACGCACCGCCAGATTGATGTCGGAGAGCACCTCATGGTCGCCGAAGGTCTTCTGCAGATGGCGGATCTCAATGATCGCGTCCTGATTTTGGTTCAATTCGCTCATCGGTCACGCCTCCTTTTTGATGTGGATCTCGGCGGCGCTGTCACTCTGCGAGCCGAATACCGTGTAGTTTTCCTCGCCGTCCAACTTGCTCTCGACAAAGCGCAAGAGGCGTGTGACCGTGAAGGTCAGAATAAAGTAGATCACGCAGACGACAAGATAGGTCTGGAAGGTCTGGAACGACTGCCGCTTGATGATGCCGGCAAAGTAATACAGCTCGGTGACGCCGATGACGTTCAGCACCGAGGTATCCTTGATGTTGATGACAAACTCATTGCTGACCGAGGGGAGAATGTTGCGCAGCACCTGCGGCAGAATGACGTGCAGCATCGCCTGCCAGTGGCTCATGCCGATGGAGGACGCGCCCTCAAACTGCCCCTTGTCGATCGAGATGATGCCGCCGCGGACGATCTCCGCCATATAAGCACCGGTGTTGATGGACACAATGATGATGCCCGAGGGGATCAGCGGCAGGGTGCTGCCGCCGGTTGCAAAGGCATAGCCCCAGTAAATGACCATCGCCTGCACCATCATCGGCGTGCCGCGAAAGATCTCGACATAGACCGCGATGATCGCATTCAGAATCTTCTGCAGCGCGCGGACAAACCCGTTTTTGGAGAGCGGCGTGGTGCGCAGCACACCGGTCGCAAGACCGATGAGGAGACCGGCGACCGTGCCGGTCAGCGCGATCAGCATCGTGTAGCCAACGCCGCGCAGCAGATTGGGATAATACTTGGCGACGATTTCAACAACGTCTTTGAAAAACTGCATGTTCAGTACCTTTCCTTATGGAATCGGGAAATGCGCGGAGGATGTGGGGATAAGATCTTCCTTATTTCTTATAGATGACAACGAGGTTGGACTCGTAGTAGACATCGGTGAAGTCGATCTGCTCTTCGCGCTCTGCCGTGGGGCTCATACCTGCGATGATCGCATCCACATTGCCGGACTGGAGCGCGGGGATCAGCGAATCCCACTCATAGGAGCAGATCTCCAACGTCATGCCCAGTTTGTTGGCGATGTACTGTGCGATCTGCACATCGTAGCCGTTGGCATAAAGGCCGTCCTTGCCCTCGCCGGTGATGGCGACCGCGCCGACCGACTTTTTCTCGGTCTCGGTCCAGTTGTAGGGCTCATATGCGCATTCCATCGCGACGCGGAAGACGCCGGTCGGGTTTGCGGGTGCCTCGGAGGTCAGTGCAAGCTCGGTCACGGTCTCGCCCGCGCAGATGGCAACCATCTGCTCCATCAGTGCGGAACGGGTCTCGGCGGGGATCGTTGCGAGAATGTCGTTGATCTTTGCAACCTGCTCCGAGCCGGTGATAAGGCCGACGGCGATGCCGACGTCTGCCGCCGTTGCGACGAAGCCGGTATCATTGTTCTTCAGCGGCACATAGTCAAGCGTGTTATCCTTGTGGCAGACGGCAAAGGCAGTCGGCTCTTCGGCAACGTAGCCGTCGATCGCGCCGCTCTTGACCGCGGTCAGCAGGTCTGCAAACTCGGGGTAGGTCGAGCCCTTGACCTCGGGGATCTGGTTCATGGCATCGACGTGGAACGTGCCTGCCTGGGCGGCGATCTTCGCGCCCTTGAGGTCTGTGAGCGAGTTGACTTTGGTCATATCAACTTTGGTGTTGCTTGCGCCGCACGCGCTGAGCGCCGTGACGGCGAGAATGAGGCTGAGGAGTACGGAAACGATTCTTCTCATGGTCTTTTTTCCTTTCTGTTTTTGAAAATGCGAAATTAAAAGCGACCGCAGCGTAGGCTACGGTCGCTAATCACAACATCTGTCCCGGGTAAGATATGTAACAAGTTAAACCCAATAGCCCTCCGCTCCGCAAATTCGAAGCGACAGTCTGCGACATGTTCTCCCGCAGCCCAACGGTAAACGGCACCGCCCGTTTCCATTTCGGCGAATCTCCCTTTCACACAGTCCAAAGCCTCGGTGAGCCGAACCTGCGCTACTGATGATCTCCGCGCCTCTATCAAATTATGGCTCAATCATAGCACCGCATGCCTGCTTTGTCAACCCTTTTTTGCGATTTTTTCATTTTTTGCGGGTTTCCTACAACAACGCGCTTGAAAAGCGGCGCGGAATATGGTAGAATTGCATACGAAATCAAGCCGAAACAGGAGTTGCCCGTGAACCGAACGCTGACCCCCGACTTCATGTTTGCCCGTGCGGCGGACATCACGCCGGAATTTCTACACAAAAACCGTATACGCGCCCTGCTCTGCGACATCGACAACACGCTCTCCCCCTATGAGGACGCCGTGCCGAACGAAGAGATCCGCGCATGGGTGCAGTCACTCCGGGAGGCGGGCATCGCCGTGGCGCTGATCTCCAACAACACCCCCGCGCGCGTGGAGACCTACAACGCGCCGCTCGGGCTTGTCGCCTACGCCGATGCAAAAAAGCCCTCCACCGCCCGTTATCTGGACGCGCTCCGTGCGCTCGGCGCGGAGAAGAACGCCTGTGCGGTGCTGGGCGATCAGCTGCTGACCGACTGCTGGTCGGCGCGCCGCCTCGGCGTTCCCTGCATCATCGTGCCGCCCATCCGCGATAAGAAGACGCTGTTCTTCCGCTGCAAGCGCGCCCTTGAAAAACCGTTTCTCGCCGCCTATCGGCGAGCCCATAAAGGAGAAAACCAGTGATCAACAAACGCACCTGCCCGCATTTCGGACCGGGCGGCAACAGCGAGAGCTTTTACACCGCCGGCAACAAAAGCACCAAGCAGGCGCCCGCCTGGCTGCAAAGCGTGGGGCTGGACGCCTATGAATATGAGGCGGGCAACGGCATTTCCGCCGGTGAAAAATCGCTTGCCGAGGTCGGCGAGGCGGCACGGGCATGCGGCATCGAGATGTCGCTGCACACGCCGTATTTCATCTCGCTTTCGGGCATCGATCCCGAAAAACGGCTGAAAAGCATTGACTATATTGAAAAAAGCCTGTGGGCGGCGGGGCTGCTCGGCGCCAACGAGATCGTGATCCACTGCGGCTCGGCGGGCAAGATCAGCCGCGAGGAGGCGATGCGCCTCTCCGCCGACACCCTGTATAAAACGCTTGAACGGGTCGGTGACGTGCCGATTTCGCTCGGCGTGGAAACCATGGGCAAGCAGAACCAGCTCGGCACGCTCGACGAGGTACTGACGCTCTGCAAGATGGACGCGCGGCTCTCGCCGGTCGTCGATTTCGGGCATCTGAATGCAAGGGAATGCGGCGGCGTGTTCCCGGACGCGGACGCCTACCGCGCGCTGTTTGACCGCGTTGCCGAGGTGCTCGGCGACGACAAGGCACGCTACATGCACTGCCACTTTTCCAAGATCGAGTGGACGGCGGCAGGCGAAAAGCGGCATCTGACCTTTGCCGACACGCTCTACGGTCCCGACTTTGAGCCGCTGATGGAAACGCTCGTGCGCGAGAACCTCTGCCCGCGCATCATCTGCGAATCCGCCGGTACCATGGCAGAGGATGCCCTCACCATGAAGCAGTATTACCTCGCGATGAAGTGAGGAAAGTTACGGATCGTCGGGGACGCCGGTCCGCATAATTCATGCATGGTACGCTCGCTTGGCAGCAGCAATCCTTCCATCGACAAAAATCAATTCAAAGGAGAAAATAGATTATGACCCGTGCAGAAAAACTTCGTGCAAAGATCGCGCCGTTTGCGGACGCGATCGTCATCACCGATGTCCTCAACCAGTATTACATCAGCGGCTTCCGCTTCACCGACGGCTACGTCCTCGTAACGCAGAAAAGCGCGCACATCGTCACCGACTTCCGCTATGTCGAGGCGGCACAGAAGCTCGCGCCCGCCGGCTTTGAGATCGTCACCCCCGCCCGCGGTGCGGAAATGGCGACCTACATGCGTGACGTCTGCGCCCGCGAGGGTGTGAAGACCGTCGCCTTTGAGGAGGCGCGCATCACTTATGCCGAGCATGAAAAGCTGAAGGACGCGCTCGGCGTGGACTTCGTCCCCTCGCGCGGCGTGATCGAACAGATGCGCCGCGTCAAGGATAAAGAAGAAGTGGACAAGATGTGCGCCGCGCAGAAGATCACCGACGACGCGTTCACGCACATTCTCTCGGTCATCACGCCCGAAATGACCGAGATCGAGGTCGCCACCGAGCTGGAATACTTCATGCGCAAGCACGGCGGCGAGGACAAGAGCTTTGACACGATCTGCGTGTCGGGCAGTGCCTCTTCCCTGCCGCACGGCGTGCCGCGCAACCGGAAGCTGGAGCGCGGCTTCCTCACGATGGACTACGGCTGCATCGTGGACGGCTACCATTCCGACATGACCCGCACGGTCTGCATCGGCAAGGCAGACGAGGAGATGAAGCGCCTCTACAACACGGTGCTCAAGGCGCAGGTCTCCGCCATTGAAGGCGCCAAGGTCGGCATGAAATGCGCCGCCGTCGATGCGATCGCACGCGACATCATCGAAGATGCGGGCTACCACGGTGCGTTCGGTCACTCGCTCGGGCACAGCGTCGGTCTGGAGATCCACGAGGCGCCGAACTTCGCGCCCCGCTCCGCAGACTTCTTCGAGAACGGGCACGTCATCACGGTCGAGCCGGGCATCTACCTCGCGGGTAAGTACGGCTGCCGCATTGAGGACATGGTTTGGGCGCACGACGACACGGTCACCTCTCTCACCCACTCCCCGAAAGAGCTCATCGAGCTTTTCTGAACGATGAAGCGGCTGATCGCGGCGTTCGCCGCTTTCTTCGCCCTGGAAGTCGCGCTCTGTGTCGCACTTTTCAAGTGGATGGACAAGTAAACGCAAAAAACGGCGGGGTTACCCCCCCTTTTTTTTTTGGGGGGGGCTTTACA